>Ga0209550_10007446_pt1 | contig 10128 bp, 9 predicted proteins | sample LauGreSuBDMM15SN_2_FD_187567 | JGI IMG/M metagenome (GOLD analysis project Ga0209550, IMG submission 187567) | Freshwater lake microbial communities from Lake Michigan, USA - Su13.BD.MM15.SN (SPAdes) (version 5) | ecosystem: Environmental > Aquatic > Freshwater > Lake | place: Lake Michigan, USA... | reverse complement strand
ATATTCGCCTTTCATTTCTTGATAGGATGAGTCCATAGAATAACGTTTCGTGAGTTGGACGCCCTTCTGTTCCAATTCCTCCAATTTGCGAAGAAGCTTGAATTTCTCTTTCACTATTTCCTCTTTTGAGAGTTGTGGCGTTGGATCTATATTTGCATCTGGATCAAGTGGAATATTATTGAATTTGCCATATCCATCCCATGTACGATTATCAGCATCGGTTTGTGAAGTAGATTGTCCTAAATGTATACCACTGCCGGATGCGGCGGCAGCGGTGTCTGTGTCCGATTTACTTATGTTAAAAATTCCGTTGAAAAAACCGCCGCCATCGCCACCACCCCCATCGCCGCCGCTACCGCCGCTACCGCTATCGCTAGTATGTCGTTTAACATTACTCAAATCATTCAGTTCATTTTCAAGTGCGGCCAATTCGCTTAAATCGATATCGCCCCCGCCTCCGCTCCCGCCACTCTTGCGGTCGCTATCCTTGAACTTATTATTCATGAGAAGTTCCATACCCCCGCCAAAATTGCCGCCGCCGCCAGACGACTTATTGCCGCTGCTACCGCTACCGAATGTAAATGTCGGCATCGAATCCAAAGCACCTAAATCAATTTCTTCTGCCATCGTATTTCGTCGTATGTGTTATAATAGAATGTAATCTTTATACTAAATTATACTGATCCAGTATGATTATATGATTAAAAGAAATACTTTATTATTTGATTCACACCGCACATAATGAATGAACCCTCCATAAGCCCTGTAAAAAACAGTCGGCCAGATCATCCTTCTTTTTATGCGTTTCGAATACTGACATCCATTTTGCATAATCTGAATTGTGTTTTCGAGAGATTTCGCCGAGAGAGCGGCATACAGCTATTCCGGATTTTTTACGGTCGGTATACGTAGATGCATCAACAATTAACTCATCGCCGTCTATATCTTCGTGTATTGTTGTTGAATCGGTGAAAAGTTTTAATTTGCATGACGCGGATATGAACTCTATCTGTGGCACCTGTTTCATGATAAAATACTGCGTAATCATCCCTTGAAGAGTTTTCATTCGAGAGGCGAGTGTGCTGATTTGATTTTCAATAATCATCATATCGATTGGTGTGTTAACACTATGGAACGATGAATATAAAATGACATCAAGATGTTTTGTTAAGTTACGACCGTATGTGATTAAATCCAGGTCATGTGCATATGTATAGTTCGGCTTTTTTGGTTTGGGTATGGTAGATGTCGCACCAGTGGTGATATAAGCGGTGTATTTATTCTCATCAAATGGCTCTAGGTAATCTCTCGAGAGATATGTTGTGATATCTTTGATAAGGTCGGCCTTCCTCAATTTAATGTTTTGCGTGGGACCGTCGGACGATGACGACGAGAGAATCGCCTTAATATCCATCAACTCGTCTAATTTCTTCTTCATAATGAGTTCGGGTTTTCGTTTGAACGGTAAAATCTCTCGAGGTGGTACTTTGAACTTGGATTTATCTGAACATTTTGCACAATACACCACTGCGGATGTTCCTGTAGTAGAAGGTAGATACATCCACTTTGCCAATTTACTGTCGTTGACGCATGTTCGCTTGGGAGCATTGATAATCTCTGTTGATAATGCCATACTTTCAGGCAATGAAGGCTCGAAACGTAAATCAATTACATCCCATCTCTCGATTTTAATCTGGTGAATTAGATTTGTTACTGGCGGCGGCGAGGCTCCGCTGAATGATGATGCGAGAGAATCGGGAATATTAAATAAACAATATGCTAGATTCTTCATTCCTACATCGAAGCTAATAATTCGCATCTCTCGTGATTTGTAATCTTTGGGTATAACAATTATTACAAATAAGGGTTTATATACATTCATCTCTCGGCATTACTGTGTTTGCTTCTGTTGATGAAGCTGTTGCTGTTGCTGTTGCTGTCTCTGAAATGCAAGAATCTGCTCTTGTGTTATTTCAGGGGCAACCATCCGCGATTGAAGTGCTTCTCTCGAGAGATAAACATTCTTCAGGTCACTTTGGACATAGCCAAACGGTTCTCTCGTGTCCATCACTGACGAATACATGAATGGTACATTACGTTGCTCTTGTTCATGCGCGTTCACATCAAATGAACCGTGGCCACTTGCATTCACCGCGTCAATACGGTTAATGGTCATGACTTGGTCAGCGTTCGTGGTTAAATATCGGCGATAATCCCAGTTGGTCTTTATATTTTCGGCACGTCGAATAGAATCATTCACGGCATTACCAGGTTGCCACCCCGAAAAGTTGCGACCGTCGGTCATAAGTGGCGGGAAATCAAAATAAACATTATGGCTTGAACTGTAATTCTTTGCCCAATGGGGTTGTGAATGCGACATAGTTATGTATATTATGTATATTATGAGAATAAAAATATATTACTGCGTTTGTTGTAATGCGTTGATTAGTTCTGCTTTTTTATATTTTTGAATTTCGGCATGTTTTTCCGGGTGATTCTTATATTTTTCCTTAAGCAATGATTTAAGCTCAGTCACCGACATTCCGGTGAGGGTTACAACAGCTGGAACATTCTGTTCTTGTGTGGCCGCAGATAAATGCGGGATCTCGACTGCGTCCACTTCATCAGCGGCGTCATCTGGAAGAGGAGTTTGTTGTGCCTTTTGGTATAACAAAGTTAGAACATCAAATGGCTTTTCACTACATGATTTTATATCAGGTTCTTGGATTGCCCCTAAATCTACTGTAACCATTTTTGTTTCTGTTGACGGTGAATGATTCACAGTTTCGTTATATTCTACGTTTTCCGGGACGATGACATGTTCCTGCTCTATTTGAACATTTTGCTCGTTGTCGTCGTTGTCGTCGTTGTCGTCGCTCTCACTATCCGACGTATCTTCGCTCTCACTATCCGACGTGGCTTCGCTATCACTATCCGACGTATCTTCGCTATCTGACGAAATTTCTATAAGATTGCTGCTGCGCTTATTCTGGAAAAAAGCAGTATCTAAATGAATCGTATGGGGCTCGTTATAGGTGGCGGCGGCGGCATGTGTTTCGGTATCATTTGCGTATTCAAGTATGATACTTCCGCCACCGTTCTGTGGAATTGATTCACTCCTACCGGACGTCGTCATTTGGTATAACCGATGAATATCAGTGGATGATTCTTCTATGTACTGTTGTAAAATCATCGCTTGTTCTTTATGGGACTGTTCTAAAACAGATAAACGAACCTTTGTATATTGAAAGACCGCATATACCAAAAGAGAACAAACGGCTAAACTAACAATAATGGTCAAAAAATTGAACTCAACCATTCTCTCGTAAAACGCCTTTATAATATAATATCCGCGATGTTATATTTGATAATTAAACGGAATATGATTTTATGTTGATTATAAATCCTGGGTTTGGAATCAGTGGATGGTTCATGAATGAACACTTTTCAGCCGAAAATATTCCGTTTGAAATCCCGGGTTTGGAATCAGTGGATGGTTCATGAATGAACACTTTTCAGCCGAAAATATTCCGTTTAAATCCTGGGTTTGGAATCAGTGGATGGTTCATGAATGAACACTTTTCAGCCGAAAATATTCCGTTTAAATTATAAAAGTCAATGGTTAGAAGTACAGGATGTCCGCAAGCGGACGCTTTTCAGCCAAAAATATTCCCTTCAAAATAAAAAATATTACAGAGCATATATCGTAACAATATTATAGGTACCGGGATAGTTGGCGATTGATGGAAATGTTGCTTATTTACGCAACATCGGCAACATGTCCATAAATGTCCTTTTCATCATTTGGCGCAGGAGTTTTAAAACACGTTTTTTTTGCATTTTGTGACTGACCAGTCACAACTTTTTTCGACCAAATGAAAAGTTTGTGACGGTAATTTTTTGACTTCCTCCCCTCCCCCGTCGGCGACCTTCGGCGGCCCTCGGCCATGGCCCATTTATTGGACATTTATATAGATCCATGCGTTTTAAGCAACATTTCCATCAAGCATGTCCATCAAGACTGAAAATCCATTAATATGTTATTGTATATAATTTCAGCATCATAACCAATAACAAGGCTTGGGCATTCGATCAAACGAGCAACGTTGATGGAAATGTTGCTTATTTACGCAACAACGGCAACATGTCCATAAATGTCCTTTTCATCATTTGACGCAGGAGTTTTAAAACACGTTTTTTCGACCTTTTGTGACTGACCAGTCACAACTTTTTTCGACCAAACGAAAAGTTTGTGACGGTAATTTTTTGACTTATTCCCACCCCCGTCCGCGGCCATCCGCCGGGGTTTAAATGTTGGACATTTATATAGACCCCTGCGATTTAGGCAACATTTCCATCAAGACTTGAAAATCCATTTATGTATTATTGCGATACGTGTGACATCAAAACCAATAACAAAACTGTTTTTAATACGCATCTTTTATCAGCAAAGCACCAACGGTTATGTTCCAATAACGCCAAATGCACAACATACATTCACGGTCTCATTTCGGAGGGCGGCGGTGGCGGAACTGTCGCAGAAAGCATCCCCCAAAAACCGCCACTGAATATTATCTCAAACCCCCAAAAACCAACCATCGTCCAAATTAACCTTAACGAAGAGGATGACCAACAAAACGTAATATATAATGAAGCAATTAAGAATGACTCAGATGACGACAGCGGTGGCGAGGATGGCAGCGATGATGACGGCGAGGATGGCGTCGGCGATGATGACAGCGGTCACGTGACCTCAGCGGCTTCCGCGGCCTATGAATGTAAATATTGTAAACGTCCTTATATCAATAGAACCGGATTATGGCGGCATAATAAGAAATTCGGGGCGTCATGTATTACGAAGGTGGTGGATGCTTCAAAAATCAAGAATACTGCGGAACTGAAGAATGTAATAACGACGATGATGTTGATGAACCATGAATTCAAGACACAGATATTAGATTTATATAAAACGAGTATGACGGCGATTACGGCAACTACGGTCGCAGCCAATAGCACAGTTGCGCCGACATCGATTACAAACAACAACAGCAACACCAATAATATGACCAATTGTGGTAATCAAACGTTTAATATGCAATTTTTCTTGAATGAAAAGTGCAAGGACGCGATGAATATGAAGGATTTCGTGAATTCGATTCAATTGAATACCGATGACCTTGAAAATGTCGGAAAACTCGGGTATGTCGAAGGGATGTCGAATATACTTATTACCAACCTGAATAAAACGGAGTTGCATAAACGTCCTGTTCATTGTAGTGACATAAAACGAGAGACGTTGTATGTCAAAGACGCCGACAAGTGGGAATGCGATGGCCCCGACCATGCCAAAATGACGAATGCGGTACTTGCTGTGGAACATAAGAATGTGAGTTTGATGGGAGAATGGGCGGCACTTCACCCAAAATGTATGAATAGCAATACCAATGATAATAACCGTTATTTCAAACTATCCAAAATAGTAACAGATGGCGCGAAAGACGGAAATATTTCCAAAGTGATACGACGTGTGGCGAAGAATGTGCTTATCGACAAAACTGGGCTTTATGTCGGATAAGAATAAGAATAATAAAAGTTAAACACGTAACAATATATTTATTATGTTACGTGTTACGAAATGTCTGATTATTATGAACCGACGATTACACTCGACGACACAGATCCGGCTGTGAGAACGATGGCCAATATGATGAATTATTTGACGGTATCGCTCTACCAGGGGCAATTTACATATAAGCATGAACAAGCATGGGCTCGGTTGAATTCAATCTATGATCACATTTCAAAGACGTCGAGTATCGCACCATCGTTGGACAATATTCAGGAATTCCATAGCAATATCGCATCTTTGTGGTTTGTTACAGAAACAGACGACCCTGACTATGACGTATATGTTAAAGAGCTGCGTTCTCATATTTCCGCTGCTGAAAAGGCCGCACGGATACAAGAACTTATTTATTTTCGATAATCTGCTTTGCACACTCCACGATTTCGCTTGGATAATCGAGATCGCGTAGAACTTTCAGACCGCCTTTAATCGTTGAAATACCAGCCGCAATCTTATACAAATACGAACCAGTATCAGCACATACTGACATATGAAGATTTGTTATTACGTCGCTATTTCGTTTCTCTAGAAGTTCGCACAGTTCGATATAATGCGTTGTAAGGATGAGGTCTACTTTCGGATTTTTGGAAATGTAATCAATATATCCATATGCTGCCGCCACTGCCTCATATGGATTAGTTCCCGAGTAAAGCTCGTCAAAAATACAGAAATGTCGTTTTGCGGGGTTTTCCATAATACAGCGCAGGATTTCCATGCATCGCCTGGATTCGGCCTGGAAGAGGCTATCGCGTCCGGACGTATCTGGAATATTCAGGTAGCAGTGAAGATAGTCGTATGGGTTGATTTCCGCGCGTTGATAGAATCCATAACCGAGTTGTTGAGAGATTATAATATTGAAGAGTGTTGATTTGATTACGGTAGTTTTTCCTGCGGCATTTGGGCCTGTAATAATTAGCTGTTTATCAAGCGTAATATCATTTGCAACAACCTTATCGATATCATGTGCTTTCAAAGGCGCGTAGATTTGTGCGGTCAGTTTTGTGATACCTTTTCTTTTTATAGGGAGGGCCGGAGGAGGCGGTGGTGGAGGAGGAAGTGTCTCACTCGAAATTTCGGAACTACCCTCCGCAGTTGGCTCCTTATTATCATCGTCGGCATCAACTTCCGCAATCGGCGTTAAAGGTCGAGCCGGTTCAATTACAACGTCATCCCCTCCATCAATAAACGAACACTTATTAATCATACCATCGATCACAAATGACCTACATGCCGTAAGATGCTCCATGTACGCATTAAATCCGAAACTGTATTCCAGTAGCTCATTTAGATCTGTCTGTGAAAACAGAGAATAATAATTCTTCATGACGTAACCAATTTGAAAAAACTTGCTTACAGATACTGAAAACGGGGATATATCTGTGAGAGCATGTGTCACCTCGTTGAGCAAGTTGTATCTCTCGGAAAGTTCTTGACGAAATGGTTCGTACGTCGAAAGATTATATGTTTGAATGAGTTGAATCATATAACTCATATTGACTCCAGTCGATGTAAGATATCCATTTATTGTATGAATGTGTGTATGAACTAGCTTGATATTATTGTAAAATCGAACACACGCCATAATATTCTGGTAAATCTGGATGAAGTAAAATACCACAGACATTAGTATATACATTTTCTGTTCTATACTTACTGTGTCAAAATCTGTCAAGAATTTACCGACAGAATGTTGACTTATGATTTGCTTCAAAATATCGACGTATTCTGTTAAGGACACGCCTAACCCTCGCATCAATAATACGAAAAATGGAATAATTAAGACGATAATCGGCGTTAGAAGCGCGATTACCGGTGATGAAATATTATACAGACTTAAGAACTGTAAAAATGACGACGAATTATTAAGTTTTTCGAGAAATGGGGTTTCAACATAACTGAATTTTTCTTTGAAATCTTTGGCTTTTCCTGTTCCACGGAATTCAGACCATGTATTCTTCATAGTAGAAAACGCGTCCACACATGTAGTTTCTCCAGTATTTTGTGCGATACTTCGTTCCATAAATTCATTATCGAACATTTCCAGTAACGTTTGTGTATGCTTCAAATATTCAATATCTGTCGTATAATACTTGCTCCAAATCGGTAAATGTTCGGTTCCATATACCGATTTTGGAGAGAATACATAATGATACAGCCCTTTGATATCGTCACAGCAGTCGGCATCGGCATCGGCATCGGCACCGGCATCGGCGTCGCAGTCTCTACCAACAATCAATTTGGGTTTTGCTTGGAGTAGTTCAAGGTCTTCAATAATCGAACTAGGTAATTCATGCAGTTTATCAGGGTTTGTATAAGAAATAGGGTGTTTGAATGTATTGTCGCAAAGCATTTTTTCAGGTGTAGTATTCGTCGTACTAGATGATGCGTCATTTGACTTTCCACCAAACCCTAAATGTTCCATTAATAATGATTTCATCTCATTTGGGTCACGAGGGATTTCGGTAACAGACTCACGTACATCTGTAATTAGAGAACATACGCTAAAAGAACAGGACATCGTATTGTTATGAGACAACAATATAATATATCGAAACAAACCCACCTATTAGATTATTATTTATTCATATCGGATTTCTAAATCCCCTCCATAAAATTCTCAGGCAACTCTGTAATAACCGTCTCATAATATGCCTCAATCTCTTTCTTAATCCGCATATCTCGGCGAGTAACAAAGTTAATTGCAACACCCTTGCGCCCCCAACGACCAGAACGTCCAATACGGTGAAGATAGATATGCACATCCTGTGGCATGTCAAAATTGATAACTGTACTAACCTGCTGGATGTCGATACCACGAGCGGTGACATTCGATGAAATAAGTACGCGATGGACACCCGCCTTGAATTCCCGATACGCCTTATCGCGATCGCAGTTATCGCCCTTCTCCATTCCACTATGAATACAACAAACCGGGAAACCATCAAAAAGCATCGCCTCATGAAGGTCCGCAACACGCTTTGTTGAATTACAGAAAATAATACACTGGGAAACCGAAATCGTCTTGAATAGGTCTTTAAGTGTCAAATATTTCTGTACGTCGTCATCCAGCGCCACATAATGCTGTTGAATACCTTCTAGAGTAAGTTGTTCGGCTTTTACTTGTATATTTACCGGGTTTCTCATAAACTTTTCTGTTAAGCTGTATAAATCAGGTGGCATCGTCGCACTAAACAGTACGACCTGAATATCTGAGGGCATATATTGAAAAATATTGTATATTTGTTCATTAAAACCAGCCGAAAGCATTTCGTCAGCCTCATCAAGCACCAGCATATGAACACTAGAACTTTGAATATTGTTACGACGAATCATATCAAAGACACGTCCAGGACAACCTACAATAATATGTGGTGTGGATTTACGTAACTCCGCAGCATCATCCGCGGTTGATGTTCCTCCTACGAGCAACCTAATGTTTATACCGGTCATCATAGTAGCAAGTCCCTGAAGTACTTCATATATTTGGCGGGCAAGCTCTCGAGTAGGAGCAAGAATAATAACTTGCGTCTTCGCTTTTCCGATGTCAACGCTTTGAAGTGCAGCAACTGTGAATGCACCGGTCTTACCGGTACCAGACTGAGCTTGCGCAATTACATCCCGCCTTTGAATAATTGATAATACTGATTTTTGTTGAATATTACTGGGTTTTTCAAAACCGTATGCGTAAATTCCACGAAGAAGGTCGGCGGATATTTCTTGAACATCTTCCCAACTCTTGAATTCGGGGTATGATTTAGTTCCGGAGCCGGAGCCGGACTCGGCGTCAGCGTGTTCGCTGGAAAAAGTATCGTCTGTAGATGACATGATAGATGATGGTAATAACTCACGAATTAATATCGGATATGTCTAATAATCATCGTAGAATATGTTTAAGTCGGTTATTGTATATACATAATCATTTAGTTATCATATCTCTGTTGAAGTTATGTTCTTTGAACCGTTCTCAATTCCACCAATGGTAAATAATACTATATACACATAAAATATACGATGAAAATCGCAATATGTTTATTTGGCCAACTTCGAGATTATAAATATGGGTATGATTGCATAAATAAATTTATGAAATTAAATAGCGAACACACATATGATTTCTTTTTTCCATGCTTGGATAGACGACAATATGTGCACCTTGGAGAAGAATAACCCCTGCATCGTTATATATTGGTAATCAAGATGATATAAAAAAAGAGATTCTTGAATTATATAAACCGTTGGCGTATCTTTATGAAAAACCATTGGATAAAACAAATGAAGGTGTAGTAGCCGACATGGAATGTATAAGAAGTTCGTTATCATATGTAAAATGCTCACAACCAATTAAAGATAATGTCTTCAACGTTTTTAGTCAAGTTTGTACTAGGAGCAAAGTCAAAGACCTATTTGAAGATTATATTACCAAAACAAACACAAAATATGATCTAGTAATTTCAACCAGATTTGACGGATACGGCCTTCCTAATAATTGGACGATACCAACC
>Ga0209550_10007445_pt1 | contig 10128 bp, 9 predicted proteins | sample LauGreSuBDMM15SN_2_FD_187567 | JGI IMG/M metagenome (GOLD analysis project Ga0209550, IMG submission 187567) | Freshwater lake microbial communities from Lake Michigan, USA - Su13.BD.MM15.SN (SPAdes) (version 5) | ecosystem: Environmental > Aquatic > Freshwater > Lake | place: Lake Michigan, USA... | reverse complement strand
CCGTATCTTCTCCTTTTACTCTGTATCGCACCGCTCGATTTTCTTATGTAACATTCCTCGATGAGAATTCCCTATATCTAAAACTCAATGCACATCGCAAAACATTTAAAGAAGAAAGTTCCTACGATTATAAAGAAAGAATGCTAGATTTCATACATTTATGCTATACTGCAGAAACTCTTGAATATAATGCTGCTGCATTTACACATATTTTATACAGTGATCCAAAAAACCATGTTATACAAAAATGGAAACGACTATGCGAGAAATATCATGAGGCAGATATAATATATTTCAATAATCCAGCGAAGGCTAAAGATATAAAAGAAGACGTCCTTGATGATACATATGAAATACTCAGCTCTCAAAATTATATCGTATCGCTATATAATCGGACAATATAATAGATGGCGTCCACACGGACCCCTAGCGAACTTTTGGAAATCCGGCGCGTAAGGGCAATGGCGTCCTCTGCAGCAAATACTCCAGAAAACAATTGTTTCAAAGGAGATAAAGGCGATACGGGGCCACCGGGCGAGAAAGGTGAAAAGGGTGATCAAGGAATTCCAGGCCCACAAGGACTTATAGGACCGTCAGGTGGGCCTGTAGGACCTAAAGGTGATACGGGCTTAAAAGGTGACAAGGGTGACAAAGGTGACCAAGGTAATCCAGGAACACCAGGTGGGCCTCCAGGGCCAGACGGGCCTATAGGACCCGAAGGTCCCAGAGGCCCACAGGGTCCTGAAGGGCCGCAAGGACAGAAAGGTGATAAAGGTGACCAAGGCGTACAGGGGGTTCCTGGAATACCTCTTGGAAATGTGCTAATAGTAGATACTGTAACTAATCCAAATCAAGTAACCACCTCACACAGTTCTATTCAAAGTGCCATTTCTGCAATTATAACAGGAAGTTCTCTAGATAGTAAAACTATATGGCTTCTTCCTGGAACACATTATCTGCAAAACGGAATCTCTATTCCAAACGGATGCTCTATACGAGGAATGTCCGCAGAAACGGTGAAAATACAAATGTTAAACAGTGTGACTACAAATACGACAATGATTATAATGGGAGAAAATACATCTATTGAAGGTTGTACGATTCATTTAACATCAACAGCAGTATGTAATTTAACGGGAATTCTTTTTTTTGGAACTTCCACGTTTACATCAAAAATCAGAGGGTGTTATATATATCTGAATAATTTTAATGTCACCAGTGCAGCCACAAATGTTATTGGAATTCTTGCAAATGGGTCTGGTATATCGAATACATCTGTAGACCTAATAGAAGCTGCGAATGCAGGTTCTTTGCCATGTATTGAAAATTCAACAATCCAAATCATTTCGAATTACATGGGAACAAAGAGAGGTATTAGCGTTTCAGGAGGTTCGGCTACGAATACCAATATATTTGCTATGAAAAATACAAGTGTATTTATAAAAAATCCAACAGTAAGTCCTGGCGGCGGCTCGTGGAGTGCAGTGGAAAATAATTCGGCAACAAGTAAAGTAAGATGTTTCACATCTATTCTAGCCGGTCCAACTACTGCATCATACGATGACTATTCTGATATAGCACAAACAGATGGTGAAATTGCTATAGGAGAAGGAACAACACTTCTAAATAAAAGATCAAAGTTAAGGACAACCACTTCATGGCATCCATTCAAAGTATTAACAAATACAACAAGGATTTTCTATGCAGCATTAGGTAAACTGAATAATTTTACCGTAAACGCAAACGGCTACTTGCTTCCTGGAACAACGATGATACAGAATTACACATATCCACCTTCTCCTGCAGTCGCCACATATAATTTCCAATATCCTATCCCTACAACAAATATTAGGAATGCATATTACACTATTCCACAAAGGTCTATCTTAATGTCTGTAAGAGTAAGGCTGGGAAAAGCACAATCCACTTCGACAGCAACACCCATGGTAAATTTTGTATATGTTAGAGTATATTACGACACTGCATCTAACCCTGTAACAGGTCCAGGGGGGTCAAAACTAAATGCAACACAGCTGCTTGTTATTACGTTAAATGATACTGTTACAGACCAATCATATCTTTCAAGCTCTGGAGTATTTATATTAGAAGAGGGAGGGCAACTACGTGTGAGTATGAGCTATTCTGGAGGTACTGGAAATCAAGCCGAAGACCTATACGTTGAACTAGAGTTATACTAGAAATAACGGCAGGTCTAAACTTACCGCAGGTCTAAACTTAGCTGTATTAGATAGACAAGTCTAATGGACACTATTCCTTTCACGGTCCATGGGATAACTGGCAGAAATGCCGATGAAGTTATTCCAGGCATGTGGCTAGGTAATTACAAGGTGGCCGTAGATTCTCAGTGGCTAGGTGAAAAAGGGATTAAGTGCGTATTCAATTGTACGAAGGATATTCCCTTCGTGGAGGCCATTCCCAGGAAATACCGAGTGCCCGTAGACGACAATTTAGAGCCCGAGGAAATCAGAAATCTTGAGCTGTGGTCGTATGAAATCGTGTTTAAAATGACAAACGAGTATAAAACCGGTCAGCCAATGCTGGTTCATTGTGCCGCTGGAATGCAGCGGTCAGCGGCATGTATTGCCATGTTTTTAATCGCCAATAAAAACATGACCCCAGACCAGGCGATTTCTTACATTCGCAGCCAAAGAGAAGTCGCCTTCCATCCGAATGCCAATTTCCGTGAATCGATTGAAGGATTCTACAAGTCATATCAACGTGAGATTGTCCCGACCATGTCGATGGCATCCACATTTTCTTAACTAAATCTAGATGGCGGCTTCGAGCAAAGGACAGCCACCTTTCTATGAGAAGGTAACCCTGCTCACAGAAAGATTTATGCGGGACGGAATCCCAGACAACGAGGACCTTGCCCTTGTCACTCTCCCCCCTGGAACAGTGCTGTTCCGTGGGTTGAAAATCCCTAACCAGGCGGCTGGAGTAGACCCGCGCCTCTTCTACAGGGATTTTCTGGGAGACCCCGAGGGGCGAGACAATGTCTGTATGAATTCCACGCACAATACCTTCTTTTACCCCTTCCCCTATGTCGCCTTTGGGGCCGACCAAGTGGGCCAGGACTTTGATATGATGATTATGGTGGTTCTCGTTCATCCTGTAAACGTGGTCTGCTCCATAAGTCCCTCGCGCTCTGTTCGTGGAACTGCAAAAGGGTTTTCAGGAGATGCCCCGTTCCAGCGCTGCGATGGCATCGTTTCTAAGATTCCTAGATGCCACCCTCTCACGGAAAAGGAAAAGGAAGATTCGCAATGGGATAATTGCTTGAATCCGAAGTACCAAGTCGCTTCTGGAACACGCGGCTGGATGGCCATTGCGCAGAGAGATGCACTGAACACGAAAGTTGTGCGAGAGTGGGGTAAGGCAGGGGCACCGAAATCCGAGACGTATATGTGGGAGTATATGAACGGGCTGAAGGCTAGGCACCCAGATATCTGTGCCGATTTACTAGCATCCTCTTACACAGACAGTAATAAAAACAACGGATTCCCGGAAATTGTCCTATATCCTTTCAAGACTCATCTGGGAGAAAAACCGTATAAACAGAAATGCTCTAGTGTGGCGACGGCAATACGTCTTATGCAGAAGGAGGCGGAGAAAGATAATTTCAATTATCTTCCTGTCGCCGCATTCACGAAAGATGGTGTGATTGATATGGTAAATGGATTTTTTACTCAAGAAACTCTGGGTCTGTCTGCGAATGCGTTTTCTACGTCGGCGGCGAGTAAGCAGCCGGCCATTGAAAGCGTTATCAAATCGCACATGGAGAAATTACAAACGCAAGGGCTTGTGTTACCTGTATACGGACCTGGCCTGTTATCGTTTGATACGCGTACAGGATTCTACATTCTGCCTCAAATGGTTCCGCGTAGTTTAGTGGTTGTTAATAAGGACCAGGAGGAACTGCAGAAAAAACAAGCGCCAGTCCCTTATTCAAGGCTGTGTATTCCTTTAGCAAACGAAACGGATAAGAGACGTGTTACAAATTATAAGATGATGTTTCGTAATTTTTCCCTCTTGAATTTCATGAAGAATTATGGCATAGAAACAAAGTTTGGCCTGAATCGTGCCATGGTATTTGACCGGCCTCCTGTCTTAACGGCGCTGTTTAAACTGTTTGGTATGGCAATTCCGAAAGATTTTATATATGGCCTGAAACGTGCCACCGCAACAAAGGCGGAAGATGAGGAGGCGTTGAAGAAACTTGGTCAAGCGCCTTCTGCCGCTTCTAGGGCCGCTCCTGCTCCAGGCAGCCCTGGCAGCCCAGCGTATGCAGGTGTTACTCCTTCAGGCACTCCTCCTGGATCACCAGCGTATGGCGGTGTTACTCCTGCTGGCACTCCTCCTGGGGTTTCTGCAAATGCCGAGCACAGCGCGAGGTTCGAAGAGGCCAGGCAGAAGTTGTTGGGTAGTGAAATCACAAAACAAAACATAATAGGTGGATTTGGAAAACCCGTCAATCCGTTTGGATTAAGAGAAAATGAGATAAAAGAGTTACAGAATACGAAAACACCTGAATCTCCCAAGTATGTACCTTTAACACCTAGAAAGCAAGAAGGAGGGACACGTAAGGCATCCAAGAAGGCAAAAGCTCGTAAGACAGTAAAGAAACAAGGAAAAACAGTATATGACGTTTACCATGTGGTATCAAGTTTCCATAAAGTGTGGGCTTCGCACGGCAAAAATTGAACGCCCCTCCCCACACAACATTAGGCCCAAAGCTCCTTTCGTATACAAAAATGATAACTATGCTGAGAACTATTCTATTCTTAGCATATTTCTCATTTACCATGCAACAGAGTGTCTCTTCTACGCCTAAGCCTTTGGCTCCTAAGATGCCTTTGGCGCCTTTGGCGCCTTTGGCGCCTAAGCCAAAGGCAGCTCTGCCTATCCCTCGTGAGGAGAAACAATTGGCCATTGTCCTTAAGGAAGAAGACATCCGTCGTAAAATGTGGGATACAACCAATTCTGCCGCCGCCGCCACAGAAAAGAGACGTATTGCCGAGCTGGCAAAGTTGGCATCCCCTACTCCTCGTCCCTCTTTCGAAGAAGACCAAAGTCTAACATATATCCGATTTCCAATCTTCCTTGCCTTGTTTATATTCGCCTTCTGGGTACGAAGCCCCATATATAAGTCCATCCGCTCCCACTTACTGAAATACAATAAGGAGCTGGAGATTCGGCGTAATATAAGTCATGAGTTGTATGCCATAGGTGTAAAAGAAGAGGTCAGGCATAATCTTCAGCTACAGCATACACAGCATCCTCTCATACGCTCTCGCACAAATCTTTCGAAAGGTGACTTATCGGTCTAAAAAAATGGGGATAGTATTACTCAGCCCAATGTCATCATCACCTCGTCGTTCTCTGCGTCTAGCTGGAAAGGAGCCTGAGCATACCGCCGATGTGCTGCCTGCTCTTGCTTCTGCAAAGAGGAGCAAACAAGAAGTTTCCACCGAATGGAAGCGCCTCAGCTTCCATGTGCCTCGTATGGACAATTGCCTTATTTTTGGTAAGTTTCTTGCAGCAGCTCTTTCTACCGTGGCCACTGTGGCAGCTTCTTATACTTGGCGTTATCCCAAGGCCTAGGCTTAAAAATTGAACCACCACGCCCCTGCCTGAAACACTCACACCGCAAAAAAATGGCTCTACAACCAAGGCTTGAAGACGTTCTTCACCTTGTTATGTGGAATGGCTTTGCCGCTGACTGTGGGGCGGCAATCGCCACATGTAAAGAGACATGGACCGATGATAGGGTCTGGTTTCCATTTGGCATCAATATCCGCTACGGACCCCAACAAAAGACCCGCCTACAGATAATTTCTGACCATTGTATTCCTTTAGACAATGGTAAGAAAACGATAATTCGTGATGAGCGTAAAGAGGGAGACCCGAAACCCAAGCACGTCATGTATAAGACACATGAATACTTAGTGAAGCGGGTGGAAGAGTTGAGGGCGCATGCAAAGGCGACCGGTCATCAAAAGGCTTTTCAAAAGGCTCTAGATGCACGGGATGCAGAAGGAAAGACTCTTCTCATTCACGCCGCAATAAAGAACAATATTCGGCTCACTGACTTTCTCATTGAAAACGGTGTAGATGTGAATCTTCTCACGAATCGTGGAGGGAGTGCCCAGCACTTTGCTTGGTCTGCTTCGCAAGATTCAGAGAGAACCCTATGGCACAAGCTCGTTGATGCCGGCGCAAAATATGAAGATGGTTACGGGGTTGAGGAGCCATTGCGTAAGGAGTTTTCATTCGACGATTATATGGCATACTGGCGTGATGCTGCAAATCGTATGAACGCTCCCCGTATTAACAACATGCGTATGCCCGATATTCGTATGCACGACATGCGTATATACAAGATTGATGAATACGAGTTTAAGATTAATGATAAAGATCTTCCAAAGAAAAAGAAGCGTGCACACGACGAAAAGCTCGCAAATCCCCCTCCTCGCATGAAGGCCTCTCTCTTTAAGAAGCAGTTTGGTCGTAAGTAAAGCAAACCTTAAGCGAAGCAAAAGGGTATCCCTTTACATAGGCCGAGTCACGGATAAACGAAGGAAGTTGTTCGGCTGCATGACAACGGTCATCGACGAAGCAACACCAGCCTCAACATCTCCAGCATTTCTGCTCACCGTGTCCGTGCGATTCGGAATCACGGCGTTCGTAACCTCGACAGAAATGTGGAAGCACTTATCCTTCTCCTCAAAAAAAGGAAAATATGCCCAGTTCACATCGTTGCTGAACGGATAGTACTGTATATTCCCGCTGTTTATTTGGCTCACCCACCAGCTCATAGGCATCGACTTGAAGATGTTTTGGTTGCCCTCAAACCCACCCCCCAGCGCATCAACATTGGGAGAAGGCACCACGCCTTCCGCGGCAGGAGAAACCCCGCTGTAAAAAGTATCATTGGCGCGGGCCTCGTCCACAAGACTGGCAACATATACTGGAGAACTCGCAGACATTATATTATACCCCTTTCTTTTTTATTTAGGTCGAATAAAAATTGCCGCGGAAATCATGTATGGTTTCAACCTGTAGAAAAGCAGAGATGGAATACACTAAGTGGTCACCAAAATCAAAAGGTATTCCATTCAAGAGTGATGAAACGGGCGTAGGAGATGGCGAAGACATGGCAGCTGCTGAATTGGGAACAGTTGTATTGGGCCAGAATAGCCCACACGATATGATAGTAGATGGCAAACCGTATGATGTGAAAAAACTAGATGCAAACGACGACTTTAACACAGGAAAGAAAGCAAGAGATGTCCTTCGTCCCACTAAGGGCTTACACAATAGCTTACTTGATTCTATGAATGCTCTTGCAGAAAACGAAGTATTTACAGAGGAACAAAAAGAATTCCTAAGAGCCTTTAAGGATGTGAACTCTGACGAACTTTGTGTGAGTAATCTGAGAAAGCTTGAAAAGGCTTGTAGGATTCTACAGTCGAAGAAACAGGAACTTCGTTCCACACTTCCATTCGTTCCAGTAACTATACACGGTCAAACAGAGGAAATTCCCCTTGACAAATCCTACAGTATCTGTCAAATGGTGGGGTTGGCCTTTCCTCAAGAGTACTCTTCCTATGTGGAAAAAATCCAGGTTCTTCAAAAAATGGATCACGTCTATATCGACGAGCCAGACAAGTTCATGAAAGACCTCAATTCTCTTGCAGAGAAAATATTTAGCCATGTGGGCCTTATTATTGTCCATGAAGAGAAGGGTTACATGATGCTAAAAGATGCAAGCAAGATCCGCTTCTTACGTATTACTCGCGGATGTCCAAGGTTTCAGGTTATCTTCTAGAAAGCCGTAAGCGTCTTTGCGGGTCTAAGGCGCCTTTTCAAAGATGGTGCTAAGATACTCGGAAAACTTACAAGGCACTGCGTTTCCAAGTTGTTTATACATGGATGAGATAGAACCTGAGAATTCAAACGAATCAGGAAATGTCTGAATCCTTGCACATTCACGCACAGTTAGCCTCCTTTTTAATGAAGGGTGATTGTGAATAACAGGTCCGCCACTTCCACCACCTCGCCCTGTAATGGTTGGAGAAGGTTCATCCCACTTGAGTTCTCTGTTTCCAAGATAACCGGTTACAGCGCATTTGTGCTTTGTTCCGATATGTTGAATATCTGTGTTGTATTCAATTGGCAAATCTCCAATGGCATCTTTCAGCGTACGGATTTTTTTGGGTGACTCGGGCCATTTTGGCTCAAAGGTAATGTCAGTACGAACGCCAATAATAATCACGCGCTGTCTCTTCTGAGGAACATCAAACTCTTTAATGTCAAAGAGTTTAAACTTTACAGCGTACCCACACTCCTTCAAATCGTTTAGAATGACTTTCAGAACCTTGCCTGTTTTATTCTTCTGGTCCTCTTTGTTAGCATACCCTCCCATATTTAGGAGACCCTTCACATTCTCCAAAAGGAAGTATTTCGGCTGTTTCAGCTTCAGAAGGCGTAGGATTTCAAGATATAGCTCATTTCGCTTGTCTTTCTCATCTCGGTACGGGTTTGCCATTGAGAATCCCTGGCAAGGAAATCCTCCTATAAGGATATCACAGTCAGGGATTGTTTTTATTTGTTTGATGTCGCCACACGTAGGCTTAATCATGAAATTTTTCTCATAGCTGTTACATGCTTCTTGATCGAAGTCATTCACAAACACATGATTGTATCTGGGATTTTTGTGAAATCCATGGTCAAGACCCCCACAACCAGCAAACAAAGAAGCCACACGAATCTTCTCGCCTTCTACAGAGTTCGTAGACGGTGATAATAATTGTATAATCTCATCCTTCTTCTTTCCACTGTATCCCTTGATACTCTTTTCCTTACAAATCGCAATAAGTTCCTCGCGAGTTTTCTTAGAATAGTCCATAGTGTTTGACTGCATTTGCGGCGATGGAGTGGAGTCAATTTTTACTGCAGCGTCATTTAAGACTTGTTGGACTTTTTGTTCTACAAGTGCTTCAATCGTGTTATCCTTCTTACAGGGGCGTTTACGATTTTGGTGATCTTCAAGATGACCCTTTTGAGAAAAGATTTTCTGGCAGGTGTCGCAACTATACTTTACCATCTTGGTCTATGTTATATATGCATAAAACCTTTAAACCTTTTAACGAATTTTCACGATTTCGTGAAATCCGGATAACAAATGGTTTAAAAAACTGAGATATTCTAGACAATGCCAGATATATATATTGTAAATCCACTTTCTAAGGAATCTGAAGCCAAGGAATCCGAGCCTAAGGAATCCGAGCCCAAGAAAGAAGAAGGGCTTGACGGAGGTAGGGATATGTCACTATGCTGTCTTATTTATTTTTTATCTTGTCTACCAATCATTATGGGATCTTAGGGGCACTAGCCCCTTTGGGGCGATCGTGCCGAAGGCACTAGCCCACAAGGGGCGATCGTGCCGAAGGCACTAGCCCACAAGGGGCGATCGTGCCGAAGGCACTAGCCCCAATAACACCCCTTTTCCACATTCATCGCGCCTCCAGGAGTTTCTTCTAGCGAAGGATAGACCCAATTCTCATTCCACAGCCGTGATATGAATTCGTGCCTCTCCCAACGCCGCCCCTTTATTCCAAAAAACACCTGCACCGCCCCACCCATAACAATACAAATCTTCCCACGCCCTTTCAACGCATCGGCAATCACCATTCCCAGTCCTCCACACCCTATCAATACAATCCGAGCATCCCTTTTACACACTTCCTCCACCACATACGCCACTGCATCCTCCCATTTCTCTGCATCAAATTCCCAGGCACCACGACCTAGTGACATACACGGAGAATATCCGGTTTTCACCCAAGACCATTCCACACCTGGCGGCCATATGCTCTTTTCGCTGCTCCCCCAAATCGCCTCCCCTCCCTTGGCAACTTGAGCAGCAGCCGTGTCAGTGAATGAACTTACCACACAAACCTTCTGCCCGGCTAATAATCTAGACCAACGCTTCTCAGGCTCCCAATAATACGGCTCCAATGCTCGCAGTGGTATCTGTAGAGCAGTGGCGTCCCAGGCGCAAAGTAAGGCATGCTCCTTTTTCATAATCGTCGCATACCAGCC
>Ga0209550_10007443_pt1 | contig 10129 bp, 9 predicted proteins | sample LauGreSuBDMM15SN_2_FD_187567 | JGI IMG/M metagenome (GOLD analysis project Ga0209550, IMG submission 187567) | Freshwater lake microbial communities from Lake Michigan, USA - Su13.BD.MM15.SN (SPAdes) (version 5) | ecosystem: Environmental > Aquatic > Freshwater > Lake | place: Lake Michigan, USA... | reverse complement strand
ACCGAATCTAAAATCCATCTACGGAAACCTTTTGAGAAAATATCCGAACGCTCATGGTCAAGTCGATAATAAGCACACTATTATCGAAAGGAGTAAGTTTTCTCTGGTTATTGAGAACAATAACGATTGCATAACTGAAAAAATTTTTGACGCATTCATGGGGGGTTCCATCCCACTATATATCGGTCCAGACCTAAGCCAATTTGATTTGCCTGGGAATATCGCTTTAATTGTTAAGGACCTCTCAAAGAATCCGGTTGAATTGATCAAATCTTTGGACAACTCGGATATTAGAGAAATTCTCTTGAATATAAAGACGTTTGTTTTAAGTGATATTTTTATCAGAGACTGGACCGCTGCAGGCGTATATCAACAAGTATTGCCAGAGTTAGAGACATTCTTTAACCGAAACTGAGTAAGTATTGGTAATTCTGATCTACTACTAATATCTTCAGCATATGGAACTAACAATTTGTCTAATTACTAAGGGCAGAGAGCAGTATTTGCACTCTATTCTCGTATCACTAGAAGAAGCTTTGCAGTATGAGGATGTATCGGTTTTTATTGTCAATAACGGGGCTGACAGCTTCGTGACTGAACTTTTGGAAAAATGGTCAAGTGAACGTAAGAATGTTGGGTACACAAGGCTGACTAATAATGACTCAAGACCATCTACTTATTGGAAAGTAGTACGTGAATCAGTGATTGGCTGGGTAACATTGCCTAGTGATGATGACATATTTGTTCCAAAGATAATTGAAGTTTGGCGAAAAGATATTGCGTTTAATACGAATTTGGTTGCATGGTCGCCTGCAGCTGTTGTTATTAATGAGCACGGTTTTAAGACTGGCGAAATCAGACAAGCTTCGCTTCTAAACAATTTTGACAAGATAGAGAATCTTGCTGAAGGTCTGCATCGACCCCCATTTCATTGGCCGTCGCTCTTTTTTAAAATTGATGAAACGCCGCAGGACGTTCCGAGCTCTAGATATGCATTCGATTGGTGGATTGGGTTAAATCTAATTATCAATGGAGAAATTGGTTCATCTTCTGAGCAAGGTCTTCAATACAGAGTTCACAAACAGCAGGAGAGTAACTTAGCGCCTGCTCGTCGGAAGAATTATGAAACTTTAATTGTTATGGAAGAGTTCTTGCTTTCCCAGCGATTCTATGTGTGGTTATCAGATTTAGATTTAAATGATGTTAAACGTCTATGGAAATTGAGTATTGAAAAAAGTCCAATATATGGAGAATTTGAGTTCTCAATACACGTCATCAGACTTCTTCATAACGTAATCATTGCTAATTTTAATAGCTCAGATTTAATTTCAACTGTTGAACTTGATATGGCTAGGATCTTTGGAGTTTTTCTTGGTGGGGGAGAATTAAAAAATATTTCGAAAAAGATCGATGGCGATAACTTGATGAATTTCAATTTTTCAGTAGCGCTGAATTCGTCTGCTTGTGATAATTTGATTGACGCATTTTCACAGTTTTCCAAGGAAAAGACAGTACCAAGAATCACTTTTAGATGTAAGCACTGCAGAACTTTTGGGCCTAGTGAAATTTTGTTTAATTGCACCTACCTAACCACAAAGAAGGTGGAAGTTGATATTGATTCAGTTATAAAGATGATTACGGAGAATTATGAAAGTTCGGGAATTTTGAGGTTTAGTTTATCTCCACTTGAGAAGAATTTCGTCAAACTTGTCAGGAGAATAAAGAACCTGATACCGTTCAAAATTTTAAAATTTATTAATGTGCGACTCTTTACAAAAAAAATCTAAATATTATCAATCGAAGATCGGACGATATCAACTATCTGGTACTGAGGCTTGAAATTCAAGCATTGGTCTAATTTGGAAATATCTGCAACAAGCATTCCTGGATCTCCTTCTCTCCTTGACACAAGTAGAGGCGTCAAATCTGAAGCACATTCTTTCAAAACTAGATCTATAACTTCTAACACAGAATTGCCAACTCCGGAGCCAATGTTAAGAATTTCAGGTAACTCTACTTCCTTAATCATAGATTTCATTACCATTATATTTGCATTTACGACATCTGACACATGTACATAGTCTCTCACGCAGGTTCCGTCTTTTGTGTCGTAGTCATTTCCAAAAATCTTAGGATTTTGACCTCGTAACACCGTATTTACCGCTATTGGAATCAGATTAGAGACAGAAGTATCTGTTAGCAGTTTTGACTCGCTTCCGCCCACATTAAAATACCTTAAACTTAAAAATTTGGTCAGTGAGTTTGAAAAACATTTTTTTAGTATTTTCTCGGAATTTAATTTACTATCACCATACGGTGAAATTGGAGCAAGATCGGAGTTCTCTTTTACAATTCTATCGGCTGAATTGCCATAAACAGCAGCTGAAGAGGAATTAACAAAGTATTTGAGAGAAAATTCAGATGCGAGCTCGGCTAAATTTCTCGTTCCATTTTCATTTACATCTCTATATATTTGTGGGTTAACTATAGATTCAGAAACACTCTTCTTGGCGGCGAGATGAAACACACCCTTTAATGAGTGTTTCTCAAAAATTCTACGCATTTGGGACAAGTCACGAATGTCAGCTTTGTAAAAAAATTCGGTGTTAATTAATCGGTCAGATCTACCTGTAGATAAGTCATCAACTATAACAAAATCACATTTTTCGGATTGAAGAGCTTTTATGAGATGAGCGCCTATATAACCTGCTCCACCAGTAATTAACCAAGTCATAATTGAAGTAATTTCGCGATATCTTGATTACATGCTTCGTTAGGGGAAATGTTTTTGAATTTAACCTTATCCCACCATTCAAACGTTGATGTGATCGCCTCTTCCTGTGACCATGCAGATTCCCATCCCAGCAATTTGAAAGCCAGTTCAGGATCTAGATCCAACTTTGATGATTCTGGGAATTGTGGGTTGTGAGTATCGTATTCAACAAGAACTCTTTCTGAGCCCGCTGATTTCTTGATAATCTCGATCGCATGTTCGACGGAAATGCTTAAATCCTTTGTTGCAAAATTAAATGCTCGGTTACTTTTGCCTTCTAAAGAAACTTCGAGTGCTAACAAATATCCGTAAAGTGGGTCTAGAACATGTTGCCATGGCCTAGTACTTTTTGGGTTACGGATGATCACCTTTTTTTGATTGATATATCCATTAATCAAATCAGGCAGAAGTCGATTCTTAGAGATATCACCACCACCAATAACATTTCCAGATCGAACTGAAAATATATCAGATTGATTATTAAATTTTGAAATTGCACGCCAAGCATCGATCGCCGATTCGCATGCAACTTTGCTAGAGCTGTATGGATCTTTTCCAGCAAGCGGGTCATTCTCAGAAAACAGTTTTCCCTCTTCACTATTTCTATAGACTTTATCTGTGGTGACGCAAATTACGGATTTTACGGAGGACATTTCTATTGCTGCTTGCATTACATTTATTGTTCCCATTACATTTACATCAAATGTATAGGCGGGATTCAAATAAGATTCGATGACTAAAGGTTGAGCCGCTAAGTGAATAACGGCAGCAGGTTTAGTATCTTGAAAAAATTTTCTTAGGGCATCAAAATCTCTTATATCGGAATATTTTTCATTGCTTTTAGGAGTGTCTGCACAAATTGTGTAAAGACTGTCCAAGGCTGGCGCAAGAGAGTAACCGACATATGGAATTTCTAAAGAATCCAAGAGTAACGTGAGCCATTTTCCTTTAAATCCAGTATGACCTGTGATTAAAATTGGACCTGAGAGAGACTTCAGGTTGTTAAAATGCCTTAATGCCATACCCAAACAGTAGTCTTGGGCTGTAAAAGATCAAGTTTCATGTAATTATTGAGATAGTTAAAGGGTGCTGGTTTATGAATTCAGAAATTGAAGGTCTTGTACGACAAGTTACATCCTTGGCCATGGATAATTTACATTCGCCTAGCGCCTTCAGGCCTGGCATTTCAAATGTACCTGTAACGGGAAAGGTATTCGGGAGTACGGAAATCGAAGCTGCTGTAAACGCGTCCCTAGACTTTTGGTTAACTTCTGGCCCATATACTGAAAAATTTGAATCGCGCTTTGCTAAGACAGTTGGTATGCGCGGCGCTTACATGGTGAATTCGGGTTCATCTGCAAATCTTTTAGCACTTACTACTTTAACTAGCCCAAAAATCGGAGAAAGAAGACTTCATCCTGGCGATGAGGTTCTTACTGTCGCCGCCGGGTTTCCCACCACCGTAACTCCTATCTTACAAAACAATCTAGTCCCCGTTTACGTAGATGTGGATATGAAAACATTTGTTGCAAATGTAGATGCTATGCGCGAGGCCATAACACCTAAGACGAAGGCAATTATGATGGCCCACACACTGGGAAATCCGTTTAATTTAGATGTTGTTCAAGAATTAGCAAATGAATATGGGCTTTGGATAATTGAAGACTCATGTGACGCATTAGGTGGGACCTATAAAGGACAAAAACTAGGAACTTTTGGGGATCTATCAACATTTAGTTTTTATCCAGCACACCACATCACTACTGGCGAAGGTGGTGCAGTTCTAATTAAGAAAATTGCTCATAAAGTTATTGTTGAGTCAATAAGGGATTGGGGTAGGGATTGTTGGTGTCCACCAGGATGTGATAACACCTGCTTAAAGCGCTACGAATGGCAACTCGGTGAACTTCCAGAAGGATATGACCACAAATACACTTATTCTCATCTTGGCTACAATTTAAAGTCGGGCGACATACAAGCGGCCATCGGATTAGCTCAATTAGACCGCCTGGATTCATTCATTGAAATTCGTCGCGAGAATTGGAACTACTTACGCAATGGTTTAAATCACTTGCAGGAATTCATAGAACTACCTGAATCAACCGAGAATAGTGATCCTTCATGGTTTGGGTTCGCGATTACTGTTAAGGACGCAAGTCCTATATCTAGAAATGCATTGGTTGAGAAGCTAAATGAGAAGAAGATCGGAACTCGTCTACTTTTCGGCGGAAACTTACTGCGTCAACCGGCTTTTCAGGGAACCCCAAGGAGGGTTGTAGGTGAGCTTAAGAATACTGATTTAATAATGCAAAACACTTTCTGGGTTGGTGTTTGGCCAGGGCTTAATTCAAAGATGCTCGACTACATAATTGAAAACTTGAATGAATTACTAAATAAATGAAAGTAATAATCTTGGCCGGTGGGTTAGGAACACGTTTAGCAGAAGAAACTGATGTTAAGCCGAAGCCCATGGTTACTATTGCTGGTAAACCAATAATTTGGCATATAATGAAAACCTATGCTTCTCAAATTGAAGCCGAATTTTATATTGCGACAGGCTATAAGTCTGAGGTTATTGATAATTATTTAGACTCCGATATCTTCAAATCCGAGCACATTAAGGCAAAACCAATTTTTACTGGGCATGAAACTTCCACAGGTGGTCGAATTAAGAAAATTCTTGAGAAAATTGACGGCGATATGTTCATGGCTACATATGGCGATGGTGTTTGCGATATCGACATAAGTGGTCTTTTAGATTTTCATAACAACCATGGGAAAATTGCAACGATTACCGCAGTGAGGCCTGCTGCGAGATTTGGAAGACTCGAAATTGCTGATGGAAAAGTCCTAAATTTCTCAGAGAAGCCGCAATCTCAAGAAGGATGGATCAATGGGGGTTACTTTGTTTTCAGTCGAAAAATTGAAAGCTATATTGATAACTATTCTGAGCCACTTGAACATGGCCCACTTTCTAATCTTTCTAAAGCAGGCGAGTTAATGGCTTATCAGCACGAAGGCTTCTGGCAGCCGATGGATACATTGCGCGAGAAGATTGAGCTTGAAAATCTAGTAATAGAAAATAAGGCGCCTTGGATGCATCACTTCAAATGAAACAGGTTTTGATAATTGGAAACTCAGGATTTATTGGGAGACATATTCAGAGTAAAGTTGATTATAGTAATTTCGCTACGGTTGGGATATCTTCCAAATTCATTGAATTCAAAAATTCCAAAGAAATTAAAAGAATTAGTAGAACTTCGACTGACTTAGATTTAGATATTCGTAATTTCTTAAGCAAGGACACAATTGTAATCAATGCCGCTTGGATAACCAATGACCGAGTTGAGCGAAACAGCAGTGAGCATATGGAATGGGCTAATCTGGAGATATCACTGATTGAATCTGCCATTGCTGCTGATTGCCGCTACGTATCGCTTGGCTCGATAGCAGAAATCAATGATGAAGGGATTTCACCTTCATATGGAACTGTTTACTCGGAAGCAAAAGATAAGATTTTTGGGCACCTTTCAAATAGATATGAGAACTTTCTTTGGATTCGAATCGCCTCAGCATTTGGTAAATTCGACTCTAGAAAGTGGCTAATTACCGAGCTTCTAGAGCTTGGTGAAAAATTGACATTAAAGAATCCAAATGTGGTCTTAAATTTGTCTGATGTGGAAACTATCTCCTCTAAAATAGTAGAAGGCGCACTGAGTGACCGTTGCGGGTCAGTTAATTTTTGGTCTGAACAATGGATGTCACTTGAGAGTATAAAGAAATGCTTTGTCGAAAGAAGAAGTCCAATACTTACCCCATGTAAATCCAAGTATTTTTCAGAATACGACCCAGACGGATTAAAGGTTGATTCTCAAAGTATCTTGGAGTTTTTTAATCAGAGGTAATTTAGCTATAAATCTGTACTGGAGTTCTTAGAACCCATCTTAGGAAGTGCCTTAGCTTCGTTGGGAACCATGAATTCAAGCAGCATGGGCCCTGAAGAATGAGAAGAAATAAATTCTTTGTCTTCTTCAAAAGCTGAAATTGTTGAGTACTTCCTTCCTGGGATACCAAAAGCTGATGCTACAGAACAAAAATCTGGAGCACTATAACCTTGCCTAGTCCCAGTGAATCTTCCCGCCATATTTGTCTCTTGAAATTGAGCAACCATGCCATGTTGATTATTATTGATTACACACAACGTTATGGGAAAGTTGTTGGAGGCAAGCGTTTGAAATTCTGCAATGCTGAGCTGAGTGCATCCGTCACCGGCTATTACGATCCAATGGCCAGAGTTTGCAAATGCAGCTCCTATAGAGGCAGGTAAAGCAAATCCCATTGCACCCATGCCTCCCGAGGTAATAAATCGTTGGTTTATGCCAATCTGCAAGGATTGTGCCGCCCACATTTGATGCTGGCCGACATCAACAATATATCCGTTTGAATTTGAAAACATTTTACTGATTGCTTCGAGGAGGAGGCTGGGGTTGATTCGTAACCCAGAGTGTTGTTCGCTCTGTTGCGGCTTTGCTTCTTTTAATTCATTTATCTCAGCTATCAAATGAGAGTAATCTAAATTCTGATCATATTTATTAAGTTCAGTTATAAACTCAAATATATCTACATTCCAAGCAAATTCAGTTTTGATGCGACCATCTAATTCATTGGGGTCTAGATCGATACGGAATATAACTTTCCCATTAATGAACCCTGCATGATCTGTTCCAGTTTGTCTGACATCCAATCTTGTTCCAATACAGATAAGTAAATCTGACTTAGAAATAGCATCATTCGCCCAACTGTTTCCGTAACTTCCGATCATTCCAACCCGAAATTCAGAATTAAAATCTAAAGAATCAATTCCCATAAGTGATTGAACGACAGGAATCTTTAACTTTATTACCATTTCTCTAAAGATTTCTGTGGCTCTTGAAGTCCTGATGCCACCACCTGCCAGAATAAGTGGCCTTTTCGAACTCATAAGCAGCTCAAATAGATTTCCAACTGACTTTTCTACATCATCTGAAGATTTAGTAGCTGATTTCGGTGCTTCCGTACGAGTATAAAAATCTATTTTTTCCTGCTGAACATCAATTGGTATGTCGATAAGAACTGGCCCAGGCCGACCATCGTGTGCAATTTGCCAAGCTTTTTCAAGCTCTAACTGTAAATCTGTTTCAGAAGTTATGCAGATTGCATACTTCACAATTGGCTTCACAATTGAAACTACATCCAGCTCTTGGAATCCATTCTGTCTTTGTTTCGGATTAAGCCTTAATTCAAGCTGGTTAACTTGTCCTGTTACAAATAGTGCGGGAACTGAGTCAAAAAAACATGATCCGATAGCAGTAATTAAATTTGTTGCGCCCGGCCCGCTGGTCCCCATCGCAACTGCTGCTTGTCCCTTTACTCGCGCATAACCTTCGGCCGCAAAGCCCGATGCTTGTTCATGCCTGTTGTTAATTAAAGTTGATTTTCCAAGTCGCTCAATTGAATCAGCTAGGAAAGCTATCATCCCACCCGACAATTGAAAGACTGCATTAACATTCTTATCTGCAAGAAATTGAGCGAAAAGATCTGCTTTGGTCTTTATCTCAAAACTAAATGAGTTATTTTTCATGGCCGCAAAGAGACTGAACTAATCTAATCTAACTTTTCCAGAAGCAGTTTCAACTTCTACCGCAACAATCCCAGTATCGCCATCATTAGTATCAGTTGAAACCCATTCAACTTCAATTCCGCTTCCAATTGCCACTTTGACTTCTGAACCAAGCCATTCAGAAATTACTGATTCATCTCCGGCTATTTCGATCTTTACGATCTTCGCAACAGCTTTGCCATCTGTTGATGGATGGTGGTTCTTGATCCATTGAACAAAGAATGGCATTTGACGATCTTCTAGTGTGCCGAGAACGCCGATCTGCTTCCAACTCAAATCTGTGCCATCTGGCTTGGTTCTATGACCATCAACAGCTGGGCGACCTAAACGTGTTTCAACTGCCGCAAGATCTTCAACTGCAACAACCCAGGTAAGCCATCCGCCGCCTTCAGCAGCGCGCTTTGAAACTGCCTTACCAAATGGTGATGAATCCGATGCTGGATGATCTAGTGGGCATACAACTTCAATGTATTGACCATTAAGTAGGGGCGCTGTGAAATTGCGGGTACCAAATCTTGGGTGCACTCCACCATCGACGAAAGTTGTCCCTAAACGAGAACCCAGTCTTTGGACAGTATCTGCTAGCTGGTCATGAGAAGTTACATATGAGACATGGTCTAAGCGCATGAGCAAATCTTGCCCTATCCGAAGGGGTGCTTTTTACCATCCTGAAAGATGGCCAACCATCCAATAAGGTATGTCTATGCGAATTCTGATCACTGGCGGAGCCGGTTTTATTGGGTCTCACCTGACTGATCGACTCGTGGCTGACGGACACCAAATCACTATCTTGGACAACCTGGCCACAGGCCGTAAGGAAAACCTTTCGGCTCATTTGGGCGGTGAAAGCGTCACTTTCATTGAGGGTTCGATCTTAGATCTGGCACTTTTAGATGGTCTGATCAAAGAAACTGAATACGTATTCCACCTAGCTGCTGCCGTTGGTGTGTTTAACATTGTTAATCACCCGCTAGATAGCCTGATGACCAATATCAGAGGCACTGAGAATGTGCTCGAATCTTCTCACAAATATTCAAAGCCAGTTTTTGTAACAAGCAGCAGCGAAGTTTACGGAAAGAATACTTCTGATTCTTTAAAAGAAACTGATGACCGGATTTTGGGGGCTCCAGTTAAATTAAGATGGTCCTACAGCGAAGCAAAGGCGATTGATGAATCTCTTGCCTATGCTTATTGGGTTGAGAAAAATCTAGAAACTCGAATAGTACGATTCTTTAATACTGTTGGTCCGCGCCAGTTGGGTGCTTATGGCATGGTAGTACCTCGCTTTGTTAAGTTCGCACTGAATAATGAGCCACTCACAATTTATGGCACTGGTGAACAGACTAGATGCTTTGGTCATGTCTACGATGCTATCGACGCAGTTGTAGAAATTGCTTTTTCAGAAAATACAATCGGAAAAGTAGTTAATGTTGGAAATAATTTTGAAATTTCCATTAATGATCTAGCAAAAAAAGTAATTCAACAAACGGGATCCAAGAGTGAAATTGTTTATGTGCCTTATGAAGAAGCCTATGGCGATGGTTTTGAAGATATGGAACGTCGAGTGCCGAACCTGGAACTTATCAAAGCATTAGTTGGCTGGGAGCCTAAACGCGATCTAACTTCGATGATTTCGGATATTGCTGATTTCTTAAAGAAATAACAATGCGACCTAAACAAATGCGCGTTATGTTTGT
>Ga0209550_10007442_pt1 | contig 10130 bp, 8 predicted proteins | sample LauGreSuBDMM15SN_2_FD_187567 | JGI IMG/M metagenome (GOLD analysis project Ga0209550, IMG submission 187567) | Freshwater lake microbial communities from Lake Michigan, USA - Su13.BD.MM15.SN (SPAdes) (version 5) | ecosystem: Environmental > Aquatic > Freshwater > Lake | place: Lake Michigan, USA... | reverse complement strand
CGGACAATGTTCGCCTTGCCGCGAAGGAACAGGTTGGTTAGAAAAAGTATTGCATCGAATTGAAAACGGTCATGGACGAGAAGAAGATGTCGATTTGTTATTAAGTATTCAAAGTAAAATTGAAGGAAATACGATTTGTCCATTAGGCGATGCCGCAGCTTGGCCGGTGGCTTCTGCAATTCGTCATTTTAGAGATGAATTTGAATATCATATTCGTTTTCCCGAAAAAATAAAAAATAGAGATCACTTTGTGAATGAGCCTTTTGAAAAGGTTAAACATTTGGTTTCTAAATTAACAGTATAAAAGTTGATAGTTGACGGTTGATAGTTAATGGATTTCTAAAACTAACAACCAACAACCAACAACCAACAACCAATATTATGAAAGTAACTATAGACGGTCAAGAGATTGAAGTTGAAGCAGGAACAACCATCTTGCAAGCAGCTCGTATGATTGGGGGAGAATCAGTTCCGCCAGCAATGTGCTATTATTCCAAATTAGAGGGTAGCGGTGGAAAATGTCGTTGTTGTTTGGTGGAAGTAGCCAAAGGTAGCGAAGCCGACCCAAGACCTATGCCAAAACTAATGGCTTCTTGCGTAACAGGATGTCAGGATGGAATGGAAATTAATAGCAAATCTTCCGAAAGAGTGACCGAAGCCCGACAATCGGTGACGGAATTCTTGTTGATCAATCACCCTTTGGATTGTCCGGTTTGCGATCAAGCAGGAGAATGTGATTTGCAAAATTTAAGTTTCAAACACGGAAAATCAGCAACCCGTTTTATTGAAGAAAAACGAACTTTTGAGCCAGAAGATGTTGGTCCAAATATTCAATTACATATGAATCGTTGCATCCTTTGTTACCGTTGTGTGATGGTTGCCGATCAATTGACCGACAATCGTGTTCATGGTGTAATGGACCGAGGCGATCATTCCAACATTTCAACTTGTATTTCAAAAGCGATTGATAATGAGTTTTCTGGAAATATGATTGACGTTTGTCCCGTTGGTGCTTTAACCGACAAAACCTTCCGATTCAAATCAAGAGTTTGGTTTAGCAAACCTTATAATGCTCACAGAGATTGTCCAACATGTTCAGGAAAAACTACGGTTTGGATGTTTGGCGACGAAATTCAACGCGTTACAGGAAGAAAAGACGAATACCATGAAGTGGACGAATTCATTTGCAACAGTTGTCGATTTGACCACAAAGACCAAAAAGATTGGGTGATTGAAGGACCAAGAAAATTCGAGAAAGATTCGGTTATCAATCAAAACAAATACAACAGAAAATTAGAACCGGTACATATTGCCACTGAGGACAAAATCCTAAAAGGACGTGATGAAGACCGTGTGAAAATTAGTATGGCACAAATTCCATTGAGTAAAGAAGAAGAGGACGAATTTAAAAAAGGGAATCTTTAGATGATAGATAGTACAATTATAATAGAAAAAAGTGTCATTATTTTAGTTGTTTTTGCAATTACAATGATTATGGCGATGTATTCTACTTGGGCGGAACGTAAAGTTGCCGCTTGGTTACAAGACAGAATTGGCCCTAATAGAGCAGGGCCACTTGGATTGCTTCAACCTGTAGCCGATGGGATGAAATTATTCGCTAAAGAAGAATTTGAACCAAATACTCCAAACCGATTTTTATTTTTTGTAGGGCCCGCAATTGCTATGGGTACCGCTTTGATGACCAGCGCAGTAATTCCGTGGGGCGACAGATTACATCTTTTTGGACGAGATATATTATTGCAAGCAACCGACATTGACGTGGCTTTGTTATACATTTTCGGAGTTGTTTCTGTGGGTGTTTACGGAATAATGATTGGCGGATGGGCTTCCAATAATAAGTTTTCATTGATGGGTGCCGTTCGAGCTGCTTCGCAAATGGTTTCTTATGAAGTGGCGATGGGACTTTCCATGATTGCGCTTTTAATGATGACGGGGACATTAAGTCTGCGAGAAATTTCGGCGCAACAATCCGGAATGAATTGGAATGTTTTTTACCAACCGCTTTCTTTTTTAATTTTCTTAATTTGTGCTTTTGCAGAAACCAACAGAACGCCTTTTGATTTAGCGGAATGTGAAACCGAATTGATTGGCGGTTATCACACCGAATATTCTTCCATGAAAATGGGATTTTATTTGTTTGCTGAATATGCCAATATGTTCATTTCTTCTACTATTTTGGCGGTTTTATTCTTTGGTGGATATAATTATCCAGGAATGAGTTGGGCGGTTGAAAATTGGGGCGTGAATATTGCAAATGTGATTGGAATTGCGGTTTTATTTGCGAAAATATGTGGGTTTATATTCTTCTACATGTGGGTGCGATGGACGATTCCAAGATTTAGATACGATCAATTGATGCATTTGGGATGGCGAATTTTGATTCCGTTGTCGATTGTGAATATTATGATTACAGGAATTGTGATTTTGAGACAGGAGATTATGGTTTTTTTAGGACTGTAATTTGTGTTTTTAAAATAAAAATTTGAAATAAAAAATAAAGACCTAGCCCTGATTGTAGTGAAAATCCTTTGTGAAACAAAGATTGAAACGGAAAGCAGGAAAAAGCTTCAAAAAATAAAAAAAGTAAAAATGAACATAGAAAGCATTTCCTTATCGGGAAGAAAAAAAATGGTCTCCAACAAGGAGATGACTTTTTTGGAAAAAATGTATCTCGTGGCGATTATCAAAGGGTTGTTTATTACGATTAAACACTTATTTCGCCGGAAAGTAACGATTCAATATCCGGAACAAGTTCGGGAAATGAGTCCCGTTTATCGAGGACAGCATCAGCTGAAACGCGATGAAGAAGGTCGGGAAAACTGTACCGCTTGTGGGTTGTGCGCGTTGTCATGTCCGGCAGAAGCCATCACGATGACAGCCGAAGAACGCAAGCCAGATGAAAAACATTTGTATCGCGAAGAAAAATATGCTTCGATTTATGAAATCAATATGTTGCGTTGCATTTTTTGTGGTTTGTGCGAAGAAGCTTGCCCGAAAGACGCCATTTATTTGACCACTTCAAAAGTGTTGGTTCCATCCAGTTATGAAAGAGAAGATTTCATTTTTGGAAAAGATAAATTAGTGATGCCATTGGACATTGCAATGCAAAATGCTCAACTTAAAAACGCAAACTAATGTCATCAATACTTATAATTTTTGGTGTTTTGGCTGCTATTACAATAGCCACCGCATTTTTGACTATTTATAGCCGCAATCCGATTCATAGTGCTATTTATTTGGTGATTTGTTTTTTCTCAATTGCCGGACATTATTTGTTGTTGAACGCACAATTTTTGGCCATTGTCCATATTATTGTCTATTCAGGAGCGATAATGATTTTGTTTTTATTTACCATAATGTTGATGAATTTGAACAAAGAAAACGAAGTTCACAAACCGAGAATTACTCGATTGGGAGCGATTGTTTCCTTTTGTTTAATCAGTTTGGTTTTGATCGCGATTTTTGTGAATTCAAAACCAATTACCGATGGTTCTTATGATGTTTTGGGCGAGGATTATCAATCGATTAAAGTTTTAGGAAAAGTACTTTTGAACGAATATATGGTGCCGTTTGAATTTGCTTCAATCTTATTATTAGTGGCGATGATTGGAACGGTTTTATTGTCTAAAAAAGAAAAATCAGAAAAATAATATGAACAATATTTTAAATCAAATAGGCATCGAAAATTATATTTTCCTATCGGTAATCCTTTTTTGTATTGGCGTTTTCGGCGTGTTATACAGAAGAAATGCGATTATCGTGTTTATGTCAATCGAAATTATGTTGAATGCGGTCAATCTATTATTTGTGGCTTTTTCAACCTACCATCAAGATGCGCAAGGACAGGTTTTTGTGTTCTTTTCAATGGCGGTTGCTGCGGCAGAAGTTGCCGTTGGATTGGCAATTCTGGTTTCAATATTCAAGAATTTAGGATCCATTGACATCAATAATTTAAAAAACTTAAAAGGATAATCTTCCATGGAAAAAAATTTAGCTTTAGTATTGGTTTTAGCTCCTTTTTTAGGGTTTTTATTTAATGTGTTTTTTGGTAAAAAAGCTGGAAAAAACATCGTTGGTATTATTGGGACGCTATCTGTAGCGGTTTCTTTTGCCGTTTCGCTTTATTTCTTTTTACAAATAAATGAAACTAAAAAACCTATAATAATCGATTTGTTTGATTGGTTTTCGCTTCAAAGTTTCAAAATCAATTTCGGATTTTTACTCGATCAGTTGTCGTTGCTTTGGTTGCTTTTCGTAACAGGAATTGGCGCTTTGATTCATTTGTATTCCATCAGCTACATGCACGATGACGAAAATATGCACAAATTTTTCGCCTATTTAAACCTGTTTATTTTCTTCATGATTACGCTTGTAATTGGAAGTAATTTATTGGTCATGTTTATTGGTTGGGAAGGCGTTGGACTTTGTTCGTATTTATTGATTGGGTTTTGGCATAAAAACCAAGACTATAATGATGCGGCGAAAAAAGCCTTTATCATGAATCGAATTGGCGATTTAGGATTCTTAATCGGGATTTTTACAATTGGATTTTTATTCTCCACAATCGATTTTGTTGACTTAAAAGAAGTTGTTCTTGGCGGAACCAATAGCGGAAATACCCTTTGGATTGGAATCGCTGCATTGGCTTTGTTTATTGGTGCTTCGGGAAAATCAGCTCAAATTCCATTATACACTTGGTTGCCAGACGCGATGGCGGGCCCAACACCAGTTTCGGCATTAATTCACGCTGCAACGATGGTTACCGCTGGAATTTTTATGATTACTCGTATGAATTTCCTTTTCGAAATGGCGCCACTAATTCAAAACATTATCGCAATTGTTGGTGCTGTAACAGCTTTGGTTGCCGCAACAATTGGTTTGGTTCAGAATGACATTAAAAAAGTATTGGCCTATTCAACCGTTTCACAATTGGGGTTAATGTTTCTCGCATTGGGATTAGGCGCTTATGAAGTGGCTGTTTTTCATGTCATAACTCATGCGTTCTTCAAAGCTTGTTTGTTCTTGGGTTCTGGTTCGGTGATTCATGCTTTGCATGGCGAACAAGATATGCGCAAAATGGGTGGTTTGAAAAATGTAATGAAAATCACATTTGTAACGTTCTTAATTGCGTCATTGGCCATCTCAGGAATTCCTCCATTTTCAGGATTTTTCTCCAAAGATGAAATTCTGATGATCGCTTTTGAAAATAATATTACACTTTGGATAATTGCTTCTTTGGCATCAATAATGACAGCTTTTTATATGTTCCGTTTATTGTATTTAACCTTCTTCAAAGAATTTAGAGGCACCGAAGAACAAAAACACCATCTTCACGAAAGTCCGAGTTTAATTACCTTTCCATTAATTGTTTTGGCAATATTAGCAGCTATTGGTGGATTAATTAGTTTGCCAGGAAACAGTTGGCTTCATGAATATTTAGCCCCCGTTTTACCTGCTGTAATTAATGAAGAACATGCTTTTGGAACCACCGAATACATGCTAATGACCATCGCCGTAATTGGCGGATTAATCGGAATTGGAATCGCATTTGCCAAATACATTAAGCAAAATCAAGTTCCAAAAGAAGATGCTCAAATTGTAGGTTTTTCGAAAATTCTTTACAACAAATATTATGTAGATGAATTTTATGAATTGATTATCGTAAAACCAATAAATGTACTTTCCAATTTCTTTAGAGACACAATTGAAACTGCGCTTTCGGCTGTTGTTTTCGGATTTGGAAAAGCAGCAGAAGCCGTTGGAACAAAAGGAAAAATACTTCAAAACGGAAGTATCGGATTTTATCTTTTTGCCTTTGTTTTGGGCGTTTGTGCAATATTAACTTGTTTATTTTTAGCAAAATAATTTATACCTAATGGATGTAACCTACTTATTAATACTGCTTTTATTTGGTGCGATAGCCACTTTTTTATCTGGCGATAAATGGGCTTCAAAAGTAGCCTTGTTGTCAAGCGTAACGGCTTTTTCAGGAGCACTTTGTTTGTTGAGCCAATATAATTTAGGCCAAGAAATCAATTACTTGCATCTTTGGATTTCAAAACCAAACATCTATTTTGCACTTCAAGCCGATGGATTGGCTTTGGCAATGATATTGCTAACTACGGCATTGACGCCAATTATTATCTTTTCTTCGTTTGGAAATGACTACAAAAACGCCAAAAGTTTCTACGCATTATTATTATTTATGACCTTCGCAATGACGGGAACTTTCCTTGCCGCCGATGGTTTTCTATATTATATTTTCTGGGAATTATCGCTAATTCCAATTTACTTTATAGCCCTTATTTGGGGTAATGGCGATGCCGAAGAACGCAAAAAAGCAGTCATCAAATTCTTCATTTATACATTAGCGGGATCATTATTTATGTTGGTGGCTTTTGTTTATTTGTACCAAAAAACAAACAGTTTCCTAATTGGCGATTTAACACAAGTTCAACTAAATTCAACCGAACAATTTTGGATATTTCTAGCGTTTTTCTTGGCTTATGCGATAAAAATACCTTTGATTCCATTTCATACTTGGCAGGCTAATGTATATCAAAAAGCACCAACTGTTGGAACGATGCTTTTGTCAGGAATCATGCTTAAAATGGGATTGTATAGCGTAATTCGTTGGCAATTACCAATCGCGCCTCTTGCCGCCAAAGAATACCAATTCGTTTTCATTGGATTAGGAATTGCAGGGGTTATATATGGTTCGATTGTGGCTTTACGCCAAAACAATTTGAAAAAATTATTGGCCTATTCTTCCCTAGCCCACGTTGGATTAATTGCCGCTGGAACCTACACGCTTTCATTAGATGGATTGCGCGGCGCGGTTTTGCAAATGATTGCCCACGGATTCGTAATTGTTGGCTTATTCTTCGCTGCAGAAATTATTTTTAGACGCTTTGAAACCCAAACCATTTCCGAAATGGGCGGCATTCGAACCCAATCGCCAAAATTTACATCCTTCTTTTTATTGCTCGTTTTGGCTTCGGTTGCGTTGCCATCAACCTTTAATTTTATTGGAGAATTTACCGTTTTATATAGTTTGTCACAAATAAATATTGCGTTTGCTATTTTAGGCGGAACGACTATTATTTTGGGCGCTTATTATATGTTGAAAATGTTTCAAAACGTCATGTTGGGAGAAACTAATTCCAAAACTTTCAACGACATAACTTGGAACGAAGGAATGGCAATGGGTATAATCATAGCGGTTTTATTCTTTTTTGGAATGTATCCAAAACCAATTTTAGATTTGATTACGCCAAGTCTTCAAGTTATTTTAAATCAAATTAACCGAGGTTAGGCCGATGAATTGGTTGCCATCTTTTCATCATCAATACGAACTATAAAAGAAAAAAATAATATTAAATAATTTAAAAAAAATAAAGGGAAATCGGTTTGAATCTTTTTACATCCTAATTCCTAAATTAATAAATCCGAAATCATAAAATGAATACATTAATAGCAATAACAGGATTGGGTATTTTATGCCTTTTATTTGAAATTCTTAACCTCAGAAAAGCGATTGTTCCTTTTTCCATTATTGGATTATTGGCCGTATTGGGACTTACTATTTCTGAATTCGGAACTACGGGAAGTTTCTACAACAATATGATTGAGGTATCCAAATTTTCGCAAGCGTTTTCATGTTTGTTTATTGTTTTAACCATTTTCTTAGTGGCATTAAGTCACAATTTTTATGAAGAGCATCCCTCAAAATTATCCGATTTTGTAGCCATTAAAATATTCTTGCTTTCGGGCGCAATAGCGATGGTTTCCTTCGGCAATTTATCGATGTTCTTTCTAGGAATCGAAGTGTTATCTATTTCTTTATATGTATTAGCGGCAAGCGCCCGAACAAACATCAAAAGTAACGAAGCTGGGTTGAAATATTTCTTGATGGGTTCTTTTGCCTCCGGAATTATTCTATTTGGAATTTGCCTCATTTATGGCGCCATGGGTTCGTTTGACACCACCGAAATTAGCGAATTATCGCGTTCTGCCGAATTACCAAGTTGGTTCTTTATTGGGATTGTTTTAGTAACCATTGGCATGTTGTTTAAAATCGCCGCAGTTCCCTTTCATTTTTGGGCACCCGATGTTTATGAAGGTTCACCTGCATTAACCACCGCCACAATGAGCACCTTGGCAAAAGTAGTTGCGATGGCAACTTTGTTTAAATTATTAAGCGTCATGAACGCCGATATTACTTATGGTTTCCAAATAATGATAGTTGTAATTTCGATTGCTTCTATGTCCATTGGAAATATTATGGCGTTGAAACAAACCAACGTAAAAAGAATGTTGGCTTTCTCTGGAATATCACATGCGGGCTTTATGTTGATGACCTTGTTAAGTCTTTCGACTTCTGCTAGTAATTTATTGTATTATGCAACGGCCTATTCGTTGGCAGGAATTGCCGCTTTCAGTGTAATTTTATTCGTTTGCAGAAACAAAGACAACGAAGACATTGTCAATTTCAACGGATTAGGAAAAACAAAACCTGTATTGGCGGCAATCTTAACCGCTGCGTTACTTTCTATGGCTGGGATTCCAATTTTTGCTGGATTTTTTGCCAAATTTATTTTGTTTTCCAACACCATTCAAGCGGGCTATTTGGTAGTCGTAATTGCGGCGGTAATCAATTCGATAATTAGTGTGGGCTATTATTTCAAACTTATTTTGGCCATGTACACCAAAGAGCCAACAGAGGCTGCTACAAAAACCCCATTTGCCTTTTATGCTGTTGCGGTTGTAGCCATTGTATTGAACCTTATTGTTGGACTTTTTCCTTCTTTGGTCATGAATTTATTAGGATAAAAAACAAAAAAATAACTATTCAAAACCATGCCAAAAAGCGTGGTTTTTTTTATCAACAATTCCAAAAAAACTACCCCTCCGTTTAATGGCATTTATAAGCAAAATTGTAATTTTACGAAATGTATGCTTTAGTCGATTGCAATAATTTTTACGCCTCGTGCGAGCGGGTATTTCAGCCGCAATTCATTGGAAAACCCGTTGTGGTTTTATCCAATAACGACGGCTGTGTTATTGCCAGAAGCGCCGAAGCAAAAGTCCTCGACATCCCGATGGGCGCTCCAGAATTCCAAATTCGGGAGTTGTTGAAGCAAAAAAATGTAGCGGTTTTTTCGTCCAATTATGCTTTATATGGGAATTTAAGCAATCGGGTAATGGGCGTGTTAGGCCATTTTTCGCCCAATCTAGAAATTTATAGCATTGACGAAGCGTTCCTTAATTTTGATGGAATGGCCGTTTCTGATTACCATAATTATGGTGTTCAAATGAAAACCAAAGTACAAAAATGGGTTGGAATTCCGGTTTGTGTGGGCTTTGCGCCAACAAAAGCCTTATCGAAAGTAGCCAATAAAATCGCGAAGAAATTTCAAGAACGCACACAAGGTGTTTACGTCATTGACAGCGAAGAAAAACGCATCAAAGCCTTAAAATGGACGCAAATTGAAGACGTTTGGGGCATCGGAAGACGCTACGCAAAAAAGGCCAAACTCCGCAACATCAACACCGCTTATGATTTTGTTCAGCCGAAACACGAAGGTTGGATTCGTCGAGAAATGGGCGTGGTTGGCTTGCGTTTAAAATATGAATTGGAAGGACAATCCGTCCTAGATTTAGAACCTGTTTCCGAACAAAAAAAGAGCATCGCCACCACAAGAAGTTTCCCAAAACAAATAGCCGATTATGATTTACTGCGCGAACGCGTGACGACTTTTGCCGCGGTTTGTGCCGAAAAATTACGCAAACAAAAATCCTGTTGCCATACAATTATCGTGCTTTTGGTCGTCGATAGACACAGCGTTCAGGCATCAAAATACTATTACACCATGGCCGTAACTTTGCCATTTGCAACTCATTCGACCCTTACGATTTCGAATACTGCGGTGGAAATGTTGCAACAATTATACAAAGGAAATGAAAATACGAAATTCAAAAAAGCGGGCGTGGTCGTAACATCCTTTATCCCCGAAGACAGAAAACAGTTGCAATTGTTTGAAGAAGAAAACCCAAAACATCTGGCGCTCATGAAAGCGATGGATTATTTGAATCAAAAAATCGGATTC
>Ga0209550_10007440_pt1 | contig 10130 bp, 7 predicted proteins | sample LauGreSuBDMM15SN_2_FD_187567 | JGI IMG/M metagenome (GOLD analysis project Ga0209550, IMG submission 187567) | Freshwater lake microbial communities from Lake Michigan, USA - Su13.BD.MM15.SN (SPAdes) (version 5) | ecosystem: Environmental > Aquatic > Freshwater > Lake | place: Lake Michigan, USA... | reverse complement strand
CCGCAGAACTTATCAAATTAGGCCTTTGCATGCAGCAAAATGCAGCAACGGAAAGCTCAAAAGGACCTCGACACATTGCACCGCTCGCACCACTTTTCGTCTCGCTAAAAACGCCCCCGCGGACCTCGCTTATACCGGATACGAGGCCTCCAACACGGCACAGCGTGACGCGACGGGTGCACAGCGCGGCACTATGGCAGAGGCTTCCACAGCATGCGCCAATACCACGACTGCCAGCCGGCATGCGCTGCTCGAGCAGAGGATACTGAGCACCGTGGGCCCCGCCGGGAAAGCGCCACACGACGTGCTCGTGCTCAATACGATCGACCATCACTACACGGAGATCATCGGCGCGTGGAAGGCGATGGTGCTAGCGGCGCCCTTCCCGAAGAGCTTGTTTGTTGTGGCAATGGATCAGGCGGCAAGACAGTCGTGTCTTTCGTTCGCGCTGCCTCACTACTTGCCGCGCGAGATCGGCACCGACTGCATGGGATCGTTGAACGTAGGCATGGCCGTCGGCGGTGAGGCGCGTCTGCCAGGCTCGTACCGGCGCGTCAAGATCCAAGGAAAGGAGGGCGACACGCGTATCCTGCCTCCGGATCTTCCTTCGTGGAAAATGCACGCGGTGTGGGCGGCCCTGTCGACGGGCTGGCGCGCCCTCTTCAGCGAGAGTGACGTCCTCTGGGTGCCCGAGGCGGGCGCGCGCCTCGCAAGCCACTTACTCGCCGCGCCCGACGAGCACGATTTCGCGCCGCAGCGCCACCCGATGACCCCCGTTTGGAACTTTGGCTTCTTCCTCGCGCAGGGTCCTCGCACCGCCGCCTTCTTCAGCTGCGGCGTGCGCGAGTGGGACCAACGGCAGTCGGTGGCGCGCCACTCGGGTCGTGCGGTCGATATCGGCTCGGACCAGCGCTTTCTGTGGGACACGTGGCGCAAGCGCACGTGCGGCGCGCTGCGCGTGCGCAAGCTACCCCTCGGCCTCTACCCCACCTGCCGCGACTGGGTGGGCGCCACGCGGCGCGAGGCCCTCGTCGTGCACGTCACCTATTGCCATCGGCTCTCGATGATGCTCTCATCGGAGGACGGTTGCAAGCGGCGTGTGCTCGACGCCTTCTACGCGCGCGTAACAGCCGAGGGCTCCGGCATCAGCGTAGCCAACCTGAGCTCCGAAGGCTGGAATCAGCAGCTTGGCTGCTGACATTGGCAAGTACATGTAGGCAGCTAGGCACTTGAACGGGCAGGGCTGAGCAGACTGGAACTGATTGGAACTGACCGGAAATGTTTGGCAATTGATGTTTGGAACGAGGAGCGGACACGGGGACAAGCACGCGGGGACCGCGACCTCTTACGACACGCGGCTACATGTATTCACAGCGGCCGAGGGTTACTTAGTACCGTACAATACGTACGGTGCAGGAGGGGGGGGGCACCGACACGTTCACACACGCGTCTCTGAGTTCGTCTGTGATCAGGGGTCGCTCCCGATGCTGGCCAGCAGCAGCATGCAGGGCGAGCACGTCGCGACGCCGCGAGAGCTCCTGGCCATGAATGCGTGGGCCGATCAGGTGGCCAACATGCTCGAGAGCAGCATTGCCTCGCTTCGCGAGCGCATCACTGCCCTGAGCAACTTCTCCACGAGCAACTTACCACGCGCCACGCACAGCTTGCCCGTGCTTTACCTGTTCTCGGGGAGCGACTTGATCACCGCTCATGCGCTCTTCGCTGCATCACCCGAGTACCACCTCGTTGCCGATTTCCCCGTAGGCCATCCGTCCTGCTTCCTCGACGCTGCGTGCGCCTCGCAAGCCAACGCGTCAACCGTCGCCTTCTTCAAGCACTGGGCAGCTTTGCGCTTTGCGCGGCAGTCTACGAACCTCATGCGCCGGACGTTTGAGCGCGTTGGGCAGCTGCCAGCGCTCCTCGTATCGCTCCGGCTGATGGGTCAGCCGGTCATCCACGCGACCGTGCGAGATGGACTGCCACCCTCGCTCTCCCCAGCCCCCAAGTACACGGAGAGCGCCGAGCAGACGATCGCAGCTCGCCCAGGAGGCAGCTCTGGTGGAGCAAGCGGTGCTGCAACTGGCCCCGTGGAGCGGCGACTCGCCGAGCGAACGACGGTCGCCTCGAATGGTACGAAGGCGGGATTCGGCACCGCAGCGCGGGTCGTCATCCCGAGCATAACGTTGCACACTGCACGCTGCCGCGTCGCCTACTACTCTCTGCTCCTTAAATCGGACCCGTCGGAGAATGTGCGCCTCTCCAAGCAAGACTGGCCCGCCTTCAAGCGTTGGGAGCGCGGGGGGGCCTACGTGGACGCTCAGCTCGACGCCCTCTCCGCCGCACTCAATCCGGCGCGACCGCAGCTCGAGGGCGGAGGCAGCAGCCCGCGCCTCCCGCCTCGGCTGATGGTCTCAATGTTCAAGGCTGCGCCGCACTGGATCCTGCGCAACCGCTGGATGGCCGCGTGGGTGCTCGAGCACTCGGCGGCGACGCTGCATGACGAAACTGGGCTGCGTCCGCGCGTCTACAATGCGAGCGAGGGCCTCGTCAGCGCCGACTGGCAGATGGTCCGCCGCGGCTACTTTGCCGAGTTTGAGAACCGCGAGGTCAGCTGGTACCCCGGGGAGAAGGCCGAGCTCAAGGCCTTCTTCCAAGGGCCGGAGCTGCCTTTCCAATTTGGGTACGCCCAGCACGGCGGCCTTGGAGTCCTGCTCGCAGCGTGGCGTCGCGAGGTACTGTAGAGTTTCTATATGTGTCTATCTGTGCACTGTGCACTGACCCTCCCGAATACAGTACTGATATTCCAGGCGCACCGCGGCTCCGTCGGGCTCCGACCGTCTCGAAGTGATCTCAGTCGATTCGCGGCGGCACAGCCTTGGCCACGCGGCATCGTCGTCGACGTGGACATCGGCCCGCCACCCCGCAGCGCAGCTTCGACGTTGCTGTGCGCCATCATCGATCAGGAGGCGGAGGCGTCCTTGTCCCTTTTACGCTGCGCGGCCGCGCGCTGCGCGGCCTCCATGCGCACCCTCGCTGCATCATTGGAGCGCAGCCGCGGCATCTCGCCTTGGAGACAGCGCTGCAGCATGAGGGCCCACGCATCGCCCTTGGCCGCGGGCGCGGCGCAGAGCTCCTGCAGTAGCGTCGCCGTGTTGGGATGATACTCGCAGCCGATGGCGTACACGTTGCGGGCGCATGACGCCAGCATGTCCGCCTGTAGTTCATCAAAGCCCTGGTCGAGGGCTGCTGCGCGTACCTCCAACTCCATGTCCTCCTCGGGGATGTAGCGTACCGAGCGCGGCGCGGCGCCACGGTCACCACGGCCGCGGCCGGCACCGCGGCCGCGGCCAATGCTGTCACCAGCCCGACCGCGAGCGCGGCCGCGGCCGCCACGGGTGCTCTGGGTGATGGCAGATGCACCATCCCGTCCGCTGCCGTCTCCATCAGGAGCGGCTAAGAGCAGCGGAGTGACCGATCTGCGACCATAGCCGTGCACTGACTGCTGGATGCGAAGCGATGGACTGCTGCGAAGGGCCAAGAGCGCGAAGACGCCCCTGCTGCTGCAGCAGCCGAGAAGCAGCAAAGAGAGGAGTCGCATTTCGTGGCGGCCCGATTGATGACGGTTGATGAGCGCGGTGTAACGCGAGGACCACCCTATGGGCGGCCCAGCCGAACGAGTGTTTCCCCGCGTCATGTCCAAACTAATTTTCGAAAAGCGCCGCGAAAATGGCGATGGCGCGGGACCTCTCGTTCGCCCGACTCCACGAGGATAGGGTCGAAGAGGCTAAAATCAAGGAAGTGCAAGGTGCATCGGTTCCGCCATCCGAGAGCGGCGGTTCCGCGGCAACTATCCCGACGATCATTGGCGCGCCATCGATCCTCGCGTTGCTCCTGTACCTTGTGCAGACTACGGAGTCGCACGCCCTTCGTCGAATGCTTATCTGCGCGATTCCATCGGTGATGATGCTCTTCATGTCCCTCGTCGCGTATCGGCTGACGGTGCCGACCGATGTCATGTCTGCCTTTCAGCACCTGGCGGCGGGTCTACTGATCTCCGCTGTCTCTGTCGAGCTGGTCCCGCCGCTGCTTGAGGCGCCGAGTGACCTGACGACGATGCTTGCGATCGTGGGCGGCTTCGCGGCCGGCATCGGCATGCTCACGTTGCTCGCGACGTTTTGTGAGGCCGACGAGGCCGACGAGGACGAGAGCGAGCAGGATGCGCTCGCGAGGACGCCTCGGGGCCTGACGCACCTCGAGCACGCGCGGCGTGCGGCCACGCAGTCGGCGCCGCCGTACCCGTTCGCGCTGGTGGCGGCCGTCACGACCGACGCGGCCGTCGACGGTCTGCTCGTGGGCGTCGCGAGCGCCGCCGTGAGCGCCCAGGCCGACGCGGGCCTGATCTTGTCGCTTGCGCTCGCAGTCGAGATGGGCTTCACCGGGTTGGCGTATGCCTCGACGCTACGCAAGCAGCCGCCACTCGCCGCGCTCTTCTCGATTGTGTTGCCGCCGCTCGTCCTCGCGGTTGGCGCCGTCGTCGGCGTCATTGCCGCCGCGGCGCTCGCGACGGCGCCCACGATGCACGTGGCGCTGCTTGCGTTCGGTACCTCGGCACTCCTGTATCTCGTCACAGTTGAGCTGCTGCACGAAGCGCACAACGCGATGGAGAAGCAGCACATCTGGTGGGTGGAGCTCATGTTCTTTGTGGGCTTCCTCGTGGCTGTCGTCCTCGAGAAGCTCCAGAAATGAGGCACCGCTGCCACGTCGCACGTGGCGACTGCCGGAGAGCGCGAGAGGCTCGAGCGTCGAGGGGCGGACCGCTTTTGGCTCACAATTGGCAATTCGGAATTGGCGGATCGCGTATGGCTTCTGTGGACTGGCTGGGAAGTGCTGTGTACCTGTGAGTTTGAGGCGGATTTGAGGTGTGAAATGCTATACCGTGCAACCGTCATTGGCAACCGTGAACGGTCGGGTATTTTGCGATTCGATTTTCTCTGCGCGGCGTCGGGCTCCGTCCGCGCGCGCCCGCCGCCCGCCGCGCCGGGCCGCGGCCGGCCGCGAGGCGTGCACGGGTGTGCGTCGCTGTCGGGCGCTATCGTTTCCGTTTTGGCACATTGGGGGTCCCCCCCCGCGCGACGAAAGTGCCTTACCGCTCCCTTGCGGTGATCGTCGCGGGCTTGCTCGCCATCCTCTGCGGCTACGAGGTCGCAGCCGAGAGCTTCATGACCGACTGACCAACCGCAGGGCCCGGACAGCGCATGTGTACATCCTCGCTTCCAAAAGCACAGAGGCAGCACACTACCTCGCCCTCTCCATCCTCTCTAGGAGGCTGTGCATGAGGCTGGGGCGCCCGCTCCTGCCGCCAGTGAGGCTGGCGAAGCCATGATGAGCCCCACGATGAACTTGTTGGCGACCATCCGGGCGAGCTCCGCGGTGCGCATCGAGTAACCGATCTCATTGTCGTACCAGGCGTAGATTTTGACCATGTTGCCCATGACGACCATCGTGCTCTCCGCGTCCACGATCGTGGAGCGCGTGTCGTTGTTGTAGTCGGTCGACACGAGAGGCTTCTCCTCGTACCCGAGGATGTCGCCGTGCTCAGCGGTCGCGGCGAGAGGCATGCCTGGTGCGGCAGCCTCCTTGAGAAGGCGGTTGACTTCCTCCGCGCTCGTCTCGCGACCCACGATGAAGACCATGTCCGTGATGGACGAATTGAGCATCGGCACACGGATCGCGTGCCCGTTGAGCTTCCCCTTGAGCTCCGGGAAGACCTCGGCGACGGCAGTGGCCGAGCCCGTCGTGGTGGGCGCGAGGTTGAGCATGCCGCTGCGCGCGCGGCGGAGGTCCTTCTTCTTATCGTTCACCATGTCCACCAGCGACTGCGTCCCTGTGATGTTATGCACCGTCGTGATCATCCCCTTCTCGATCGTGAGCTTCTCGTGGATCACCTTGATGACCGGCGCGATGCAGTTCGTCGTGCAGCTGGCGGCGGTGCAGATGACGTGCGAGTCGTCGAGCTTGTGATCGTTGACACCGATCACCACGTTGAGCACAGATGGCTCCTTGATCGGCGCCGAGACCACCACGCGCTTCACGCCGCACACGTCGAGGTATGGCCGCAGCTTCTCGACAGTCAAGAACTTGCCAGTGCAGTCGATGACGAGCTCGACACCGAGGCTGCGCCAGTCGACCTTGGTGAAGTCCTTCTCCTCAGAGAAGCCGACACTCTTTCCGTCCACACTGAACGATGTCGGCGACGTCATCTCTACCTCCTTCGCCCACTTACCGTGCACTGAGTCGTACTTGACAAGGTACGCCGCGGTCTCCGCGCCGCCGAGAATCTCGTTGACGTGGACGAGCTCGATGTCAGGCGCCATTTCCCAGGCGAACCGGAACGTCAGGCGGCCAATGCGACCAAACCCATTGATGGCCACTTTCACCATCGTGGGCACTTCAGCCGGACTCGACTCTTGCTTCTCCCCAAGCCTTGACACCGCTGCGCCAGGCTCGCTCGGCCGATGGATGGTCGGAAGGACGACGATCCGCGGATAATTGACGACGTACCGCGGCGCCTCTTCGCGGCGCCTGGAACCGGGATGGACGCCGCGATGAGCGTGGTGGCGGCGGAGCGAGGGCTTGCGGAAAAGGCTGCGGCAAATGGGACAGCAGCGAAGGAATCGGCCGGGAAGATGGCGGGCGTACCCAAAGGCGACGCCGACTCGAAGCCGGCCAAGCCAAAGCCAAAGGGCTTGCTGCCGTTCACCGTCATCACGATCTGCTACCTGCTCTTCACCGTGACGGATGGTGCCATGCGCATGATCGTACTGATGCACGCGTACACGGCAGGCTTCTCGGCGATGCAGGTGGCCATCATGTTCACCCTGTATGAGCTTGCCGGCGTCGTCACCAACCTTGCCGCTGGCCTTGCCGGCGCACGCTGGGGCATCAAGTGCACGCTGCTCACTGGCCTGGTGCTGCAGCTCGTGAGCTACGGGCTGCTCTTTGGCTGGCAAAAGGACTGGCCGCAGGCTGAGGCGATCATATACGTGACCGTCGCGCAGATGTTTGGCGGCATCGCCAAGGACCTCACGAAGCTCGGTGGCAAGACGGTCACGAAGCTCGTGACCCCCGAGGAGAAGGCGACCAGCCTCTTCAAGCTCGTCTCGGGGCTGACAGGGTGGAAGAACTCGCTCAAGGGGGTGGGCTACTTTGTGGGGTCGGCGCTCGTCGGCGTCCGCTATGAGCTCGCCCTCGGGGTCATGATAGCCCTCATCGTCATCGCGATGCCCATCGCTCTCGCTGGGCTTGACCCGCGCATCGGAACGGCGCGGAAGGAGAATGCCAAGTGGACCGACGTGTTCGTGACGCACAACGCGAACCTGAATTGGCTCTCGCTTGCCCGCTGCTTCCTCTTCGCCTCCCGCGACTTCTGGTTTGAGGTGCCCCTCCCATTCTTCCTTCGCTCGCCCGCGTGCGACGGCCTGGGTGTGGCTCCGTGTGCCCTCGACGCCCAGTGCGGAGCGGGCGCTTTCTGTTCGTTGACCGGCACGAATGTGAGCGAGCTGGTGGGCGTGTGCGCAAACTCTAACGTGGGTGGCGGCTGCGGTGGTTTCGGCTGGGAACGCATCACAGTCGGCGCCATCCTAGGCGCGTACATCATTGTGTACGGTCAGTGCCAATCTTACACGCCGCAGCTGGTCATCGGGCCTCTTCGACAGACACCGCCCAATAAGCTGACCGAAGTGCTCTGGGGGCTAATCAATTGCGTGCCCACTGCCGTGATGGCCGCCGTCGCGTGGGCCTACTCGACCGCTTCGGCTGCGGACGCTGCAAATTCATCGAGCGCCGTGGTCGTGTGGCTAATGAGCACCCTCGTGGTCTTTGCCGTCATCTTTGCCATCAACTCGTCGATTCACTCGTTCCTCGTGGTGCACTATGCAAAAGCAGAGAAGATAGCCACCTCTGTGGGCTTCTACTACATGTCCAATGCGGTCGGTCGCCTTCTTGGCACTCTCGGCAGCGGGGTCCTCTACACCTATACGGGCGTCGACCGTGGCGCCCTTGCAGGCACCGACGCCCTGCGTGGGCTCGCAGTGTGCTTCATCGCGGGCACCATCTCCAGCCTGCTCGCAGCTGTCATCACGCTCAAGATCCAGGACGAAGCTGCTGGGCTGCGCTGTGGCCCGTGCTGGGTCTGCATCAAACCCTTAGTTGAGCCAGACCCGTCAACGCTCGAGGATGCTGCCACAACTGAATAAGGTACTAGGTAGTCTCTGAGGTTTTGAGGTACAGTACCGTAGACCGCTGTAGAATAACTGGGGCCCGGGTTGGGTTTAAGTTGGGTTCATTTGCGGTGACAGTGTATTAGCCCGCGCGCGCTTGAAGAGAGTCTCGAGACTGAGGCTGCGAATCTGCCTATTCTGGTTTGACGATAAGACGAAAGACGAGGAATATCATCAAAAAATCCATTCACAGATCCAGAGTTCGAAGTTTGCGATAAGGTCAGCTCTGAGAACATGAGACTGAGAACGACGCGCGCGCTTCGACCGCTACACAAAGCACACAAGGCGCTCTCCATCGAATTTACAGCCAATGGGTTTAATTCGAAAACCAAGACCACGTCGTAGCACGGTTGTCGCGTGTGACGTGTTAACGTTCACACCGAAATTGAAATGCGAGTCGTCACAAGCAAAGCATCGATCGCAGCCGCGACGGCCGTTGCTGCGGCGCTAGCGCATTACTACCTCGCGCGCCGTCGGCGGCTCGCCTTCAACCGGCGCTATGGCCTCTGCGCGCGTTTTGGATTCATGCCAGCTAGCTGTGCGGAGGCGCTGCCTGCCGGCTTTGAGGCGTGGGATGCTCTGGCGGTGGCGCTGCCATCACTCAACCGGACTGGGACGCTGCGTGCCGCCGTCGACGCGCTGCCGCTGCTGCGCCCCGACGCGCTGCTCACCGAGGCGGAGGCACGGCGCGCCTATGTGTTGCTCTCGTGCGCCGCGCACTCTTACATAAACGGCTGTAATGTGCCCTGGGAGCGGCTTGCGGGCGGTATCGCGCCACCGTCGGGCGCGGCGCCGACGACGAGGCTTCCTCGGCAGCTAGCGGTACCGTGGCGCATCGTGTGTGCGCGCCTGGGCGTGCCCACGGTCCTCATCGCCACGGGCACCGACCTGTGGAACCACGGGCGCGAGCGCTGGTGGGCGGCGCGCAGCGCCTCCAACTTCCGGCTGCTGATCTCGATGACGGGGACGCGCTCGGAGGTGGGCTTCCACGCGATCCCGTACGAGGTGCAGCTCCTCCTCGCGCCGCTGCTGCCCGCCCTCCTCGCGGCGCCTGACCACGTCGGTCATCGATCGCACTGGCGGCTATGGTGGCTCTGCCGGCGGTGACGGCACCGCTGCGCTCGAACATTCGCGTGCCCACCCCAGCGTTCGACCCGGCCGCTCACCGGATGTCCCCCACCCTCTCGACTCGCGCCTTCGCAGACTGGCACGCGCGCTGCAGGCCGTGCGCGCAACGCTCGAGCGTGTGAGCGACTTAGTCGATCCAACAGAATTCTACGACGTGTACCGTCCTCTTCTCGGCGGTTGGTCCGCCGACAAGCTGGCGAGTGGGCTGCGGCTGCCGGGCGTCGGGCCGGCCGACGATCATCCAGCGGCGGAGGTGCCCAGCGAGGATGGCGCGGCGCTGCTTGCCGACGTGACGGTCGACATCGTGTCCCGTCATAAGGGTCCTTCTGCTGGCCAGACAGCGATCTTGCTGCTCGTGGATCGCATCATGGGGGTCGCCCATGGAGCCGAGACGGCGGCGTTCCAGGCGGAGATGCGAGGCTATCTACCCGCACCGCACGCGGCCTTACTCGCCGACGTGGACGAGCGAGTGTGCCGCTGGGGCAGCGTGGGCGACGCCGCCAGGGACCCCGACGCACCAGGGGCGCTGCGTCGGGCGCACGGCGAGGCGCTCAACGCGCTCGCGGCAATGCGCGCCTTCCACCTCGGCATGGCCTCGCGCTATCTACGCCGCACGAACGTGGGCACAGGCGCCTCCGACTTTCGCGCGATGCTCGGCGAGGCGCTGCGAAGCACCCGCGCGAGCCGCGTGTAGACGCACGAAGCTCCAGTTTCGCGAGATGA
>Ga0209550_10007439_pt1 | contig 10130 bp, 11 predicted proteins | sample LauGreSuBDMM15SN_2_FD_187567 | JGI IMG/M metagenome (GOLD analysis project Ga0209550, IMG submission 187567) | Freshwater lake microbial communities from Lake Michigan, USA - Su13.BD.MM15.SN (SPAdes) (version 5) | ecosystem: Environmental > Aquatic > Freshwater > Lake | place: Lake Michigan... | reverse complement strand
GGTTTCAGCTAGTCAATTTCTTTATCGTAGGATCAAACGCTAGCGGATCAAGTTGGCGCTGAATATTGGCAACTGAGTTGGGATTGTGAAGAACTCGTTTTGACTGATTTTTTCCAACTGAAGCAGTTGAACTACTACTTGGCACAGAAGTCGTCTTAGGCTTGGATTTAACAGCGTTAGATTGGACTTTCTGTTGCTGTATCGCTTGCGCTGATGTTTTCTTAGTTTTTGATGGTTGAGGACTAGCGATTGTTGGCTTTGGTGGCAGCTTAGTTTTTGGGGCAGCTTTTGGCTTCTTTTTTTGCTTTAGAGCTTGTTCTTGTTCAAAACGCTCTTGCTCTTGTGCTTGAACGCTGATAGCCTTCCAAACACAATCATTCACAAGTTTCCACAACTCAAGCGATGCTCTCGCATCAGTAAATTCAAATATTCTCATCACTATCTCCTTAGTGATGTATTTATTAATTTACTTTAATTGATAGCATGGTAAAAAAATGAAAACGCTTTTATTGATCTTGACAATAATCTTGAGTGGTTGTGCAACTCAAGAATATGTTACGACTTACAATCAATGTAAGCAGAAAATGCTTGAACGCTATCCCATAAAAAATATCGAAAAATTTGTTTCAAGGACTAGAGCTGTCCAAGTACCAACGGGCAGAACCGAATGCATAACAACATACAGAGCAGATAGAGCAAGAACTGTTTGCAATGAAATATTTGATACACGCTACGATCAAGTTCAAGAAAAAGTAATTATTGATTCAAATGAGGTGGAAAGAGATAAACTGATACTGAGTTGTACACAAACAGAGTGTCAATATAGATACCGTAATATTTCTTGTGAGAAAAAATAATATAAATCTACTCTTAAGTGGCTTTGTGACTTTAGAAATTTTTAGCTCTTGAAGTATCTACGAACGCCCTCGCTTGCAAAATCGATCTGAATGCCTAACTCCTAATTGTTCACGCAAGTTCAAACAACTACTTGCACCTTGATGAGTCCATCTATTAAAAATAAAACAAAATAAAAAATGTTTGACTCAGAATTTGAAAAAGCATATCAAGATGCGATCGCCATATCTAGAGAAAAGAATGAAGGGTCAAGACTAAATCTGACTCAATTAGTACTTCAATTATTGGAATGCACTTCGATAAAGGTTGCAATCGAATCCATGCAATTGACAAGCAGAAATTTTGAAGCAGACTTCAATTTGCTACTTCAGCATGACATTCAGATCACAGAGATTCCTAGTGCAAATTACCCAAATTTAACTCAGCAAACTGAAAGAGTCATTCAGAGGGCAATCATTGCTAAACAAGAAAGAAAAACAGAGAAAAATGTAACGGCTCTTGATGTAATGCTATCCGTCTTAGCAGAGTTCGAGTCTCATGTAGCAATGAATTTAATTGAATTAGGATTGACTCGAGAAAAACTCGACTCATACATCCGTAGCTATGCCATAAAAAATAGTTCGCCCTTAGACTATTACAAAGATGGAAAAGTAATTAAAAGAAAAAGACTTTTTAAAAGGCTAGTGAAAGTAGTTCCAATTATACTTTTTGTCTTGATAGCAATAATCTATTTTGTAAAAACATACCCCATTTACAAATAGAAAACTCCAACAAATGAAAAGGCAATAATAACTATCAAAACAATTATGAAAATTTCAGTTGTTTTGCTTGTTAGATGATGCTTAGGCTGCGAATTTCTTGACTCATCATTAGAAATCATTCTTTCGAAATTTTTCTTGTCTCTTTCTCTTTCCCAATCTCTATCGCCAATACTCATCAAGGTGCTCCAAACTAAATTCAAGATTTCTTAAGGGTACTTTTATCGATTGATCGTGTACCTTGTTGAATTTTATTTGATGCAACGCTGTTCATCACATGATTCTTACAGACGAAATTAGGATCAGATTTGTGAGCGAAACTAGCTCCACTAACATCGTTGTTCTTGACCTTAGAGACAACAATTTTGAAAGGTTGAATTTCGTCACAGTCTGAGATTTTTCCAACAAAATGCATAGAGTGCGTAAGTACATTTTTTAACTTAGCGTCAGATGGGATTTTGAATCCACCAATTTCAACTTGCTTACCAAATTCGTTAAAGTAATAGCCACTAAGTATTCCGTCTTGCTTAGACTGAAGTCTTAGTCGTATTGGTTTACCAAGCTCAGTTTTAATGAATGCTGACATATTGTGACCAAGTCGCTTCTCACACTCACTTTTGTCATCTTGGTTCTCAAAACGCTCTACCTTAGATGGACATAGTTGCTTGTCAATTCTTGTGATTGAGGTTGTGATGGGAAGAGTTGCCCCCCACATATAAAAATTCACTTTCCCATTGAGGATATTTTTATCCTTATCTACGCTAATTACTTTATAAGCAATTGAACCATTCGTATGTTCTTTGTCATAGTAGAAATCGTGATTAGTTGAATACCTCTCAAAGTTTTTTGAGTCACTAGGTATATCAATCTCAACATCAATAGTGCCCAAAGGATTTTTAAATTCAGTTTGCGATGTTGCAATAATTCCTGGAATTATGTCTTTCGATGTTGCAAGCGCAGCCGTTGCATTAACGATTGACCCATCTTCTTTTTTCAAGAAGATTTCAATTTTATTTTTAAAAGCTTCGAAAGTAAGACCTCGCTCAACAATGAACGAAGAAGCAATCATCACCACTACAAGCACGAAGTACAAATAACGATTGTTAAGTTTTGAAACGAATTTGCTGATTGAAGATGAACTTGCACTTCTTGCGCTTCCAAATTGATCACCACGCAGATTAGTACTACTAGAGCGAAACTCTTTTGGGTTATAAATCTTTTCTTTAAATGAGCTTGAGTCAGATTGCTCAGTTGGACGCTTAGCAATTCTTTCTATGTGATTTGGATTCTTATTTAACTGCTTGTCAATTTGCTCTTGCATTGAAGCAATTTTTCTAGCAATTTCGGGCGAGACTTTATTAGTAGGGGTTTCTTTCTTGCCCCTATTTTTCCAATAGTCTCTATCCATCAGTCCCATAATATTGCTCCAAAAATTCTTATTGCACCTTGCCGTCAACAATTATGCTTTTGTGTCGTAAGTTTATAACTTGATTTCTTGAGTTTAGAAATTCAACATACATTGACTTCAGCTTTATGTTCTCATCGACTCTTGCAACTGAAAGGTGAAGATGTGGACCACTCGAATATCCAACGCTTCCTACTTCACCAATCACTTGCCCCATCTTAACTTCATCGCCTACTTTAACTTTCGCACTGTCTTTCACGATGTGAAGATAGCGATAGACAATCCCATTAGAGTCCATTATTCCCACTAAGTTTGCTTTATCCTTCAATTCGGGTCTATGCCCACCTTCGGAAAAATTATCGACAACGGAATAGACCCTCCCATCAGCAACGGCACGAATAGGCGAACCCTCCTTTGCACAAAAGTCATATGCCATTGGATCCTCACTATGGGTAGTAATTACTCCATCAAATGACTGACACACAGATACTTTTGTAGTTCCAAAAAAAGGAAAAGCAATTTTATTATTGAAGTTATTTGGCTTAAAAACACCGTAAGTACTTCGAGTTACATATTTCAGAGAAGTAGTGAATACACCATCATTTGTTGGCTCAAGTTTAACTATTGAAGTCACACTTGGTAGTAGTTGAAGAAAGATTTGTGAGACTTGAATTTCTGATTCATTGTTTAAAATATTTATCCTAAGAGCTTGATGAAAAGTGCTTTTGTTTGAAATTTCAAGATATGTACTTTTCTCATCACCAACTCTTTCGCTATAAGTCCAAGAAAATTTATTCTCTAGTTCTACACCAACAGCTATAGGAACAACTTGAGTTTTGGTTGATTGAGGATCAACTGAAATTTGAGCCTCTGCAATTACAACTTTGTTTGAAAAATTATTAAATTTAAAGTTTAAAAATTTTGGATATTGTGAAGAATTAGTAATGGAAATAGTGATCGTATTTTTTTCAATTCCCTTAGTTACCTTAATTGATGATTTTTCAACTGTCAAAAATTTGATTTCGATAGACTTATTCTCTTGAGCTGAGCATATTTCAGCAAGAAATATGAAGCTAAGGATGAGAACTTTAAAAATTTTGAGCAAATTCATACTTTTGCAAAATTGAAATATAAATATAGAAATAGGTACTATCTTAGATAGTACCTATTGTTTCAGCAAGTAATTTGTTACTTCTTGAACCTACTGCGAACTCCTTCGCTAGCAAGTTCAATCTGACTATCAAGCTCTCCGTTGTTAACGCTTGTACGAACGAGTTCTAGCGTCTTGATGAGTTCATCTCCACTAGAGCACTCGATACTGTTCTTGCCTTTAGCTAGCTCCAAGACTTTAGTTCCGTACTTGAGTTGCAACAGTATCTTGCTGCCCTCAGTCCACCACCACTGATTCACTCGCTTAGTGACTTCTATCTGCTGAGTCTCACCACTTACCTTGTCTGTGACCGTTTTGATGCGTTTCAGCACGAACTGTTCACCATCTCTGAGACTCTTCGCTAAGTTGTGTTGCTCAAGTAATTTACGAGCCATTTTTTCACGACGGAATTGCGTTGAATTAACTTGAATGTTACGAACTGCACTAACCATCTTCAGAGAACTAAGTAATGTTGCCATTTGTGACACCTTTGATTTGTTGAAAGAACACGAAGTTTCTTCCCTCAAATCAGTCTTTCCTAGTCCGAAATCTTCATTTTTCTATGGTTTTTTTTCACTATTGTTTGGTATGGCATAAATAACTATGTTACTGAACAATAAAGCTAGCATCGCTTAGAAGCATGTACAAGGTTGAGTCCACTTCGTGAATGGGCAGACTGAGAGTGAAGTTCAGCACTCGCTTTGTAGAACTATCCTCGCAAGGACGCTTAAATGAGTGCTGAAACAGCAAAACATTTTCTACATCGTAAAAGTAAGGTCTTGGTAACAAGGTAAAAAAGACTAGTGGATTCCAAAAAGTTTGTCATAGCATCAACTTCACCTTAGAAGATGCTTTAAAAATCGTTGTTGGTAAGGTACGAATAGAGCCTAGAACAAACTCAGACTAGCATATAAGCATAACGATTCATCGTTTGCAAAATAGATTATCTTTGATGCACATTTAAAATGTGTGATGACTATGCGAAAGCATACATTGATGATTCCAACTGATCAGTCACATGGCGATGGACAATAGAAATAGATCACCTCTCATTCGATGAGGGTGATCTCGGCTCCAAACAATGATGAGTAAGAAACACCAAAGACCAAGTCCGAACTAATTGATTTGAAATCTAGTGCTGAGCAAACGAGTGAGCGAAGCGAAATGAGTTGCGAAAGCACTAAGTGAACGAAGTTCACTTCTATATCAATCCAAACTTTGAAGTATTCGTTTATTACGCAAAATTGCAAAATTAATTGCTTGTGCTTTGTAAGACAAATACTCATCTAAATTCGTAGGAACTGCAGATGTTTTGAAGTCATCAAAGTGCATGAAGAAATTTATAGTGGCATAGTCATCAGAAACCATATCTTGCAAAAGGAAAAAATCAACATACTCATTAAATTCGCCAAATAAATCAAAGAAATCAGTGTATCGATTAAGAACATCTGACAACGGACTATTTTGTTTCAAGTAGTAACGCCTAATGCACTCCAATGTTAGATCAATGCGATCTCTAATTAGCGAACTAAATCCTCGAGCGCCATTGATAGTGCTTTTCCCATCAATTTTATTGGATGGAAAAATAATCATTCCACCAATTTTGTGACCAATGGTTCTGAACTCCTCTAAGTCTTCTTCATTTATTTGTTTAATGATATGAGCCATACTTTTCCATCTAGAGAAAGTATGAATAGCTGTGTCACTAGACAAATAGAACTCGCCCACTTCAGACTTGTGATACAGATACGCATCACTTTTTGAGTCATCAAGCGCAAAGAACGCACCACTCGGCAATTGCTTGCTCCACAATACTTTGTGGTATCTGCGAAGCGTCTTACTGTAAAAATCGGGATCTTTGCCTTTAGGCGTGTCTCGTCTAAAGTCAAAAGTTACATCGATCAGTTGTTCCATTTTTCTATATTACATCGTTCAGACAAGTCTTACAAAAAACCAATGCTTATATCAAAACTGTTTGGAATTCTCTAAGTTGTTGATTTCCAAGAGGATCTTTTTTCTCCAAAACGGATTGTCCGATCGTCCCAAAGGTAAGAGACTAAATACATGTTAATTATTTGATATGTAAGGAAATCTCAATGGCTCAAGCAAAAGTTTTATCCGCTTCCGACACAAGAAAAGTGTTGCTCTACATCGCAGCCCACAAACACTCTGCTCGAAATAGAGCAATGTTTTTAATAACAACCAACTGCGGACTTCGTGCAAAGGAGGTGGCAGCACTTCGACTTTGCGATGTATTAACTTCTGAGGGAAAGATTCGTGAAGAGTTCTTTTTGTCTGCAGAGAAGACGAAAGGCTCAAAGGGAAGAATGATCTATCTGTCACAGAAGATGCAAGAAGAGTTGTACAACTACTTGAGCAGTCGCTTCAAATTGAAAGACTTGCTTGCCATTACATACACAGATACGAACAGAGCATTGTTTGCTACACAAATTAATAGTGACCGCGGTTTCAGTCCTTCAACCATGGCACAGCACTTTCACTACTTGTACAAGAATGCGAAGGTTGATGGTGCAAGCAGTCACAGTGGGCGCAGAGGATTCATCACGAACTTGGCTAACAAGGGAGTTTCAGTTCGCTTGTTAATGGAATTGGTCGGACACTCATCCATGTCGGTTACTCAAAAATATATAGATACGAACCCTCAGATGTTGAGAGCTAGTATCGAGTTGCTCTAAGCTATTGATACATTAAAGTTTAAATGCAAAAGAAAAAACACCATATATATTTTTTCTTTATGCATTCATTAGAGACTTACATCAACTCAGTCCCACTTATTTTCGAAAATTTCATCTAAACATTCTTGTGATGTAAACACATCAGCTTCGATGTCTGAAATTTCATTTTCGATAGTTTCGATTGCGTCACTTTGCAAAAGACTTAAATTCAAGTCAGACTAAATGTAACTTAAAGACTCACATTTATCTTTAGCTTCAGTCAATGAACTAATTTTGTCATCTGAACTTTGTATTGCATCTATATATTTCAAGAAATTTTTGACATTTTGATCTGTCAACTGAAAAACTTTAGCAATAACATCATCGTTCAATAGATCAAATGCAAATGCAGATGAACATGCATCTTCGCTAAAGATGAACACTTTTGTGTTTGCTTCAATATAGCTTCTATTTTCTGATAAGTCATCGAAGTCAGTTGATGTTAGTGTTCGCAGCAATTCATTTAACTTGTAATCAGAAATTTTCGCAAACTCCGCTTCTTTAGTTTTTTTAGCTTGATAGTTTTTTAGCTCAAGCACTTTTTCACATTTGAATTGTTTTTTCAATGCACTTGCTTTGTACTTTTTCTCAAAAGTTTCTTTGTTGTTACTTTTATAGCTTTGAAATTGAATCACAGCAAATTTAGCCATTTTTAAGTCCTTTAAATTTAATTTAGTTTCTTTGGTAGTTAGCTAAGAGCAGATCTCTCTGCTCTTTTTTTCTTACAGCTGCTTAAGTAGTTCACTGATTTTTCTATCAGCTTCTTTAAGTTCTGTATCTCTTAGTGCGCCACTCTCATCGCCCACATAATCGAACACTGTGTGAAAGCCTTTAATTGCGTATTGAGACTGCAATTGCTCTTGAATAGCATTCACACGCCTCTTCTCTTTTCTCACTCTTTTTTCGCTTTCAGTCATCTTTACTCTCACGCTTGTTTTGATGTTTTTCATCATGTTTCCTTAAGTTAGTCACTGAGTTATTTCAGTACTTGTAGTTTCTCATAACCATCATTTTTTGTCGCTTAACAAATATTTCAAATTAATTAACTGTTAGTATTAATATTTCAAATTAATGCTAACAGTTAATTGTTTTAGTAGTCTGTTTGGTAGCATCAGTGAATGTCATCAAAATCAATTGATTCAAAACCACTGCACTTCAGTACTTCTAGCTATCCACGATTTGGTCGAGGCGTCTACAGTGAGCAGAATCCACCACAGACTGTTAAAGACAGTCCGTTCTTTTGGTGGTTTAAATTCTTGCAACTCAATCCAGACTACTTAGAGTCTGAGAAGAAGAATGGGAAAGGCACTTGTAGTGCTTTGTATAAAGACTTTGGAAAAGTCTCAGACAAAGACTTTAAGACATGGTGGCGTGAACATGCTCACTTATTTGCTGAAAGTCGAACAAAGTTCAAACTTCAAGTTGCTAAGTCACCATCAGAACTTGCACCATTTAATAGCTCAGAAGCACTTAACTTTGTTGTCCCCTTAAATTGGAGTCGTAAGTCTCTCAAGAAGCACTTCGCAGTACTAATTGACAAGCACGTCGCAGAGGGTGATGTTGGTCCTAAGATTGGCAGCGAAACTGCTAAGTACAGTTTAGGATCTCGTTGGAGTTGTAGTTCTATGGAGTCTGCCTACAACATTTACACGATTAGAATGCAGAACCCAGAAAAGGGTGCTGCTAAAACTTCCAAAGCTCAGCACAAAGGGGAAGTTAGCGGAAAGTACAAAGTTGCATGGGCTGATATTGCCATCTTGGCAGAACTCAATGTTGCAGATGGAATGAAAGTTGGGGAAAAGATAACTAGCTACAAATCGCAAGTGCGTAGAACTCTTACTATTCTCGCTAATCGTCATTACAAGAACGCTATCAAATACATAAAGTCATCTGCAACAGCTTCTTTTCCTAAGATCTAAATTGCTACTGTAAAATTACCTCAACGGAGAAGTGGCAGAGTGGTTGAATGTACATGACTCGAAATCATGCGTAGGTTAACGCCTACCGAGGGTTCGAATCCCTCCTTCTCCGCCATTTACATGCATGTAGATGCCACTCAGTAATCCCAACCTTGAATGTTAGTTCTGTTGATGTTTTTCAACAGAGCTCCGCCTAATTGCTTCGCATAGTTTTCTTGTATGACTGCTACTGAAGTTCTGCAGTTGTTAGCAATCTCGTAGATGGGAACTCCGTTCAACAAACGGAAGCAGATATAAGTTGAACGCAAGGAAACAAAGTCTCTAGTTTGTGGAGGCTTAGTTTTAGTTACCTTTAATCCTTTTGCTTTGAGAATCTTGTTAAACATAACTCGATGATGAATCAAGAAAAGAGGTTCATCGGATTTCGATGGGTTCTTGATTCCTCTGCGTTTCAAGATATCTCTAAATGGCTTGACTGCGCCATAGTAACTTTGACAAGTTCCTTTTCCTCGCTTTCCATCAATATTGCTGATTATTAAAATTTCTTTACTAGTTAGCTTTTCCTTAACAATCTTCACATCAGATATTTTGCAATTTCTCAACTCACCAATACGCATTCCTGTATTTGTCGCAAAGAGCACGAAGTCATACAACTCAAGAGCATAAGCATATTTTCTGCTATCTACTTTTTGAACTTTCTTTGCATAAGCGGCAATACTGTTGTGTAGTTTGCTGTACTCAGCAGAGTTAAACCATGGTCGACTATTAGCAGTCTTTTGAGTTGTGTATTCATCTTTGAAGATTGGCAGCTCTTTTATGTAGCCCATCTTGTATGCGTAGTTCAATACAACTCGAATTGCATTCTTATATTGATGCAATGTTCCGCGTTTGATTTGCGGATACTTAGTAATCATGTCATCCTTGTACTTATGCCAAAGAGTGTTGTCTATTGCTTGAATTGGTGTTTTTTCAAAGTAATCATAGACTCTAGACTTCATTATTCCTTCTATACCGTCATAAGTCTTTTGACTACGCACACCTCTTTCAACATAAGTCTTCTTGTAGTGCGCCAACGCTTCATCAGCGAGTTTTCCGAACTTATGTTTTGAAGAAATAATCTCTCCACTCGCAATCTCAGTTTGCTTTTGAAAATACCACTGCTGAGCGACAGTCTTTGCACTGTCTAGGTTTTTCTGCTTTGTTGAAGTACGAAGGTACTTACCTTTGAAGTGAAATCCTCCCCACCAAAACGGAGAACCGTCTCGCATGAACACATGCACTTTTCCATCAAGAATCGTGTGAGTTGGG
>Ga0209550_10007438_pt1 | contig 10131 bp, 9 predicted proteins | sample LauGreSuBDMM15SN_2_FD_187567 | JGI IMG/M metagenome (GOLD analysis project Ga0209550, IMG submission 187567) | Freshwater lake microbial communities from Lake Michigan, USA - Su13.BD.MM15.SN (SPAdes) (version 5) | ecosystem: Environmental > Aquatic > Freshwater > Lake | place: Lake Michigan, USA... | reverse complement strand
TTCGTTAGCTGTCAATGTGGATTTACCATCGAATAATAATCATATATCATCTTATAGATTAGGTGATTTAGTTTTGTTAGAATTAACATATTACGAAAAAAACAAAATATTGATTGAACATCCAAATTCAATCGGTAGCGATTATATTTTAAAAAAAAGAAAAGACAATTTTACTAATAATATTGATATAATAACTAAAATCGTATTGGACAAAATAGAGCAGAATATATATTTTTTACCAAAAGATATCAGCGATAGTACATTAATACATGTAAGATTAGGAGATGTTATATCGGGTAATGAGTGGCACGAAAAACTAAAACGCCCGTTAGATGTTAGCTTTCTAAAATCTTTAGTTAGTGAAGATAAAAATAAAAAATACGTAATTGGTAAATGTTTTTTCGCAGAAACGAGTTCGAGAAATTACGAAGAGTGTATTCGCAATTCAAATATTTATTTACATAATGTTATTGCCGAGCTACAAGCCGAACATTTTGATTCAGGTAATACCGATATAGATTTATGTTGTGCTGTAAAGTCGAAATTGTTTATACAGGGGAAAGGGTATTTTAGTCGATTGATTGTCGAAATACGAAAAAAACTAAACTTACCTTGTATTGAAACAAACACTCACGATTGATTTACTACGTAGTTTTTGTGTAGCTTCACCGTAAATACTACAAATTCACCTAAAACATATTATACACCGCTGTATAAAACTCTTGCGCATCGACACACGCCGACCGCAAATGTTGTCGAACCATAGTCTTGTCGGTTTCAGTAGTATAAGCTATACGAATAATACTGTCGGCGTCATGTGGATGGAATTTCTTAAAACCGCAATAACTCAGTACTTTTTCTCCGCGAAAGAAACGTTCATACAAGATATACTCTAGTACTTTCCCAATCGTATAGTCTTCGTTCGCCAAAATCAAATCGAAACAATTCAGCATAGTACTTTCTCCCGTAATAATCATGAATTCGTCCGCGTCTATCTGTTGTATCAAATCCACGAATTTGCCCTGTAATACCGCGCACGCCATTTTCACAATCTCGGGTTCTTCATATACGCCGACACTCTTCACGGTAAAATCGAAACTATTCTTGACGAAATGACGTTGCGCATCCAACAAATAAAAGTTCTTCTTTTGGAATTCGATTTCGGATGCGGGGACATTTTCGGAGGCGAGTTTGGATGCGTGTTCGGCCCATACGTCGTCGGCTTTCACAGGATCTATCGTGTTCGCATATGTCGATACCGAGACCGCGCTATACATACTGCTGTCTTCCGCCGTTCCGATTTCGAAATCACACGATAGTTTGAGATGTTCACCAGGAATGCTGTCGCTAATTTTAGGACGTAATCTACCGAAAATAATATAGGAATTGGTAATGGGGTTTTTGGGGAACATAGTCGCGGAATCGTAATATTGGTTCGTTTGCTTGTTCTTGACGCGGAAATGTTCGGTTGTAATATACATTGTGTGTTCGGTATTGTTTTGTACGTCGAGTTCCATAACATAGTTGGCGACCAAATCGTCTTCTTCCTCCGCCGTCGCAGACGGCATTTCATTGCGTTTTTTCGGAGGGATTTTGCGATGGATGGGTATACATCCCAAACGGTGTTTCATTATTTCGTTATGGAGACGGCCAGTGTTTATATCGATGCGACATTTCCCGGCAATCTCTACTGGGAAAACGTAGGTGGGAATACTGGACAACATAGTACGTCGGATCGAATTGGCTAAACTGACGTCGATACCACTCAATGTGAACGAGTATCCTTTGGTAGCGTCGTCGGATATATTCGCCAAACGTGGCTGTATTAGTTTACTCATCGATGCACTCATAGGACTAGAACTGGTAGCCATTTTGTATTTGGGTATATAGTCGATTGCTGATATTATAATATAGGTATAAATAACAGTGTATGTTTATATTTATTGGAAATAGAAATATACGAAATCAATTTTATGAGATATACGTAGTAAATTATCATTCGCGAACCAAGTTATACCATATAGCGAAGAATAAATAAAAAATGGAGATATACATAATCACATATACAAATAGAGTTGCTACCGCCCTATAAATTAATGGTGTAACGGGCGCTCGAATATCTAGCGGTTTTAAACGCAAATTACTAGCTCGAACCCACGGTATAGGTCGCGTTTCATATTGTCGCATAATACTCTCAAAATGGGGTTGGGTTTGTAGTAAATAGCTAAGTAAGAAATATATGCGTATACAAGTATACAAATATTTATATGGGTTTTATTTATCATTTATAGGCGATATTCGGGTCCAAGGTTTATTCGGTAAATCTCTCAAATACTCTCGCCATTCTGCATATTCGGGATGTTTCGCTAAATATTTGTCTTTATGAAATACACGATCGCATGAACTCCCGAATTTACCGTAAAAAGACATTCGTTTCGCCAATTCTGTATTGATTACTTTTCCGTCAATCGCGCCGTGAGGATAATACGGTTTTTTCATTAATGTGTCTTTTGCTAAATCGGTATGTTTACAAATCGTACGAATCCCGCGATGGGGTTTGTCTAAAAACACATCGTAATGATCCGCCAAAATGCGTTTCGCATTCGATAAATTGAGTTTCCCTTTGTATTCGGTAAACAACAAATGTTCCAGTCGCGCGTTCCGCGCGCCCATCGAATTCTGTATATTATCGTGAAATGTATCAGTGGTCTCGAGACGTCGCAAAGCCGTATCCATAGCAGAATTCATACCGTAAAACGCACCATCCTTGGTTTTTCGGATACTATGGCGTTTTAAACCTAACTCAAACAACATAATTTCGCCCGTTCGCGTATCTCCAAACAACCACGAACATGCATAATCTCCCGAATTATTTCGCATCATAGTTTCCGCGTAATCATTGAGAGAATTACCGTACTGCATACAATCGCGTATCCTGCAAAAATACGGCGCGCCGAATTTGGGCTTGTATTTAATCCCGAAAATAGTGGTTTCGCATCCAACCATACCATTGTCGCAAACAAACCAATCCATCGAACTACATAACAGCCCCGCGCACGTCTGCATACAAAACGAATGTCCTTTATCTGGATATACATATATGATTATGTTGGAGAGTGTAGCCAAAGCGTAGTTACAATGTGTATTATGCGCCATAACTATATCGCCTTTTTCACTCGAACTACCAGTAGCAATAAACGCGCTACATCGGGCAACTGGAGTCGCGTCGTTTATATTTTCCGACGACCCTTTTTTGTATTCCCCATACATACTTAAAAAAGCATTCCACGAAATAAGGATATCTACCGATATATCTACGCCTTTCGATTTAGCGCCAATATGTATTCCTACCAATTCTTCGTAATACTCTGGATATTCGGTTTTCAATAAATGACCAAACAATTTTGTACATCTCGCTACGTATTCTTCGATAGTTGTCTCGAATTCCAATTTAATTAAAAAAGGTAAGTAGTGAACAACTTGACGGAGTTCTTTATACAATAATTTCCCGTGATTAATACCGCGTTCTGTTGGTGAACCGCGAACCGTCAATATTTTCCATCCATTTCGATTGTGTACTTTATTTGAACTGCGCCGTCGTTTGAGTGTATGGTTATTCCTAGTCAGTCTGTGTTCTTTTCGGGTAAAGGCGTCCCCATCGTTTTGTTTACGATACATTAACTTGAACGCGTACTTATATAAATATCTCTATATAAGAACCTAATTCGTAGTAAATTGCGAAGCTAAAACAACGCCCATGTATTGATACTAGTATACCTACCGTCGTCATATGGTAAAGTGGCTAAAAACATCAACGCTATCAATATAAACATCATAACGTATGGTATCAGTACTAATACCCATGATACAGTTTCGTATCCAGATTTACAAATAATGTTTAGTATCCAAGTCCAGAAAATAATATAAATCAATTTTAAAATAAAAATAGTCATTTTATTTTCGGTTTTGCAACCATGTGGTCCTAAACAATACACCGAGTTGTTTCCTAAATTCTGTATAGCTATTACTAAAACAGTAACTATAGATATAACTAAATATACGTATGCAGGCGTACAGAGATCGCGAATACCAACTATCGCCATTTAGTTTATATATTATATATTATCCTACGAAGATAAATTTTCTTACGTTTCGCTCAGTAATTTACTACAGATTATGCACCTGGTATGGGATTTTCAAACGTATACTTTGAATACGGAACTGGACTCATTAATTGGTTCGACCCAGCCGAAAACTCCGACGCACCTGGTAAAATACTCGGTAGAGTACTGCTGATTCCATTCATGATTCCGCTTGTAACCGCTGCAGGATCAGCCCCTCCCTTTATTGGTTTACTACTACGGCGGTTTGATTTATTATTTTTCTTTTTCCCGCCCATTATTTTAGCAGAAGGTGGAATAACTCCCCCCGTAGCTCGAGTAGCAATTGCCGAGTAATTGGGGTCATTCCTAAATGTGTTTAATGGGTACATTTTATCTCCACCAATGGAATCTTGTCCATTTGTAGAAGGAAGTCCAGAACCACCAGAAAAAAGTGAAGATGCTCCGCAATTGCATCCACCACCGTTTTTAATAGATAAAAGAGACCTTCTCTTACGGTGCGTGAACTTACGTCTATTGATTTTTTTACGTTTTATAGTTTTTAAAGAATGCGAGCGTCTCTTTTTTGTACGCATTGTATATTATATTCGTATATAAATATTTAGTCGATTATTCTATGTCTACGTGCGTTAACATATGACGACGACAGCAAACGTTGCGAATGCCGATAGTATTTAATACTTCGCCTTCGGGTGTAAGTTCGCTATTTTGAGTAGTGAAATACACTACTTGTTCGACGTTAATTCCTCTCGACATTTTAATTCGGCGAACTTCTTTTAGAAAATACTCGTATTTGTCGGCAAGAACATTACCGCATGTAACACAACGTACTGGGATGATCATGATTAAAGTATGTGAATAGTTAGTAGATATATATATAATGAAAGAATGTTTATATATATTTCATCCCTATTCAAAAAAGAATCAATTTTATGTTTGATATTTTACGGAGAAACGACGAAGGAGTTACATAGTAATTTACTACGTAGCTTTTTGCGTAGATTAACCGTAAATACTACAAATCGTAGGATAATGTTTTATTAAGGTAATATATATTAAATTATACTATATACTGTACTAAATGGTAAACCTTATAAAAATATTTACTTTGAAAGAACCTACGAAATTTATGATATTATGTACAATGCTTCTTTTTATGGTAGTGTTTTCAGTGTCGATTTTAATATTAAATTCTGGACCTATAGTAATTGATGTAGATGTAGAAGGATTTGATACCGTCAATTTAACGTTTGACGTTTCTATCCCAGTACCAAATACGTATAGTATGTCCAATCTTGATAGACAAAATGGGTATTATATAGTAAAAAACACGGATCCCAGTACAAATACAGATAACCCCAAATTGAAAGTGAAATTGCCGTATGGTTATTACCGTGTAAATGATAATCAAATGGCGAAAATACCATATGGATTTGTGGTTCAACCGCAAGGCGATGATCTAACCGTTGATTATACAAAAATAATAATACCCAAAACCGCATCTGCCGCATATGGTTCGGCAAATCCAAACGCATACAGTACATCAAGCAGTTTTTTCGCAAAAGGTAAATCAGTTTCCGTCCCCGCAAATCGAGAAATTCCCGACGGAATGTATGTTTTACCAGATAATCAAAACCAAATGGCGAAATTGCCCCCCAATATGAAGCCCAATATTGACCGTCTCGAAATCGAAGGCTCCGAAGTCGCACCTAAATTAGTAAAAATTTACAGTAATACAATTGGGTATGTTTCCGAAACAGAATATTATCAAAAAGTATTCACCCTCCCTGGTACAAACACAAACCCAAATAATGTCTTTAAAAATATAACAAATAATGGCGGGAAAGCATTTAAATTGCCCGACGTACTTTATTATTATAATAATGGAAATACCAAGATTGCTAGTTCTCAACCCAATGATACTGTATGGGCGCAATACGACAATCCGAGTGCTACAAAAGTGATGTTTTTACCATATGGAAAAGTTCCTAAAAAAGGCTCGGGTGGGGAGTTTTTGCCTGGTTATATAGATAATCCGTATTTAATTAGTCCAACTGGTAATTTCACATATAATCAAAATTACTCGGATGTGAAAACGAATTACGATGTTGAATTCCACGCCAATGTCGATATACTGAAAGCGCAAAACGATATGTACGATATCAATTTTGGTTCGATTACGGTTTTGGACCAGACCGGTAATTTAGTGGTTCTACCTCGTAGCAAAGTTCAGGGCGATATAACATATTATCAACCCGCTACCTTCAAATTTGGAGCGGCAACATATGTACCCAAATATGAGGATAGCGTATATCTTAGTCGAACGAGTCATATGCCTACTATGGCGGAATATAGAAGCGCATTTAAAACGGTCGGATTTTGCGAAGAAAATAAAGTGTCTCCCCTCTTATTAGAAGAAAAATGCGGTATACTAAATCCGGAAACATGTAGTAGTACATCATGTTGTGTTTTATTAGGTGGGTCGAAGTGTGTTTCGGGAAATGCTAACGGACCTAGCATGAAACAGAACTATGGAGACGTATTCATTCGAAATAAAGATTTCTATACGCATATGGGAAAATGCTACGGGAATTGCCCGTGAAAAATTGATTACACACAAGAGTATTCATATGTAGACAATCAAGTGCTATCCAAAATACTACAATATTACAATGTATAGCAACAACGTTACTATGGAAAACATCATAAAATTATTGCCTTTGGATATCGAGAGTTATTCTCGTATTCTCGACATCCACGAAAAAATGAAATGGGTATTTGTAGATATAGTCTATAACAGTACAATTACCTGTTTTAACTGCGATAAACGTATTATAAAAAACGTTTATAGCTATCGTAGTCGTTATTGCTATGAAACCTTTTGCTCTGCAAAATGCGTAGATTGTGTAGTATTTACGTAGTAGCGACTTCAGGAGCTACGTAGTAAATTGTAGTATTTACGTAGTAGCGACTTCAGGAGCTACGTAGTAAATTGTAGTATTTACTTAACGATACAAATTAATAAAATTCGTCTGGTTTATAATTCGCAAAATGACTATTCCTATGATATTCACCTTGCCCCCAATGTTCATAATTCCCCTTTCCGTCTTCTACTCCCATCATAGGATATATAAGGGCGCGTTCCTTCGTCAATTTAGTCAAAGACCAATCTGGGTTAGGTGGGCGCAACGTGTGGTCGTTTAGGGCGCGTTCGGCGTAATCATCCGTAAACGTATCGACGACTCGTTTCGCGTAATCTCTCGAAAACATGGCTAAATGAATTCCCCATTGATGTTCTGGATATGCGTGATATTGATATCCGCGCGTTTCGTCATATGGGTATTTGAAATGAAATCCCGTCCACCAATCTTTTATTGGTTCTGTAGTCATATATCCCAATAACAATATATCCAATTTCATTTCTTCGAAATCGCGTATAATAGTCGGCATACGTTTTGCTAAATCTTTGTGTATATGTACATCGTCTTCCGATGTAAACCCGTATTTTTTTCCGGTTTTGTAAAAATTGGCTAAATTATCGATATGTCCGTAAAATACGCTATTCACGCGTCGGCGTGCTACATCTTCCGTGTATTGGAGACGCGGATCATCCATCTGTACTCCCGTATGAATATTGAGAGATATATCCATTTTCGCAAAACGTTCCGTCATTTGTTTAGCGCGTTCGGGTGAATTATAGGAAACACAATAAAACTCGCAATCTTTGCGAAAATCATAAGAGGAGTCGGGTTCCATTGCGTTAGATATAAACTAGTTATATGAAATTTGGTATATTATTCACGCGTTCTCCTTCTTTTGCGAAAAGTTGGTCCAAAAACTTGGTTCCCTCAAAATATGTCTCGTATATTTCACGAGACCGTCTTTGTGCGTCTTCTATGTTGCGAGTTTTCCAAAACAACAGTGTTTTTTCCACTAATTCTTCTTCCGTATCTGCTAAAACGATTATTTGGTTCCAATCGATATGTTGTTCGAGAGGCAACACCAAATCCGTATTCAATACTATTGGTATACGTCCAGCCGATAATGTCTGATAAAATCGAATGGCGAAGTTTCCCTTCCCGCGATTACATATATTGAAATGGGTATTGCGCATATTCTCTTGATAATCTCGTACAACTTGTGGGTCGTTAGGTTTTCCGCCCCAAAATGTATTCCGCAAAATATAGTCAGTGTCGAAATGGTCGTCCATTTCAAACAATTGGAGAGTTTTTATGCGATATGGCGAAACCAGTCCACAAAACCCTACACGCGGTTTCATTGTACGTTTTAACGGAGCGAATGGTTTAGACGAACCTTCCCAAATATAAGGAAGCAAATATTCATTCGGAGATTTAGCGGATTTTAAAAGACTGGTTCGATACACGTGTATATTCTTGGGCACCATAAACGGGTCGCAATCATCGGTTACTAAAAACAAAAAGACTTTGTTATTTGGATATATTCGAGAGTAATAGTGAATGAGTTGTTGCGTATGTTCGTGATGTATATCTCCCCAAGGTGATTTACAATCGACTACAATACTATTTGGTTGAATAGTTGCAGATGTTGCGATTTCGTACGGTATCGATATTTTTTCGACTAAATGTTTTGGTATGGACGCATCTGAGAATAGAAACATATCGAGAGTACGACAATGGTCGGAATGTTGTATATACAAAATAAAAAGGGTTGGGTCTATTTGGTTTTGTTGCTATGTATATTTATGGGGTTCATATACGCCATTGGATTGAAAATACGGTACAATATATACACGATTTCGTCTTTTGTGAACTCGCAGGTATCGTACGCGAACTGATACCGAGGCATATCATCGGAGGATTTTATACGTACTATACCAAATATTTCGGGGTTGATAGTACTCGTTCTATAACAGTAATAAATGCTGTTGTATTTGGATTGTATACACATATCGCGATTGTATTTGGAATAGGACTGAAACAAATTCGTAAATATGTTTATATCTATAGTTGGTCTGGAGTATACACTAGACGGTTCGAGTACGATTGCGTCTTCTTTGTTGTCGGGTTTTTTATGAAAATAAATACGTCTGTTTGTATCCGTTTGTAGCTTTTCGAAATACGGAGGAACGCTCGAAACACACGACGTTAAAAATGAATACTGGAAATCGATTAAACGGTCTTTTGCCTCGCAAATGTCGCCATCCTCGAATAAAAAAACATGTTTCGTGTTAGCGTTCGTGGTACACGACGGAAACCACGATGCGAAAATACTGGTCGATGGTTTCGGATAAACAATAGTAAGGTCTCCGTACTGAATAGGCATATTATTGAAGTAAGGTATATTATTATTTTTATTATTTTTATTATTTTTATTATTTTTATTATTTTTATTATTTACGAAAATCCATTTATTTCGTTTTGGACAACTAGAGTATACCCTTTTGTAGTTTTTTTACGTATAATCTTTTTTTCGGTAGGTTTTTGCGTATTGGTATTGTTTGGTTTATCTACTTCTTTTGGCCTCGAATGAAACTGGTCGTGGCACTTTGAACACAAACTCATTAAATTCGCTGGATGGTTTTTATGAAATTCGCCTATAAATCCATCTGGACTAGCCAACCGTTGTTCTTGTAAATGATGCGTTTCTTCTGCTATCCCGGAGTTGCACATTTCGCATTTTCCACGTATTTTACTAGCGTTGTAGGTTTTGGTAGGCGTATGCGAGAGTTCACCTTTGGTCTCGGGGAAATATTTGGTGCGTATTTCGTACGCTTTTTCCAAAAAATCGGGAGGCAAATAGAGCGATTTACATACTTCAAGTCCGTACATGCGATTTCCGGGTCCGTCTGCTAATTTTCTATCATAAACTAAACAATCCAATTCTCGGTCAAAATGTACCGCCATATGTTTTACTGCTACTCTCGACAATTTAGCCATTTCATCCATTTTCAGAATTTCATGGAAATGCGTCGCAAAAATAAACGACGCTTGTTTTTGGTCTAAATCCTCTAGTCCAGCCATAAAAATAC
>Ga0209550_10007436_pt1 | contig 10132 bp, 13 predicted proteins | sample LauGreSuBDMM15SN_2_FD_187567 | JGI IMG/M metagenome (GOLD analysis project Ga0209550, IMG submission 187567) | Freshwater lake microbial communities from Lake Michigan, USA - Su13.BD.MM15.SN (SPAdes) (version 5) | ecosystem: Environmental > Aquatic > Freshwater > Lake | place: Lake Michigan... | reverse complement strand
CAAAATGTGGGAATTAAAACCATGGGTAAATGCAGAAATGTTGACTATACATGGACTACACTCTAATTATTTAGCATATGATTATTTATTAGAAAATCATATGGATGATATAAACTGGAAAAAATTATGCAATAGGGCAACGGACGATACACTTATATCTATTCCAAATGAATGTATGGATTGGACTTATGTATCGGCAAATCCAACAGTAACTGCAATACATCGTTTAAAACAAAATCCATCTAAAATAGATTGGTATTATTTATTATCAAATCCAATGGCAATAAATATTATTATTGAAAAATTTGATAAAATTAAAAAGTTACAACATATAATTACTTTATCTCAAAATAAACATCCAAAGGCAGTTGAATTATTATCTAATAATATGGATAAAATTGATTGGAATTTTTTGTCAAGTAATCCGAGTGCAATTGATTTATTACAAAAATATCCAGAAAAAATTAATTGGGTTTATTTATCATTGAATTCGAATCCAAAAGCAATTGAAATGTTGGTAGCAAATCCAACAAAAATTAAATGGGATATTTTTAATCATAATCCAAGCCCATTGGTAGTACAATATTTAAAAGAACATCCTGAAAGAATTGTATGGGCATCGTTATGTTTGAATCCGTATGCAGAAGAATTAATTGTACAAAATATAGATAAAATTGTATGGACAAGTTTATCTATAAATCCATGTATTTTTATGTATAATTATAAAAAGTGCCGTACAGTATATAGGACGACACTTTTAAAAGAAGAAATTATGGCCAGAGCATTACATCCTGACAAAATTAGTAAATATTTGAGTATGGGATATACATTTGATGATTTTTAACGTCTACGCCGTCTACGGGATTTACGAGAAGATAGACGACCGCCTTGAACAAGTCCATACTCGTTTGCAAATCCTGGCATACCACCAATTACTGGTGGGTTCTGTTGAGGAGGTGATTGTATTGTTTCAATCAATTCATTAATTTTGGCAACACTATTTTGAAGAACTTCGACAGTCTTTTCTCTTACACTTTCTACGGCTTGTCCTACGGCTTGTTTCGCGGATTGGGTTGAATCTGCTATTGATATATTTTGGTTTAATGAAGATTCTGGGGGTGGGTTAACTTCTGGAGATGGTCCTGTAGCTTCTGTCGATGTAGTAGATTGTTCCGTATTGGCGGGTGGTTTACGACCAAGTAACCCAGAAAAAAAATTACCTACACTACTAACACTACTACCATCACCACCACCCCTTGATCTATTTCGATATCTACGCGATTTTGGCATATAATATAATTAGATTTTAATGTTTTTTGAATAAGCAATTCATTGGTTTTAATTGTTTAATATTCATTACCGTTGCATCTTGATATTTACATGTTGACATCCAAATTTTAATAATACAAAAACTTTTTTTAGGAGATATAGATAACCCCATAATTGTATTATTTACAGATTCATTCGATATAGAATTTCCTAAAATACAATAACACAAATCTGTCCATATTTCCTTAACATATTTATTATCCACTTTATAAGAAAAACATCCGCCATTTTTATTCTGGGGATCTTCCCATACAGGATTTATTCCTTCACGCATTAGAAATAACATATAATTTGTTAATAATTTATCAGGTAAAACATCTAACAATTCAATCAATTCTTCTACATATCCAAGTGTACTAATTTGAGTATAACTATCCATATTCCAATTTGAATCATGTTGCAAATGTCCCCATAATACCCATTTTATTTTAAAAGGGTTCATGTTCATATACAGGAATTAATTAATTCGGTTTAAGTTTGTTCCATTTTTATATAATTATTTTTATATAACTCTACACTATCTATATTGACTAATTGAACATCTTCATTTATAATCGAAATAATCATTTTTGTAGTTGGTTGAATACCCAATTTGTTACATATCCATAATTTAACTGGATCTGTAAATAATATATTTGGAACAACCATGTATTCATTTACTTCTAAATTATATTGTTTTTCACAAACAGTTACTCTTAATCCGAACCATTTATAGTTAGGTTGGATTGGATCTGAAATGTTAAAATGCCGTGTAAATTTATATTTGTATTCATAGTTTTTGTTATATACAGTTAAAAATCCCCAAATAGGTTTATATGCAGGTTGATATAAAGGTAACTGTTCGCCATCTTCGGCAATCATATAATATTCAACAGTGTCTATTGTATAATACCATGTTTTCACGGATTGGTATAAATTATAGAAAGTCACAAAAATATCCATATCCTATATTATACTCTTTAGTTTAAACAGTTTTATAATAAAGATTTAGTATATAATTAGGTATGGAAAAATTTGATGATTATTTAACATTATCAGATCAGAACAATTTACATCCAGAAATAAACATATCTTCGGTTCCAAGACATCTTATTTTATATGGACCTTCTGGAGTTGGAAAATATACACAAATGTTGCGTATTGTTCGAAATTATAGTACAAACAAGTTAAAATTTGAAAAAAAAATACAAACAACGACGGATCCTATATTTATTTTGAAAATTAGCGACGTACATTATGAAGTAGATATTGATTTATTGGGGTGTAATTCAAAAACAATTTGGAATGATATTTATATTCAAATATCCGATATTATTCGTAACAAGTATACGGATAAATCTGGATTTATTGTATGTAAGAATTTTCATTTAGTAAATAATGAATTACTTGAAATTTTTTATAGTTATTTACATTCGCCATTACAAATTAAATTTATATTTTTAATGGAATCCATTTCTTTTTTACCCAATAATATTTTATCCAAATGTGACATTATTAATGTTTGTAGACCAACAAAAGAACATTATTATCAATGTTTAAAAGTACCCATACCAGAAACAATTCATAACATAAAAAACGTAGTGCATTCTATTCCTGAAATAGATACACAAAAACAAGTATGTCAAAAAATCGTAGAAATTATTAAAAATCCTACCCATCAGTACATGGAATTGCGCGAAGAATTATATTCTATTCTGATATTTGATTTAGGTGTTGAAAATTGTATATGGAGAATTATTTCTATGTTACAGTTATCAAATGAAAAACAATTGGAAGTAGTTTATGCAACAATTGATTTCTTACAATATTATACGAATAATTATAGGCCAATTTATCATCTTGAAAAGTATATTTATAAGATTATTCAGATTTTTAAAAAAAATTGAAATCAAAAATTTAATCAAGTAGAGTTATTCAATCATGTCAACTCTTGGAACTCGCATTGCAAGCGTCGTCGCCTCCACGGAAATTGGCGAAGCATCTCAAATGGCAAATATCAAATCATTTCTTGCTAAATGGCAGGGTATTCGGGTTCAATATCGCGGAAAAGAACGCCGTAGCGGAGAAATGGTACATATATTTATGCTCTACATTCCGCCTAAAACGGAAGCCCGATATTCAGAGCTATTCACTCTCATTGGCGACAAGTTCTACCAAGGAAATCGGTTTGTCATTTACAAGTGGAATCACTCGCATACGCCAGTACCTACGCCAGTACCTACGCCAGTTACACCAAGTCCAAACCAGCGCATCGGCTACAACGTCACCAGTACATGGGGTGTTCCGCAGTTTGATTCGTCAATTCAAGTTCTCAGGTACGAGCGTCGCAAAGAGTGAATAAGGTAAGTGTTTTTAAATGTAATAACCATATTTTTTTACATAATCTACCATATTCATTTTTCCCATACCATTATTACATACTGCACAAATTGGCCTCAAATTATTAATTTCTAATGTACCACCATTTGCTTCAGATATGACATGACCGGTAACAAAATCTGTATTTCTAATATAGGCCTTCTTACAACATAGACACCTGTGTTCGTTAATATGTCTTCCAATATAATGCTCCCAAATGTGAGATTTCACGGCCTTAGGTATTGTTTTTTTAGAATATTTTTTAGAATCAATTGCTCGAGCAATAACGGGTTGTATTTCTTCTACTGCTTCTAAAGCAATAGGAATTTCTGATTCGAAATCTATTTGATAGGGTATAGTTGTATTTTTCCATGCTAATTGTTGATTATATTTACTGGTGATTTCACCTTCAATAATAAAATGATCTTCTTCAATAAAAATTACTTTATATTTTTCTCCGTTATTGTATTTTTTTCCTGAAATAACATCTTCAAATAGAACATAACCTGGAAATAATAAGGTTTTTAGATTATTGGAATAAATACGTGATACAGGAGTATCATGTAAATGACTGTTACTAATGTAAACAACATTGTTTGTTTCGGTTTTAGATGGATATTTGAATTTCGATAAAGATAATGGCTCAAAATATTTAGAACTTGCCATAGTATATATTATACGATTATTTTATATTGTTTACAACAAAATAATAATATCTCTCAGCATATCCTCAGTTATTTTAAATTCTTGTGATTTATTGTAGATATCAACAAGTTCAGATATATCGTATTGATCTTCTAAATCCGGGTATTTTTCCAAAAATAATTTTACATTTTGTATGTATAATTGTTTAGATGTAAATGGTAGCATGTCATCTTTATATAAGTTCAATGTAGTAAGAAGTGTTTTAAAATTTGTATCTGAAATAATTAAAGGTAGTTCTTTTTGTTTCAAATACGAACGCCATAAAAAATAAAAGTCTTTATAGGATGTTGTACCTGTTTTATGCATAGTTTCGTCAATAAACATAGTTATAATATTTTCAGGTGTATTCATATTCAAAAATAATGTTTTTTCAATAAATTTTTCATCTGTGCATTGCGACAAAAACCCTTCTGCATTTGTATATTTTGTAGATAAATGAGTAGCTACACTAATCATATTTAGTATTTTACTTGGAAATTTATATATTTCAGGACATTTACCAGAAATCATACGACATTGATCATATTTATGATCCCAAAATTTATATTTAAAATTGTCAATAACACTTTTATTGGTCATTGCATAAATTTGTTCTGTACATTTTCGAATTAATTTTTTATAAGAAGAATCAATAAAATAAACAAATGTATCCTTTTTTCCTAATATACAGTCTCCTAAAACAGTCAAAAAATATTTAATATGATTTTTAGAATTAAACATGGTAAGAGATTGGAATACGGATTTAATAGTAGTTACATCGGGAATACTCGTAGTAAACAGATTTTCCTTTAATCGTTTGATAATATTTTTTTTAATTTTATATTTCCATATTTTTAGATCATTGTCGGTTAATTCAGATAAAACATAATGGGCAATATCGTCATCCGATAAAATAGTATAATTAGAATCTATATATTCAATAAATAGTTCGGTTTGAGGTATATAAAAAATTGCATGGTTAGCTAAAAATTCCTTGATATAAATTTCCTTTTTATCTGTTAATTCTTGTAATTGTTGGTTTTTTTTAATATGATGTTCTTCGATACTTTGCATAAAGGATGGTAAATTAATTAAATAATGTGTTAATTTATCGTTCATATAAGAATTTTCTTTATATTTTTCAATCAAATTGGAAACAATTTCCATTCTTATTATGTAGTTATTAGTTGTTTAAGTATATTTTTATTCTACATTATAGTATGAAATTTATTATTTTTTATGTCATATTATTTTTTATTTTGATATTGTATTCAAATTATTATTATGGTAAAAAATTTCATCAATGTAAAACATCGGATCAAAATGAAATATTTTATATAGACGTAGAAAAATTACCAAATGAATTAATTGTACAATTAAAAAATGCACTTAATCATGGTTCTAAATTAAACCCAACTATAAATTTTAATAATGCAAAAGGGTCAAAATTAGAGTATAACCAGATTCCTTTAGAAATACAATCATTTTATGAAAATGACTATTACAAAAATGAAGTATCTAATTCAGTTGGAGAACAAGTATACTATGCAGATGAAAATGAAAAATATAGAATTTTTGCCAGAATGTACAAAAAGGGAGATTTTTTAGATTGGCATTATGATAACAATTTTACAGTAGGGAATCGATATACATTAGTTATACCTGTATTAGTTGAAAACAATACTTCGGAGTTTATGGTAAAAGATAGAAAAACAGGAGAAGAAAGAATTGTTCCAATTCCAATAGGTAAAGGTGTTATATATAACGGATCTATTACTTATCACAAAATAAAAAAACAAATGGATGGGTTGCGATTAGTTATTATTATTCCATTTTATACAAATCCGAATAAAACAATTATTGGAGAGATAAGAGAACAAGTACGTAATATAACGGATTATTATTTGACAATATAATATAATCAATATATACATGATACAAACATATATATGGATTGCGTTAGTTATCTCATTTTTATTTGGAATTCAAACCGTGATTCATAAACATTTATTGAATCATATTAGTGGTATGTCAGTTATGTTATATTCAGCAATTGTATATACTGTTTTGATTATATTATCTGCTTATTATACAAAATCGGTTATCATAAAAGATTTAAAAAAAATAGATTTACGTATATCAGCAATTCTATTTTTCAGTGCAGTGTTTACTGCATATTTGACAAATGTGTTATACTATTATATTTTGAAAACGAATGATTCGTCTATAATATCTACATTGATTAGTTCATCGCCTGTATTTACAGTTATTTTTGCTTATTTATTTTTGAAAGAAAAAATTTCATTATATGGATTTATAGGTATTATATCTATTATTATCGGTGTTATTCTTATTAATAAAGATAACAAAGATATTGAATATGTTTCACATTATTGAAATTACGAAATACGTTTTGTTGGAATATCGGAACTTACAATATAAAGAGAATTCTCGGTTTCTACGATATATTGTTCACCAACCTTGTACACTTTTAGAATCGGACTTGTGTATTCATCCTCATTTTTAACAAGCAACTTTTCTCCTGCACTACGAACTCCAATCACGACTGTTTTTGCACATGACAGAGCCCAATAATCTAACATAATAGGTTTATCTTTTTCCAAAGAAAGCTTAGAAACGTGCTTTAATACTAAATCACACGGTAGTTTTGGATCCGACATGTTGTTAAAAGATCAGATTGCTTTAAATCGTTATTTTATTAAAATAGTTTTTTTAACTCTTTTTTTAAATAATTCGGGTTTAACATGACTACATTTATGATCGACAATACACTGAAATGAATCATGTAATAATGCAACAATATAATCATATATTTTATGAATAATTTCTAATGAACATTTACCAACAATTAAAATACTGCCTGTTCGGAAAATCATAAAAGATACTGTATTTTTGGGTACTGGTGTGCTAACAATTTCACCTTCTTCTGTATAATAAATTTTACATTGAATTCCTGGGTAAGAACAAGGATCATACACTGCAGAAATACCTTTTTCGTATCGTAATTTATTGTAAAGGCTATCGCGGTTAATGAAATACCCGCAATTGAAATTTGAATTAATCAGAACAACTTCTTCATTTTCTTTATTGTAACACAAATCTGGATAATAAATTTGTAATTGGTTCATTAATATTTGTATGATATATGGTAAATGTCCTCTATTTTGTATCCCAGGAATTTCTATTTTACCAGTATTGAAAATTTTAATATGAAATTCTTTAAATTGGTCGTTGATTAATACACGCAAAATAAGTACGAAACAGTTGTAAAATGCCCCTTTTTGTTTAAGACGATAAGATATAATATCTTTTTTAGAGATACCAATTGTAATTTTACTTACATTCTTGTATTTAATATTACCGCGTTCATTTTCAATATGTTTAATTGTAGTTCGATAACCATATCGAGGAGATGTTGTAATATTCGTATCAATATCACTTAATTCTCCTGGTGTACTACTATTTAATTTTATCTGTTTTTTAATAATACCTTCGCGTTGCTCATGATAGGGTATAACATCTAATTTCCAAAATAAATCAATTAGGGGAATGGGTTGATTTAAATACGAAATAATTGTATTGGTTGAAATATAGAGTGCAGTAGATTCTGGAGCAACAGAAGAATTTAGATCAACAATTTTTGGTTGATCTAAATGCGAAGGTGTATCATTCAAAAAGTCGTTCCATTCATCGTCGAGATCCATTTTTACCTATATAGTATTAGTTCTTTAAGTTCAATTCTTTAATGACATTAATTCGCGATAAGCTTCTTTGTAACATTGTAAAAAACGAGCCTTATCTGTTATTATACCTTCTCTATAAGAGACATTTGTTGTTATATTATTATCGTAGGATATTAATGAAAAGGCTACTTCATTGTTTTTTGTAGTTGTTGTATATTGAATATTTTTTAAATTATAATTTTTCAAAATATTAGATGGACCAATCATATTTGAAAATGTTAAATTTATATTACTAAAAAGCTTATTACATATATTAGAATAACAATTCATAGATAAATATTGTAACATATTTTGTAGTCCTATATTAGATATATAAATAAATGGAGAAAATTTATATGTATTAAAAATTTCATTAATATAAGTTAAAAGTTGTATATCAGTTTTACATGGATTTAAATTACTAATAATAAAAGAAATATTATTATTATCATTATTATTAATATAAATAGGCGAAAATGTTATTATATTTTTATTTTTTCTATATTTGTACCATGTTTTGATCATCAATGTATACAAAAATGAATTTATAGTGACATTATATTTAGATGTAATATTTTTAATTTTTTTTATTTTAACTGTACCACAATATAGATACATCATTTTATTATTAGAATAATTTATAATAGTTGGTTTTGTACATAAACTATATATAGTATTAACATATAAAATAATTAATAAAATTGTACCTATTATATAGTAATATATAAAATTAAAAATATTTTGATTTGAACGATTAAATATGGGAGTTGTATATGAATTTTTAAAATTTGATTTGCTTAATATATCAATTAATTTATATCCATCACAGTAAGAATGATCTATTTTTATATAGATACGACTTTTATTATGTTTTATATCATTTAATATAGTAAAATTCCATTTATTTTTATGTAAAAATGGTTGATTTAATATATGTTCTGTATTATTATCAAACTGGATTGATTTTTCATTTTTTATTGTAAACTGATTTTTTATATTAAATTCATCATTATCTACCCAATAATATTCATCATTTTGTTTTTCAATATATTTTTTTAAAATTGGACTATATGTTAGTATAGGTTGTAAATATTCTATAAATTTATCTTCATCAAATATTTCATTATAATCAATAATAGTTAATATTGTATTAAATTTTTCTTGACAAATAATTTTAGTAAATAAATTAGTTATTTTTATCATTTACTTTTGTTTTTTTAATTATTTTTCTTTTTTTACGAATTTTTTTAGGTATTGCAGTTCCCATAATATAATCCCAAAATTCAAAAAATAAACCATAATTTCCACCACCAATTTTATGATGTTTTTCATGATATTTTGAACTAATAAAATATGGAATAGGATATTTATATGTAAATGATGAATGTATATAAAATTGATGAGTAATTACAATAATTTGTATAAATATAAATTCGTTCATATTGGGATTTATAATAAAATGTGGAATAATGTATGTAATAATTGTTGTAATTATTATTTCTATAGTAGTTACATTTATTGTATCTAAAAACCACATTGTATCCTTTTTGTGATGATATTCATGTATATAATTTTTTATTACTGGGTGTAATCTATGTACAAAAATATGATACCAATATGAAAAAAAATCTGCTATTAAAAAAAATAATACGATTTTAATAAAATTAATAAAATATGAATATTCCAACCTACTATATTTTATTATCAATAATTCTATAATACAAATAGTAATAAAATTTATAAATATAATTAAATAATACATATTTAATTTCATTTTTAATATATGTTACGAATTAAAAATATAATAAATTACGTAATCAATATTTATATCCGATATATGTATTGCCAATTCAATTTCGTTCAATTTATTCAAATCATACGTATCTATATTGTGTGTAATTGTATAATATAGATAGTCCTTAATAATGTGTTTTTTGTCCATATTGTATTCACGGCTAATGTTATTTATTTTTATCATAGGTTCTTCGGATTGATGTAAATCTTCCCATATATCTGAA
>Ga0209550_10007435_pt1 | contig 10134 bp, 7 predicted proteins | sample LauGreSuBDMM15SN_2_FD_187567 | JGI IMG/M metagenome (GOLD analysis project Ga0209550, IMG submission 187567) | Freshwater lake microbial communities from Lake Michigan, USA - Su13.BD.MM15.SN (SPAdes) (version 5) | ecosystem: Environmental > Aquatic > Freshwater > Lake | place: Lake Michigan, USA... | reverse complement strand
TCCATCTCTGCTTTCGACATTTGAGATGCGATAGCACGTTTCCAGATCAGGCTATATAGTTTTTTCTCGCGGTTATCATCTCCTGCAAATTGCAAAGCAAAACTGGTAGGACGAATTGCTTCGTGCGCTTCCTGAGCCGATTCATTCTTTGTTGTATAATTTCTAACCTGAGAATACTTTTCACCAAACGTAGTTTCGATTTCTGATTTGGCGGCGGCCATAGCCATTTTGCTCAAATTTACAGAATCGGTACGCATGTATGTGATGTGACCGTGTTCATAGAGTTTCTGTGCGATTCTCATGGTTGTGGTAACATCGTAGCCCAATTTTCTTGAAGCTTCCTGCTGTAGAGTAGATGTTGTAAATGGTGGTGAAGGATTTCTAAAAGTGGGCTTCACCTCTAAACCTGTCACTGCGAAGGTTTCACCTATCAACGATGTCAAAAAAGCCTTCGCAGTATCTGCATTCTTCGGCTTTTGGGTATTTTCTGCAGTAAGAATCTTGCCTTCCTGCGTTTTAAATTCACCAATGACTTTAAATTCCGATTTGGCATCAAATTCATTGATTTCACGTTCACGCTCAACCACCAATTTCACTGCCACCGACTGTACACGTCCAGCCGACAATTTGGGCTGCACTTTACGCCACAAAATGGGTGATAATTCAAAACCCACCAATCGATCCAATACACGTCGGGCCTGCTGCGCATCTACCAAGCACTTGTCGATGGTTCTAGGATTCTCAATTGCGTGTAAAATCGCGGTTTTGGTAATTTCATTGAAAACAATGCGTTTGGTATTTTCCTCTTTAAGACCCAATACCTCAAACAAATGCCAACTGATGGCTTCCCCTTCTCTGTCTTCGTCCGATGCCAACCAAACCGTTTCGGCGTCTTTGGCATATTTCTTTAATTCGGCAACCAATTTTTTCTTTTCATCTGGCACCTCATACTTAGGCAAAAATCCATTTTTGACATCGATGGCGGAATCGCCGGACGACAGATCACGGATGTGACCCATGCTAGATTTTACAATAAAGCCCTCCCCGAGATACTTCTCGATGGTTTTGGCTTTGGCAGGTGACTCAACGATTACTAAGTTCTTGATTGACATGTATTATTTTCCGAAAATGACTGGTTTCTGAATGCTACCCTTGCTCGACTCCATGCTAATGACATACAATCCAGAGCTTGGTAATAACAAATCAGACATATAAAGTGTTGTGTTCGATTCTAAGATTTTACCTGAAAAAATATTTGCAACTTTTCTACCCTGCAAATCTAGAAGTACAACTGTTACTTCCTCATCGGTGATGGCAGAATGAATTACAATTTTAGAATTGGCCTCTATAGGATTGGGGCTTACTTCAAAACCCATCAAATCCTTTCCGATGGTATTAACACCGGCATAAAACGCCCCAATATTGATATTATCGATGTAAACAGGATTGCCTCCGCCACTGATTACATCAATGCGGAATGTCAAATTTTGATTCAAACCATACCCAATTGAAGAAAGGGATGTAACACCCGATAACCGCCAATTGGTTGATTTAGTTGGCTTAAAATTGTTGGTATATACCTGACCGCTATAGGCCAAAGCCGCACCGGATCTTTCTAATATTTGCTTGAATGAAGCGCCACAATCGGTAGACACATAAACCCGCATAACTTCTGTGACCGTTGCATCAGGTTGAGCATAGGAACTGTAAAAAGTGAATCTGGGTGTTGAAGCGCCCATGCCAGAGATATCAAAACTTGGCAATGTGATGCTGTAGGTACTACCCGCTGCACTGCCCGTTGTTATTGGTGCTTTGTAGCAGTTGCTGCCGGTGTATCCAACAGTTGTTTCCAGTGCAAACCTTGAGATTGTTGGCGAGCTGTGAATGAATTTATCTGAGGTGGTAAAAGCGGCTGGGTCACCATTTTCGAAACCTTGTTCAAAATTTGGCTTGTTTGCGCCTGCGGCTTTTAGTACTGTTATATAACTGCTCTTCGTGACAGAATTACTCCCCTTTGTATTTTGAACCGTCAACGAAACCGGATAAACCCCTGGCGTTTGGTATGTCACCGTAGGATTCTGAGTCGATGCACTTGGCTGAGATGAGCCTGTAAATGACCATGACCAAGCCGTTGGGATCGACTTACAACTCAAATCATAAAACTTAACTGATTGACCGGCGCAAATCACTTGAGCACTCGATGTGAATGTTGCCACAGGTGCTACCGATGATGGTGTTATTCCCGTTGCAATTAAATTACTCGTCGATACATTCGTCGTTCTAGGACTTGTTCCCGAAGTAAGGTAGGAATGCATACGCGTCTTTTGTAATTTGGTAAACAAACACTGGCAAGAACCATTGGAGTAATCCATGTAATCTTCCCACAAATCCAATTTATCAGGGGAATCTGTACTGCAACTATTGCCTGCCGCTGGACAGTTTGCATTGGTAAATGGACCCGTTGCCGGAGGCGTATCGTCTACTTTGTCGCCGTTGTTACAATCGTCTTCAAATACATGATACAAACCCAACCAATGTCCTACTTCGTGGGTGAGGGTACGTCCACTGTCTGATGACACTGATGTTCCGATGGTTCCCACGCGATCCGATTTCATAACAATCCCGTCCTTACTAAATTTGGCAGTCCATGGAAAAACGGCGTATCCTAATATTTCACCGCCACTAATTCCTCCACTGATTGAAGAAACAACCCAAATATTCAAATACTTTGTATAAGGCCAAATAATCAACGATTTCACAGGCTCGGTAGACATATCCATTTGGACACCCGCCGAAGAATAAACACGATTTATCCCATCTGTACAAATGCCGTTAGGGTCGATTTTTGCCAACTCAAATTTGATCTGACAATCAGCGGCTAAGCCAGCAAATGTTGAACGCAATTTGTTGCGATTGCTATTTAACAAATTGAAATCCTCATTCAAAACACGCATCTGATCCAAAATTTGTTCGCGGCTAATATTTTCAGCCCCATTGGTGTGAATCACATGAAAAACGACAGGAATTGTATAGATCGCAGCTCTTGATTCCACTTTCTTGGAATCCGCCTCAGCATTCATCTGATCTTCCAGCAATTTTGCTTCAGGATGCTCTTGTATAATACGGTCATAATGCATGTTGCTACCACATTTATGTTGTGATTTTGCGATATTTACAATACTTAAAAAAGCGAAGGCCGCGGTTAAATTAATCTTACTCAGTCTCATTTTCGTTCGCAAATTAAATTCAAAGTTTCAAGGGTTGGATTAGTTATATGTAAATTCAATGACATCAATTTTCAATAAAGGGTTGTCTTTGAACGATCAAAAGCATCTTTAAAGTGCATGATTTGCTTGCAGTAAGGCGTAATTGTCACTGCCAAAATATCAAACCGAAATTTTCCAAAATATTTATTTTTAATCATATAATCCGTTGCCGCTATCCCGATGTTCTTCCATTTCTTGGCATTTACCGCTGTTTCTGGAGGCGCAAAAATAGATGTGCTTCTACATTTCACCTCAATAAATATTAACACATCCCTTTGCCTACCGATAATATCAATCTCCTTATGCCCACTCCTCCAATTATGATGTAAAACTTCAACACCCTGCCTAACCAACCAATCACGCGCTTGTTTTTCACCCCAGTCTCCTACCCGTTTTTTGGAAACATTCATCTCCCAAAAATGTTCCATACGCTCAATTTCCACATTCACGATTTCAAAAATGTCACCCTTATTTCGAATTATCAAATGCATCCCTCCGTTTTGGCTAAATTTGCAAAATGTTGAATTGTCAGTTGCATTTATTACAAAATCAGACCTACGAAGAAACCTGGGACTTCCAGCGATCTCTTTTTGATGCGATGATTCAAAACAAATCCAATCAACAACCAACAGAAACCCTACATCTAATCATGATTGAGCACCCGCACGTGTATACGTTTGGAAAAAGTGCAGACCGAGAGAATTTGTTGGCGACCGATGAGGCGCTCACGGCAATGGAAGCCAAGGTGTACGACATAGAGCGCGGGGGCGATATTACCTATCACGGACCGGGGCAATTGGTGGTTTACCCTATTTTCGACTTAGAGGCACTCAATATGGGCGTTAAGCGATTTGTAGAAGGCATCGAAACTACAATTATCAAAACCCTAGCGGATTATGGGATTGAGGCGGGTATTATTAAGGACAGAATTGGCGTATGGATCGACATCGACCAACCCACTGAGCGAAAAATTGCCGCGATTGGTATCAAATGCAGTCGTTTTGTCAGTATGCATGGCCTCGCTTTAAACGTAAATACCGACCTCGGCATGTTCAATCACATCGTGCCTTGCGGCATTGTAGATAAGGGCGTTACGAGTATGGAAAAAGAATTGGGCGGAAAAATTGACATGTTTGCCGTAAAAGAAAAAATGGGCAAGCATTTTGAGAGTACCTTTGGCCTAACAATAACAAAGAAATGAACAGTAAAACCATTCGCACCCTCATCATCGTAGGGGTAGTATTAATCGCCTTTTTATGGATCAGAGGAAGTTACAACGGCTTGATAAATCAAGACGAAACTTTATCTAACGCTTGGAACAACGTAGAAGTTGCTTACCAAAATCGCGCAGACAAAATCGCTGAAGTGGCGGAAGCCGTAAGCGCAGAAGCCAAATTCGAGAAATCCACATTAACAGAAATCACCAATGCAAGAGCCAGTGCCGGTCAAGTCAAATTAACCAGCGACCAACTTACACCTGAAAATTTGAATAAGTTTGAATCAGCCCAACAGTCTTCATTCAGCAGGATGATGATTGTGTTGGAGCGTTACCCCGACTTGAAGGCCACAAAAGGCTATGAGAATTTGCAATTTGAGATTTCTGAATCAGAAAACATGATTCGCACAGCACGTAGCGATTTTAACTCTGCTGTTAAGCAATACAACCTTTCTGTACGTCAATTCCCAAGCAACATCTTTGCAGGTATTTTTGGATTTGAAAAGAAATCAGGATTTGCCGCAGACAAAGGCTCCGAGAAGCGCGTAAATATCAAAGACGCACTCAAAGATTAATAATGTCGTTCCAATTTTCCTCTCTTTTTAATGGTTTGATGCATGCCACCGGCCTAAAAAAACGTATTAAACTCTTCACAGAAACAGAGGAATCTGAAATCGTTGCGGCTATTGTTGAAGCTGAAAATCGGACATCTGCCGAGATTCGAGTTCACATCAGCCATTCATATCAGCCCACCGATGCGGTAAATGCGGCTACCAAAACTTTCAAAAAGTTGGGAATGCACAAAACTGCAGACCGCAATGGCATATTGATTTACCTGGCTCCTTACACCAAGCAATTTGCCATTTTGGGCGATGAAGGCATCAACAACAAAGTCGCTCCCGGCCAATGGGACCACATGCGCGACGCGATGCAGAATCATTTCCAACAGCAGCAATTTAAAACGGGCGTTTTGCTAGGCATCGAAGAGTCAGCGACCCTATTATCAAAATATTTTGCCCCTGGCGATATCAATCCAAACGAACTAAGCAATGAGATTTCCAATGGCAATTGAGGCAAAGATCTTAGCGGACGTATCAAATACGGTGAAGTTGGCGATACTTGCCCTATTCATCAGCTGCATGGGTTCACTAAAAGCAGAGCAAACCCTACCTGCCTACAAAGGTCACGTGAACGACTATGCCAACGTCTTAAGTGCGGCCCAAATCAAACAACTGGACGAGATACTTTTTGCTTACGAAGATTCTACATCGTCCCAAATCGCGGTGGTGCTTGAACCCAGTGCCAACGGACTTGCCGCAATAGATCGTGCGATGTTCCTTGCCAGAGGATGGGGCGTAGGACAAAAGAACAAAAACAATGGGATCCTGCTGTATATCGCAATCAACGATAGAAAATTCTTTACCGTTACGGCAGATCAAATGCAAGACAAACTCGGTGCAAGCCGTTTGGGTCAGATCGAAAACGATTTCCTAGTTCCTAACCTACGAAACCAAGATTATTTTACTGCCATAGCCCAAACGACGCAAGCATTTGAACAAGCCTTGATGGGTAAATTCAAGGGCAAAGCGACAAGAAAAAGGAAAAGTGGTACCCGCGGTTGGGTAAGTATCGTGGTGGCTATTGTATTGCTAGTCATTATGTCGCGCGGTGGCGGTGGAGGCGGCTATCGCAGCAATGGTCGCTACAATACCGGACTCGGTGCGTGGCCCCTATTCATGGGTGGATTTGGCGGCGGAGGATTTGGCGGCGGAGGCGGCGGAAGTGGATTTGGTGGCGGAGGATCTAGTGATTGGGGTGGATTTGGCGGTGGCGGTGGATTCAATGGAGGCGGTGCCGGCGGAAGTTGGTAATCAACCCGCGTTTCCCCTAGGAATTTTCTGAATAAATCTTTCTTTCCGATGCATTGTTTTGTACCTTTGCAAATCCATGAAAAACAATGTTTCTGAGCACATTCACCAGCCCGATGCCAATCAACCCAGCATCGAAATTTTGGGCGCTCGGGAACACAATTTAAAATCTATCGATCTAACCATTCCTAGAAATAAACTCGTCGTTTTTACGGGACTTTCAGGATCTGGAAAAAGTTCACTTGCATTCGACACCCTTTTCGCGGAAGGTCAGCGACGTTATCTCGAAAGTTTTAGCGCCTATGCCCGTCAGTTTATTGGGGATATGAAGCGCCCGGATGTCGATAAAGTGCGAGGCCTCAGCCCCGTAATCAGCATCGAACAAAAGACCGTTAGCAAAAATCCAAGAAGTACCGTGGGTACAGTTACAGAAGTATACGATTTCCTTCGACTCCTGTTTGCCCGTGCCGGAGAAGCCGTGAGTTATATCAGCGGTGAAAAAATGGTAAAACTGACCGAACAGCAAATCATGGATGCCATGGTTCAAAAGTTCGACACCCAAAAAGTAGCCATCCTCGCACCCGTTGTGAAAGGACGTAAGGGAAATTACCGCGACCTGTTTGAGCAAATCAAGAAGAAGGGATATAACAAGGTTAGAGTGGATGGTAAAATCACCGACATTACAGGCAGCATGCAGGTGGATCGATACAAAATCCACGATATCGAAGTGGTGATAGATCGCTTACAAGTGCAAAGTGGATCCACGGGTCGACTTACCGAAAGTGTGAAAATTGCCATGAAAATGGGCAGTGGAAACATGATGGTGCTAGACGCCGATGATCAGCTTGTGCATTTCTCTCGTTTCTTGATGGACCCGATTAGTGGACTCAGTTACGATGAGCCTCAACCAAACTCATTCTCCTTCAATTCTCCCTACGGTGCTTGTCCAACCTGCGAAGGCATGGGCGAAACCGCCGAGGTCAATATCGATTTCATCATCCCCGATCGCAGCAAATCCATCAATCGCGGCGGGATCGTTCCGATTGGTGAGCTTAGAGAAAACTGGACGTTTAGCCAACTTCGTGCCCTTGCAAAAGTGCTAGATTTTAGCCTCGCCGATCCAATCTCAAAACTCAGCGATCAGCAAATTCAGTGCATACTTTATGGCTACGATGAACCCATCATGGTCAGTCATATCAACCATCAAGGTCAAAAGAAATCCTACGAATCTCAATATAAAGGGGTCGTTCATTACATCACGGAGAATTATTTTGAATCTGAGGACGACAAACTGCGTCAGTGGGCAGAAGAATTCATGCACCAAAAGCCCTGTGAAACCTGTCACGGCGCCCGATTGAAGCAAGAATCACTACATTTTATTATCGCCGAAAACAACATCGCCCAGCTGAGTAATATGAATATCGATGTGCTCACAAACTGGTTCCATGCGGTACACGATAAACTTACGGAAAGACAAACTACCATTGCCACCGAACTGATTAAGGAAATCAAAAGTCGTCTGGATTTCTTGGTCGGCGTTGGCCTGGGATACCTCACCCTAAATAGCCCCGCAAGAACTTTATCGGGCGGAGAAGCGCAGCGCATTCGTTTGGCAACCCAAATTGGTAGCAAGCTGATGAATGTGCTTTATATTTTGGATGAGCCGAGTATTGGATTGCATCAGCGCGACAATGAACGATTGATTCAGAGTTTGCGGGATTTGCGCGACATGGGCAATACTGTTTTGGTGGTAGAGCACGACAAGGACATGATGCTTGCCAGCGATTGGTTGGTGGAGATTGGTCCCAATGCCGGCGTTCATGGCGGTCAGATTGTTGCCAGCGGCGAGGTCAAAGATTTTATTCAGTCCGATGCAATTACGGGCAAATACCTTCGCGGTGAAGACAGCATTCCTGTCCCTGAAAAACGAAGAAAGGCATCGACAGAAAAACTCAAATTAAAAGGATGCACAGGCCATAACCTTAAAAATGTGGATTTGGAAATTCCTGTCGGCTTGTTTGTGGCAATTACCGGCGTAAGCGGTAGCGGTAAATCCAGTCTGATCAACGAAACCCTGTTCACTGCAGCACACAATAAAGTCTATGCTTCCAGTTATAAGCCCTTGCCGTTTAAGAGCATTGATGGGTTGGAACACATCGACAAGGTGATACGCATCGATCAGAGTCCTATTGGACGTACGCCTCGAAGCAATCCAGCCACTTATGTGGGTGTTTTCCAAGAAATACGCAACCTTTTCACCAACTTACCGGAAGCAAAAATCCGCGGTTACAAGCCCGGTAGATTCAGCTTCAACGTCAAAGGCGGTCGATGCGAAGCCTGCGGCGGCGGCGGAAAAAAGGTCATCGAAATGAACTTCCTCCCAGATGTTGAAGTCCTGTGCGATGAATGTCAAGGCAAGCGCTATAACCGTGAAACCCTCGAAGTACGATACAAAGGCAAAAGCATCAACGATGTCTTAGAAATGTCGATCGATACCGCCGTAGACTTCTTTGAGAACATTCCTTTAATCCAACGCAAGGTTAAAACGATGCAAGACGTGGGTTTGGGTTACCTCACCTTAGGACAGTCGAGCACAACGATTAGCGGCGGAGAAGCCCAGCGCGTAAAACTTTCAACTGAATTGAGCAAGCGAGATACGGGGAAGACGCTTTATATATTGGACGAGCCAACAACGGGACTGCACTTCAACGACATTAAGCAATTGCTGGGCGTATTGAACATTTTGGTCGACAAAGGAAATACGATTGTTGTCATCGAGCACAACATGGACGTGATTAAGGTGGCGGACTGGGTGGTTGACATTGGACCTGAGGGTGGATCCGGCGGTGGTGAGATATTGGTATCGGGCACACCGGAACAGGTGGCAAAACACAAAGAAAGTCATACAGGCCGATTCCTGAAAATGGAATTAAAATAAGGTAAAACCCAAGTTGCGTTGTATTTTTGCAGTATGGATGCCAGCCCTCTGTATGCAATTTCACCCGTAGACGGTAGATATGCCGGCGGAACTAAAGATTTAAAACGATTTTATTCAGAATCCGGACTCATTCAATACCGCATCCGCGTTGAGGTTGCCTATCTTTTTGCCTTGGCAAAAGTAATTCCAAATGTAGATTGGAGCGAGCTTCTCAAACATCAAAATACCCTTACCAGTTGGTGCGAAAATCTTCCAGAAGTAGACGTTCAGCGCGTAAAAACCATCGAAAAGACAACCAACCACGACGTTAAAGCGGTTGAATACTGTATCAAGGAGAAAATGGACGCTCTGGGTTTACAGGCTTATAAGGAATGGGTTCACTTTGGCCTTACGTCTCAAGACATCAACAACACTGCGATTCCTTTGAGTTTTAAAGAAGCGAGCAATGCTGTGATGATGCCGGCCCTTGATGAAGTGATTCAAATATTAATCTCTCAATCACAGGCTTGGAAAGACATCCCTCTATTGGCTAAAACCCACGGTCAGCCCGCCTCTCCTACCCGCTTGGGCAAGGAATGGTATGTGTTCGTGGCCCGTTTGGAAGGTCAGATCAATCTATTGTCTAAACTCCCTTATTCTGCCAAATTTGGCGGCGCAACGGGTAATTACAATGCCCATCACGTGGCTTTCCCTGATACGGATTGGTTGGCTTTTGGCGACAAATTTGTGGGCGAAGATTTGGGCTTATATCGCGTGCCTTTTACTACGCAAATTGAACCTTACGATTTCTTGGCGGCTCAGTTCGACAATTGGAAGCGCATCAATACGATATTGATCGATTTTTCG
>Ga0209550_10007432_pt1 | contig 10135 bp, 9 predicted proteins | sample LauGreSuBDMM15SN_2_FD_187567 | JGI IMG/M metagenome (GOLD analysis project Ga0209550, IMG submission 187567) | Freshwater lake microbial communities from Lake Michigan, USA - Su13.BD.MM15.SN (SPAdes) (version 5) | ecosystem: Environmental > Aquatic > Freshwater > Lake | place: Lake Michigan, USA... | reverse complement strand
TATAAATATAGTATTTACTATTATATAATATGAGTTCTATTCGTTTAAATGAAAATTATAACAAAATAAATGAATCAGAATTATATATTAAATATAAATCATCTTATGTTTTAGCAGTGCGCGATTTTTCATTACATTGTTGCTATGTTTTATTTAGTTTCTTTTTATTATGGCATTATAAAAACAGTTATTTTAACATTGTTACAATTCCAGTATTTGCTTTATTAAATATTAAAACCTTTATAATATTTCACGACTGTTGTCATAATTCCTATACCCCAAATAAAACACTTAATTTAATTATTAGTCATATTACAGGAACATTAACATTAACAACTCCTAATTGGATTTTAGATCATCATATACATCACTTAACCAATGGAAATACTGAAAATAAATATAATTTCAAGTTTAATGAATTAGTCAATGTAACTAAAAAACAATATCACCGGTTTTCTACTTTAAATAAATATATATATTGTTTTATCCATCACCCAGTTATATTTTTTACTATTATACCCTTTTTCTATTTTTTTCTTTTACAAAGAGGTATGTATTTATTCAAAAAAATAAAATATAACAATAAAATTAGCAAACCATTTAACCTAATATTTATGAATGACTTTGTTAATAATGCAGCTTTAGCTATATTATATTATAATATAATAACCTATTATCAATGTTTTAATGTATTATTACTAGCTCAATATTTGTCTACGGTTGGTGGGTTTTTTTTATTTTTTAATCAACATACCTTTAACACACCATATGTTGTAAATAATGATACGTGGAATATAAAAGATAGTGGTTTAAGTGGTAGTTCTTTTATTAAAATACCACAATATCTTAAATATTTTACAGGTGGTATTGAGTATCACCATATTCACCATATAAATGCTAAAATACCTGGATATAATATTCAAAAATATCACGAAGAAGTAATATCAAAAAGTAATATATTTGATTCGATAGTAACATTAACTCCTTTAGAGTGCTATAATAATATGTTTTTGATGTTATATGACGAAAAAGAAAATAAATATGTAACAAACCTGGAAGTTGATAAAAATATTTATCGACACATCAACTACGGGTTATCTGGGATTTTTATCTGTTTTTCTATACATTTTTTAATTTCGTATTTTATATAATTAGATGTGAAGTAAATGATAAATGTAAATGTAGTCAATGATACATAATAAATAATTAATAATTACTTAAATATATAAAATATAATTAAGTAACTCGATGATAGATTTTATCGAAATCTTAAATAATAATTATAAAAATGTCACAAAAATGGCTATTTTTAATTATTTTAAAACAGGTAATACAGTATTAGATGCGATACTATCTACAATAACAATGAGTGTTGTCGGTTTTTATATTAATTATTTATATGATAATAAAAATATGATTTTTTTAAAAACCTTTCATATTCACTATCTTTATGATATATTTTATAAAAAAAATAGTATGGTAATTGAAGGGCAACGATGTTCATCGACGAGTGAATATACAAATTTATTTGTTGTATCTGCACTATTTAGTGAACGTTTTAAAGCTATATGGAATTATATTATAAAAAATATTACTAAAAATGAATCTATTTATCAAATAAAGGAATCCTATACTGCTTTTAGGGATAGTGATGAAAAAAAATGTCACGATGCAATTTTTATGGTTTTTCAAGATAAAACATTTACTATAGATAAAGATATTTACGTTAAAAGTAAATTTATTGAACAAGATAACGAAAATGAAAAAAGTAGGGTCAATACCAAAATAGATAAAATTAATGTAACTATATATAGTTACGTGTATTCATTAGATTATTTAATTCATTATGTTGATAATATAACTCAACAATATTTAACTTCATTGAAAAATAGTAGAAAAGATAAAAAATTTATTTATTGTCTTGATAAAGTGAAATATGATGAGAGAGAAACTAGACTAAACTGCTGGAGAGAAAATATTTTCGAAAGTGCAAGATCTTTTGATAATCTATTTTTTGATGGTAAACATAATTTAATTAAAAAAATAGATTTTTTTATTAATAATCGCAATTGGTACTATGAAAAAGGTATTCCATATATGTTAGGTATAGGTTTACACGGTCCTCCTGGTACTGGTAAAACATCGTTCGTAAAAGCGTTGTCTAATTATTTGAAGCGGCATTTAGTTATTATCTCTTTTAAATTATTAAAAACAAAGAAACAACTAGACGAATTTTATTATGAAAATACTTATAATGAAAAAAATGAGCATAATAGTATTTCTTTTGATAATAAAATTATATTATTTGAAGATATTGATTGTATAGGTGATATTATTTTAGATAGAAAATTAAAATACGAAAATGAAAGTAATTCCAAAAAAAATAGTGCAAAATATAAAAAAAATAGTAATATTCGAAATAATAATAATAATAATATAACAAGTGTATTGCAAAATTTATGCGATATAAATGAGAATGGTTTATCCAATATTTTCCCCCCAAATGATGATATTCCAATAACATTAGATGATATATTGAATTTGTGGGATGGGATACGTGAAACACCAGGAAGAATTTTAGTAATTTCTTCCAATTTTTATCATAAATTAGATCCAGCGTTAATTCGTCCGGGTAGAATAGATATTACTCACGAACTAAATAATGCAAGTCATAATACAATTTCTGATATTTATACTCATTTATTTGGAACGAAAATAGATAAACAAAAACTTAAAAAAATTCAAGAGTTTTTTTACTCACCTGCTGAATTAATCAATATTTATATTGATTATAAAAATGAAAAAGATTTTGTCAATCGTCTATTATTAAATAAAAAAATATAAAAATATAATTATTTCGTTGGTCTAATTAATAATAAATAGTATTTTATATATATATTTATATTTATGTTACATAACTACATTGAAAAATTAATAGAAAATTTACCAATTAATATAAAAGAGAATACACGGCCCTTAGTTATTGATGTTGTGTTAGATGGTGGTATTTTTAATGGTAGTTATCTTATTGGAGCGTTATTTTTTTTAAAAGAAATGGAAAAGAAAAAATATATAAAAATTGATAGAATTTCAGGATGTAGTATAGGAGCAATTGTGGCTTTCGCGTATTTTATTGAAAATGGGCTAGACAATACGTCTTTTTTTTATAAAATGGCATATGATGAATTTAAATCCACCTATAGTTTGTCTGTTATAAAAGATATAAAAACAAAATTATTCTCTAATATGCCAGATGATATATGTAACAAAATAAATAATAAACTGTTTATTACATACAATAATCTTAAAAAACACAAAAAAATAGTAAAGTCAGAATATAAAAGTAAAGATGATATTATTAATACTATTATACAATCCTGTTATATACCTTATCTAATAGATGGCAATTTATTATATAGAAATAAAACATTAGATGGTATTAATCCATATATATTTAAAATTCAACCACATAAAAAAATATTATATTTAGATTTGTTTGGTTTTGATAAAATAACGAGACTACTTAATGTAAAAAACGAATATAATAATTATCATCGAATTCTTTCAGGATTATTAGATATACATCATTTTTTTATTAAAAAAACAAGTACCCAAATGTGTAGTTATGTTAATGATTGGTCTTGTCTAAATTATTACTTTATTTATTTAAAAATTTTTATAGAAAAATCATTTATCTTATTTATAAGATTAGTAATATATATTAATAAGAACTTTCCAAAGGAGTGGAAAAAATCAATATTTATAAAAATATTATGTAAAATATTACAAGACGTTTTTATTATTCTATTAGAGACATATTGTATATAAAAATATATAAAATATTTAGTTGAGACGTTAAGAAAAGAATATATTATTACATTTAATATAAATATAAATATAATTATAACTACTACAAATATAATATGGAGAGACTACCATTTGATATTATTATAAATCATATTATTCCATATACTTATAATATTCAATCCAATTTATTATTAGAAGATATCAAAAACTATTTTATAATAAAACAAACACTAATGGATGATAAATACGATATACATATGATTAAACACGAAATATTAGCGGTGTTTTATGATAACAAAATAAAATTAAATAATATATTACATAGACATTTTCAAAAATACGATTTAGATATTATTTATAATTATTCCAATAATACGAGATTTAATATTTTATTTGGTTTATTTACAAAAGAAGAGAGAATAAAATTTCTAGAATATATTCTTCAAGATAATGGTATTTGGTTTCTAATATAGATCTTTTTTATTTTTACGTGTTTTTTTACCATAAATGTCAATGTCAAATATTGATTTACCTTTTTTAGCTCTTGATTTTTTAGCTCTTGATTTTTTAACTCTGGCTTTCTTATTAACAGTGTTTTCATTCTTTATATTGTAATCCTTTTTATTTTCATCTTTTTTATTTGTATATCTGTTAATATCATCTGGTTTATAATTAAGAAAATATTCTTCAAATTCTTTACTATTCCTATTCTGTTTTAGTTCTTTAAATTTTGCAGCTTTATCTGCTCTCATTTCTTCAACAGATTCTTGGTGACCATAACAAGTAACACTAAAACGTCTTAATAGTCCTTTTTGAGATAAACGATTTTTTTGTTGAACTTCAAATAAAAATTTCGACATACATAATATGCGATCTAAAAATTCATTATAATATGGTCTATCTGCATATAAAAAAGCCAAATAAAAACTCAACATAGTATCAATGGTAGCTATTTTTACTTTTTGTCCGTGAAAATTAATAATATTATAACTATGACACGCAATCGGTTTATATATAAAAGCTATAGTATCATTATCTAGTTTAATCTCATAATGTTCAGGTATAATTTCACCAACTGGAGTTCGTTTGAGTATTTTAACATTGCGAACATTAATATCTTTTAATCTTTCTTTTACTATTTCTGCAGTTGTTTCAGGATCATTAGATAAAACATCAAAATCCGCAAATTTTTGTACTCTCTTTCTAAGATTTTTAGGCATATACTGAGAGTACAAAATATTAGCAAAACCACCAAAAAAAACAACTCCTTGGTTAATTAATGTATCTTTAACATTTTCATATATGTCATCTTCTTTTTTGTTATTGTCCATTTTTCGCTGAAAATCCACTTTGTTACAATTAATACCTGTTAACGGGTGATTTTTATTTAATAAAGTAAGACGTTTTAACACTTTTTCCCATCGTGTGGTATCACCTGCAGGTCTAGATAATTCTAAATACATTGACATTCTTAAAAAATTAGGTGGGGCATATAAGATTCCATTTACTCGAATTGCATCTTTTTTCAATGAATTATAGATACCTTTTTGAAGTTGTGTAATATCTGCAACCGGAATATAATTAACAAATACTTTATAGGTACCGTGATGCTGACCAGATTTTGCCTCCACGTCAGTAAAACCTAATGAATAATATAAATTAGCTAATTCTTTAGCATCGTGTAGTGCATTTGGTGTGAAAAAATCATAATCCGGTATTTCTATTTCTTTATCATAAAATTTATCTTCTTCTGGTAAAATATTGTTAATCGCAGTTCCTCCATAACAAATTAAATTTTTTCGTTGTATAAAATCTTCCACAATTTTGATAATCTTTTGGATATCTTCTGAATTTGTAACTCGTTTTGCAATTTTTGTTTCTGCTTTATCTACAGCCATACGAAGAATAGTTAATTCACAATCAGAAAAATTTAAATCTTTACATATTTTGTCTTCCTTCATATAATAATAATATAAAATTATTATATGAAATATTGAAAAACAATGTAAAAGAAAATAGAAATAAAATAAAATAAAAACAAAACTTTCATAAAACAACCATTATAATTTTTAAAAGTTAAAACTGTAATAGTCCTTAGTAACATTACGCGTTGCATAAGAATATGCCGGATTTTGAGGTGTTGGATCTGGGATAGTAACAACGTGATATCTTAATGCATATGGTTTTAATGCAAACGCATAGGTAGACCTATCAAAAAATACAGTATTTTCCATCAAAAAGTTATCTACCAATTGATATCTCATTGCAACCATTTGACACCCTGCAGCTCTACATAAAAATCCACTCGGATTAGCTGGACTAACACCTGCATCTGGCAAGACAATAGTCATACCTGTTTTATTATACTCAGTTAATTCATTTATGTCTGGATTATTTTTAACATTATAATAATTATATGCTCTGCAAAAAATTGAATTACTAGTTAAATTAACATATTCTAAAAATTCTTGGTTTTCTAAAAAAGCATTATTAATTCTATCTACTATTAATATAATTTTATTTTGAAACGTTGTTAATGGTAAGTTACCTAAATTTTTTCCAGAATTTTCAAAACTATATTCTTTTCCCAACATAATAGAGTCATAGGACTTAAATAAAGTAGCCATATTTGTATACATAGACTGATTGTTACTTTTTATTCTTAAGTGTATAATAAGAGGATCTGTCGGATTTGGACAAGTACCTCCAGCAAATGCATAGTTTTGGATAGTACTCATTACATCACCAAAATTTACAGAATTAAATGTCTCTTTAACATAATAATCATCGGATGTACTTGTAGCAACAACTGGATTATTATCAATAGAATAAATCTCAAAATCTAGGCATCTCACCCCTTGTTTTATAACTGCTTTTAAATTACATATGTCAACAAAATCATTCTTATAAGATCCCCCACTACAAGCATTATATGCTGTTTTGATATAATAATCATTTAAATTACCACTACAATCCGGGTCACCACTCGAAATAGGTTTTATATATCCATCTACAGATGAATATAGTGTATTCATAAAATTACATTCAGCATTTTCTAATCTATATAAATAAATCATATATCCAAACATAAGTAATAAAATAATAAAAATAAAACCCATAATTATATAACTTTGAAAGTCCTCATCCATTTTATTTATTGCGCTTAAAGACTGATCTGACATACTTAATATAATATAGTATTTTTAATTTAAGAAAACTCTGAAATTATATTATGATGAAATAAACAATTAAAAATTATATCATATATACATAATATGGCAGGTGGTTTATTAAATCTTGTCAGTGAAGGACAACAAAATATAATATTACAAAGTAATCCAAGTAAAACATTTTGGAAGGCAACTTATAAAAAATATACAAACTTTGGTAAGCAAACATTTCGTTTAGATTATGAAGGTACACCAATATTAAATTTAACCACCGAATCCACGTTTATGTTTAAAGTTAAACGTTATGCCGATTTATTGATGGATTGTTATATATCTATTAATTTACCGAATATTTGGTCTCCTATTGTGCCGCCTCAAACCTATATAAATCCAGATGGAAGTACTGGTTATACTACTTGGGCTCCTTATGAATTTCAATGGATAGAAAATTTAGGTGCTCAAATTATTGATCGTATTACCATTACGTGTGGGAATCAAAAATTACAAGAATATTCTGGTAAATATATATTATCGTCTGCTCAACGTGACTTTAGCGGACAAAAATTAGCATTATTTGATGAGATGATTGGAAATATACCTGAATTAAATGATCCTGCAAATGCTGGGGCACGTGTAAATGCATATCCAAACGCATTTTATACAAATAGTCCAGCAGGTGCCCAGCCATCGATTACTGGCCAAATATTATATATTCCATTGGGCGCGTGGTTTAACTTAAATACTGTTCAGGCTTTTCCATTAGTTTCGCTCCAATATAATGAGTTAATGATAAGTGTTACTTTTCGCCCAGTAAATCAGTGGTTTACTATTCGAGATGTGCAAGATTATATAAATAATTATCCCGTAGTTGCGCCAAATTTTAATCAATATTATATGCAATTTTATCGATTTTTACAAACTCCTCCTGATACTGTATTAGGACCAAATTCTTATACAGATATAAGAACTCAATGGAATGCTGATATCAATTTAGTTAGTACTTATTGTTTTCTATCTAATGAAGAGTCAACTTTATTTGCCAAAAATGAACAAAAATATATATTTAAACAAATTTATGAAAAGCCGTTTTACAATGTCACTGGACAAAACAAAGTAGATCTGGACTCACTTGGGATGGTAATTAGTTGGATGTTTTATTTTCAAAGGAGCGATGTAAATTTACGTAATCAATGGTCGAATTATACCAATTGGCCATATAATTATATGCCTCAAGATGTTACGCCTGCGTCTACCAATGGTGATTATCCAAACCCAAATCCGAATCCGTTAAATCTTCCTCAAATTCAACCTACATTAGGTCCAGGATTAAATTCAGATGGAACATTAACTGGTATATATACAAGTGGTATATATAATCCACAAAATATTCAATATATATTAATTGCACTAGGTATATTATTAGATGGTCAATATAGAGAAAATATTTTACCAGCAGGTGTATTTAATTTCGTGGAAAAATATGTTAGAACAGCAGGAAACGCACCACAAGGATTGTATTGCTATAACTTTTGTTTAGATACGTCACCATTTACTATTCAACCATCTGGTGCAATGAATATGAATCGTTTTACTAATATACAATTTGAATTTACAACTATAAGTCCACCTTTTGATCCTTATGCACAAGTGTTAACTATTTGTGACCCAGTTACAGGTGAATTAGTTGGGATAAATAAACCGACTTGGAGAATTTATGATTATAATTTTAATTTATATGTAATGGAAGAGAGAGTAAATATGGTAATATTTGTAGGTGGTAATGCAGGGCTATTATATGCAACATAATTTAATCCATTATATCCAATATTAACATATTTTAATAAATTAGTTGGTATTTTTATTAAACATTGCATTTACAATACGCCTTGGTCTAACAGAAAAAATTTATAATCCGCACATTTTTTTGGTTTTCAAGTAAATAAAGTAGTTTAACAATAGGAATAGATGTTATAAAATATTTAAAATATCTTTTAAAGGAGAAAAATGTGTAATATTTAATTTTATAATTATATATAATATAATGGACACATTTACAATGTTTTTTTGGTTTTTTTTCGTACTTTTTATTAGTTTGTCGGGATATTTATTGTATTATACTAAAAAAACTAATATTTTATATCTTCAAATCGGGACAGGATTTGGAATGTTTGCAACAAGTAAGATTGGTCGTAACTTTTTAGGATTTGTATAATATTAATATATTTTATAATATATATTAATGTTAAAAAATATTGCAAATTTTAATAATATAAATGATTATTTACCATTATTTAATGCTGTTTTAATTACAGATTTATTTGTAATTTTATTATTAAACACAAATGTTATAAAATCACAAGTTTTAAAGAAATGGTATTCACAATACAATTTATCTGCTGTTATTGCTGATGTATTAATAATATTAATTGGATTAATTATTACAAGAGCAATTTATTATTACATATTTAATAATTTTTCATTATTAAAATTTATTATTATAGCCACAATAGTACAAATTATCCATGACATATTATTTTATATTTTTTTTACCAATATACCAAGAGGAGTAAATAAAATGCTTGATACGTTCAAGGATTATGCGAATGATGTATCTTATAAAGCAATTTTAGCTGATAGTGGAATGATGATAATGGCTTGTTTAATTGCGTCTTATCTTGTAAATAAAAACACAAATACTAACATAATTGTATTAATTTCATCTTTATATGTGTTGCCATATTTATTATACAACTAATAATTAAAAATAATATTATAATATATGTGTTTCAATTATAAAGTATCCTTATTAACATTTGTTATAGGTACTGTGTTTTCTATTCTATTAATAAAATATGGAAATCCGCAATACAAATTAGAAAATAAAATATCTGGAATATTTTTAATATTTATTTCACTCATTCAATTTATGGATTTTTTATTTTGGATAGATCTAAAAAATAATTACGGTATAAACAAGATAACTACGATTTTTGGTCCAATACTAAATGTATGTCAACCTATTATTTTATATATGATAAAATATTATTATTATCGTCCGAATCTGTCGAATGGTTGGAATTTATTTATTGCTATCTTGAATATAGCATATTTATTTTATTTTATTAACATATACACAAAATTTCTATCAAATGAAAAAC
>Ga0209550_10007430_pt1 | contig 10136 bp, 8 predicted proteins | sample LauGreSuBDMM15SN_2_FD_187567 | JGI IMG/M metagenome (GOLD analysis project Ga0209550, IMG submission 187567) | Freshwater lake microbial communities from Lake Michigan, USA - Su13.BD.MM15.SN (SPAdes) (version 5) | ecosystem: Environmental > Aquatic > Freshwater > Lake | place: Lake Michigan, USA... | reverse complement strand
GGGGGGGGGGGGGGGGGGGGGGGGGGGGGGGGGGGGCGGCTTCTTGCACCCCGCCTCGCACTCGGTCTTGTCGGGGATTCCACCGAGGGATTGCACGCACTGCGAGACATTCCCCTGGCTCTCGCACTTCCAGCCCGGCGCGCAGGTGTCTGTCTGGAAAGACTTGTCGCAATTAAATGTCTCGTGCAGGTCGACGCATTGAGGACCAACCGTTGTCGGGAACGTTGTGTTGACCGCGCACCAACCGCAGTCGGCCGAAGGAGTGCTGATGCACGTCTGGCAGTCTCCAATGCTGTGACACGGGTTCTGAGCGAGGAGGGAGACCACAAAGGAGACGAGCATCATCAATCGAGTCCAACAATTACGCCCGCACGGAGAGGATCTGACCGGAATCGCCGATAAGTTTGGGACCGCCCTAATTTAAATGGGAAGAGACTCTAGTGCTAAACGCTGGATGTTGATTGAATCTCGCTCCGGCAAAAATGGCTCGATGCGCAGGCATCCCTGACTCTGCGAAAGTGCGTGTTTTCAACTGTACATGTAGAAGTTGCCACAGGCGGGCCACGTCTCGCACTCAGAGCTTGTACTTCACGCGTGGATCCCGGTCCATGGCTGCATACACCGCATATACCTGATCTGCGTTCTGAAAGGTCAGCGTGAGCGTGACTGCCCGGTACTTGCCATTGTCTCGCCACTTGACAGGAACGTCCTTCTCAGCCTGCCCGGTGAGTTCAGCGCACAGCGTATGAATGTCGGACACGAAGGGCCCTTCGTTGGTACCGATGCACTTGATTTGGAGTGTGCACGGGTACTCCTGGACGTTTTTGAAGGCGCCTGTGCCATCAATGTTGGGCATGTCGCAGCTGATGGCAGAGTGGCGCGGTGCGATCCTCGATGCTGGTAACCGCTGGCTGGCGAGGGGTGTGGAGGCGGCACCGGCACCGGATAGCGGCATCAGCAGCTGCAGAGGAGACGGCGTGTAGGCGAGCATCAGCGCGGCGGCGAGCCCTGCGGCCGGCATTGAGATGAGACGACCCGCGACGATCTCCGGTTTCGCCCAAATCAAGGCAAGACAAACGTTCGATCTCGAATGATGCGCCGCGTAGATCTCCTCGAGCTGCTACGCCGGTTTCTTGTTTAGTTTCGTCGGCGACGTGACGAGAGTCCGCTTTTAGCGACGCCTCCTCGCGCGGACCTTCCAAGCCGGCTCCGCCTCCAGTTCCGCCTCCCCTGCTTTTCAGGCGCGGTGTGACGTGTGAGAGGACGTACCATGGAGGACATGAGCAAAGTAGCCGACGCGGTACCCGCCGTGCTCCCAGCAGCTCCGGAGTTGCTAGCTGTTGAGGCCAAGGCCATCGATGAAAAAGTAGCGGCAGCTGCTATGGGCCCGAGTAGTAGCGGCAGCGAGGCGAGCAGCAGCGGCGGCGGCGCACCATCCGCGACTCCTACGTCCGACCCTACGGCCATAATCATCATCGGCATGGCCGGCAGCGGCAAGACGACGCTTATGCAGCGGCTCAATGCGCACCTGCACGCGGAGAAGACGCCGTATTACATGGTCAACCTGGACCCGGCGGTGCTCGAGACGCCATTCGGCGCGCACATCGACATCCGGGACACAGTCAACTACCGCGAGGTGATGAAGCAGTACGCGCTCGGCCCGAACGGCGGTATCCTCACCGCGCTCAACCTGTTTGCGACGCGCTTTGAGCAAGTGCTAGGGCTGATCGGCAAGCGCGTCGCCGGCCCGACGCCTCCAAAGTACGTGCTCTTCGACACGCCCGGCCAGATTGAGATTTTCACGTGGTCCGCCTCGGGGCAGATCATCACCGCGAGCCTCGCCTCCGCGTACCCAACCGTGATCGTCTACGTGGTGGACACGGTGCGCTGCCGCAATGCGGTCTCGTTCATGTCCAATATGCTTTACGCCTGTTCGATCCTGTACAAGATGAAGCTGCCACTCGTGCTCGCGTTCAACAAAATAGACCTCGCGCCGTGCGACTTTGCGCAGCACTGGATGGACGACCTCGACTCCTTCACAGAGGCGCTGCAGAAGGAGCGCTCGTACATGGGCACTCTCGCCCAGTCGATGGCGCTCATGCTCGAGGAGTTCTACGCCAGCCTCACCGCTGTGGGCGTCTCGGCACTCTCCGGAGAGGGTATGGAGCCCTTCTTCGCCGCCGTCGACAAGGCGCGTACCGAGTACGAGAGCGGGTATGCGCTTGAGCTCGCAAAGCAGAAGGAGCAACGGAAGCTGGATGAGGAGGAGCGTCAACGGAAGTCTCGAGAGGCACTAGTCCAAGATGGGCTCATGGCGGCGGGAGCGAAGGTGGTGCTCGATGGCAATCGGGAGCCGGCGGACCCCGGCGCGGCCGTGGCCGCGGCCGACGAAGACGAGGGTGAGGGCGAGCACGAGGACGACGACGAGGAGGAGCCCCCCTCCATGTACAGCCGTGGCGCGGGATACAACAAAGAAGATGAGCAGTGGGCCATGGAGCACCCGAATGACAGAGAAGAGCTCGAGGGACTCCGACGGTACCTGGCGAAGAAGAAGGCGGGCAGCTCGGCGGAGGCGGGTAGCTGAGGGTGAGGCCGCGGCTTGTATGCAGCCCACGGACCCTTGTGTAAAAGGCGGATGGGAGACCGCGCAGCGGAGCGCCGCGCCGCCGCCGGCGTCGCGTACCGGCGGCGCGGCGGGTACGGTACCCAGCGCCGTGGACCGCTCTCGCGTCTGGAATGCGCAGGAGTACTTTGACGCTTTGGTTTAGTTTTTTCACAACATTTGCGTGGTTGACACGCGTGACATATTGCATGCCCGTATGCGCATGGCGCCGCCGAAGAACCGCTCGGCACAGCACGGAGCTCGCCGCTCGCCCGCTGCGCCGGATATGACCCTTGACCGGCGACTGCGGACTGCGGACCACAACGATTTCGCAGCTTTCACACTTTTGTCACCGTTCCGGTTCGTCCAGAGTATTTGTACATATTTGTGTGCTCCATTCCGCCCTCGCCTGTGTAGAGAGAGGTCCGGGCGCAGGCCAGACGGTGATGCCGAGAGAAGCACTCGAGGACCGTCATACTCGAGCGTACCCGCCCGCGCACGGCGCCTCACCTATCAAAGAGGGCACCGCCATCGTGCAAGCTTTCCCTCCGCGTCGAACCGAGCGCTGAGCCTCGCGCCGAGCCGAGCACAGAACCGTCTTGAGAACTCGCGGCGACCGCGGCGGCCGCGGCGGCACGCGAGGCAGGTGAGCCAACCTTTCCTCCTTTGAAGAGCTTGCCGAAGAGGCCCGAGCCGCCCGGGCCACTCCCGAGCAGCGAGAGGCCGTTCCCCACAGCACGCCACGTGCCCTCCGGCACCCGGTCCGGCCACTCCTTGGGCAGCTGATCTGGCAGCCAGTCGGCATCAGCGGGCGCGATGCCCAGACGGCGCCGCGTAGCAGTCTCAACGTGCTCACGGCACGTCCGCCGCGCGCTGTTCGTGTTGCCGCTGAAGGCGATCTCCTCCCCCGGCAACGAAATCGGCGACTTGGGCCCTTTGGGGTCCGGATACACGCGCAAGGACTCGATGAACGCCTGCGAGCACAACCAGCTCGCCTCCTTCATCTTGCGATCGTTGTCAGGAGCGCCCCAGGGCGAGTAGTAGTCGATGTTGGCGGTGATGTCGCACGCCCGGATCTCGCGCCGCCGCTGCGGGTCCGGATGGTACCGGCCGCTCGGCGAGTGCGTCTGCGCGTGCAGAGGCACCTTCCCCGTGTAGCTGCTCTGTCGGCTCGGACGGCCGCTGCTGCCCGGCGTACCGAAGAAGCCTGGAGTACCGCCACTGGCTCGGCGCGCAGATGCGGGCCGCGCGGACGCGTGCGCCATCGAGTCGGCCGGCGCCGCCGGCGTGCCAGGTGTGTCCGGCGGCGCGGGCGCGTCCGGCGCTGCGGACGTGCCCGGCGCCGGCTTGCCTGTGCTGTTGCGGGCCGACTTCGACCCACTGCGGGCCGACTTCGACCCACCGCGGGCCGACGACCCCCCGGCGAAAGGGCTCGGCGCGGTGAGGTCGTTCCGGCGTTGCTGCGACATGGTAGGCTGTGTGAGACGTGAGCTCGGAGGCGTGAAGCTGTGGCTGCGGCGCATTGGTTGGCCTGACGAGATCGGATCAAAGGAGCCCGTCGCCATGAAGTTGGTCGGTTTGCCGAGGTTGGTCTTCATACGCGGCCCCTTGGAGCGTGCCACCGACTCGAGGTCGACTCCAACGAACATGGCGGCAGCGGTGATGCACTGATGGTAAGCGGCGCGTGGGCTGGGAGCCGATTCCGGGCGCTCTGGCCCTTTTGAGCCCAAAATGCTCTCGAGCGGCGAACCGCTACAGCGCTTTCGAACCGCTACGGCGCTCAATTCCGCGCCACATGTTCCCTTACTGTACCCTCCATACCGTAAGTTTTCAATCCCGCAAGTTTGCAATCATCAATGACTTGAGTCCCGCGGTCCTCAACACATTTACAAACGTCAAACCCTTCCGACCAAACCGCTTCCGGAGCCTCAAAAACTCCGAGAGCCTATTCAAATATTGGCGACATCAACAGTACCAAAGCCAACCTGGCCAGACAACTCTCAGTTTTCCGACGCTCAAGTACTGATCAAGTACGCCAAAAGAGCAAAAGTCATACGCTCATCTGCACGTTCCCGGGGAGGTGCGCTAACCCTTGGCGCTTGGCGGTGCGTCGTGGGCGAGGTATGTGTCCGTTCAAAGTCAACCCTTTGTATGCAGGAGTTTGCCGATCATGGTGATGACGGCGTGGCCTCCAAGCGCGACGCGATCGCCGCTCACGCCCACGCGTACGTCACCGCCACGTGGGCTAGCCACCCGAGCGAGCAGTGTCGACTTTCCGAGGCGATTAGCCCAGAGCGGACCAAGTGCGCAGTGTGCCGAGCCACACACTGGGTCCTCGGCAATGCCAACGCAGGGCGCGAACCCGCGCGACGAGAAGTCGTATGCCGCCGCATCGGGTAGGTCGTCACCCTCGGCCGCGCTCGGCAGCGGCACTGCAGGCGGGCACCCGGCGCATGTGAGGGAGAGCACACGGCACTCTAGCACGCTGCCAGGCCGACTGATCTCGCTGAGCGACGTGGGGTATTTGGCGAGGCGCCCGAACGCGTCGGGCGTCACCTCGACGATCAGGTCGCCTCCCCCCGGCCCGCCGATCCGATTGCGCCCAACCCACAGGATCTCGTCGGCGCTCCCTAACCCAAAGGCACGCAAGAGCGGCTCGGCGTACGCGGCCGGGTCGGGCACGGGCTGGGCGATCGCGGCTGGGAAGTCGAGTGAGATGACACCCGCGGCGTCGCGCATCGCCGTGAGCACGCCCGAATTGGTGTGGAATCTGAGCGTCGCACCTGGGTCTGCACCATGCACGTCCCAGAGGACCTTGGACGAGGCGAGCGTCGCGTGGCCGCACAGGTCGACCTCGGCGGTCGGCGTGAACCAGCGCAGGTCATATGAGGTCGGCCCATCCGAGCGCGGCACGAGGAACGCCGTCTCGGAGAGGTGCATCTCGAGCGCGACCTTCTGCATCCATTCTGCGGCAGGGAAGTCGGACGGCGGCAGCAGCACGACACACGCAGGATTGCCGCAATAGGGTACGCTCGTGAAGGCGTCCGCGTGCGCACAAGGGAGAGTGTGCACGGCCATGCTTGAGCGTCGCTGGAAGGCTAGGAGGGCACGGCGACGGCCGATGAGCATTCTCCATGACAGAGGTCGGCTTGCCCGATGAAAAAATGCTGTGAAAGTTCGGAACACATAGACACTGATTGAGTATTATTGTATTACGTGTTGTCGTAATTGTGCGGTATCTTTTTGAGAATTAACGAGAGTGAGAAAAAGGTCAGTCCCACAATGCCTTTCATGCACACGGATCTCAAGATGCGAAAGTGCTGCTGTGCATGCTGTCATGACGACGTACTGTGATGATATGTACGCGGAGATGGAGGTTGTGAAGCGCGCGGCGGCGTTGACACGGATGGACATGGAGATGGAGGTGGCTTCCTCGACGCGCGACATGGACCCCTCGACGACAAGGAGTGAGACGCCCGACAATGGCTGCTGCCTTTGCTTCTGTCAAGCGTTCTCGTGCTGCACCAGGCCGCTCGCGCAAGGGCTGCTTGCGCTCCTGCATACCGAGGTTGAAGCACTCGTCAAGCACAAGGTGCAGGAGCGGCTGGTGGCGCTCTCGGCTTCGACGATGGCGCGCAGCGCCTCCGAAATCGAAGCACTCGTCGAGCGCAAGGTGCAGGAGCGGCTGGCGGCGCCCTCGGCTTCGACGATGGCGCGCAGCGCCTCCGAAATGCAGGGTCAGACACCGACTCCGCCTTCGCACGACACGATTTCGACGCCAGCTTCTCACTTCACGATACCCAAGGGCACCGCCTTCGCGCACAAGAGCAAGGCCGCGTTCAAGATCCAGCACGCCTTCCGCGTCTCGAGAGCGTCGCTCGCCCGCCACGTGTGCATGACGATCAAGGAGCTGCCCGAGGCCGACAAGGCGGCTGCGAAGAGCTTCAACGCGACGCTGGATTCGATCCGCATAGTGGTGATGGCGTCGGCGCTAGGCACGACCGGCTTCAGGCGCGCCGTCTGCAACACGCCTGAGTGGTGGGAGGAGGAGGAGCTCGTCTCGGCGCTGCGTGACGTGATGAGCGCACCCGAAAGGAGCCCGTTCCTCTTCCTCTTCGCGCGGCCGACGCGCGCGGAGCACGCGCTGCTCTCGCTCGCGAGTGACGTGGCGAGACGCGATCTCGAAGAGTGAGGTGCGATCTCGAGGAGTGAGGTGCGATCTCGAGGAGTGAAGTGGATCTCGAGGAGTGAGGTGCGATCTCGGGTGACGTGACGCGGAGCGCTGTGGTAGGGCACAGTTCCGACTCCAAGGCCGATTGGACTCGATCGGGTGGACTCCATGGCCGATGCGAACCTCTGAGAAAGCAAGCTGAGGGATCATAAGCTGCGGAGCGAGGAGCAGAGGAGGAGGTGGTGGAGGCTTGGCTAGCATGCAGGGAGGCTTCAGGCTAGCCAGGAGCGAGGAGGAGGAGGAGGAGGAGGAGGAGGAGGAGGAGGTCAGGAGTAGCAGGACGCTGCCCGAGGCGAGGTGGGCGGCAAGGAGGGCAGCGCAGCCACCGACCGTACGGCAGGCGCAGGAAGGCTAGCTAAAGCTAATATTTGATCTCGCGGCTATTTTAAGGATCGTCAGCGTTTCGGTGCTGGCTGATCCAATTTTGTTTTTGAAGGTCCGCTATAGAGCGTCTACACACTAGTCACTACACTCTACAGCTGTATGATTGTGTATCCTAGTTTTCACTATTCTGACTAAAACTACGCTTCATCGGCGCGTTCGGCCAGGCGGGGCCTCGGGCTCCTCGCCCGACGCCATCGCCGTTTCGCGGTTGATTTCATTCACGACTGATTCAACTGTGACCCGTTTGCAGGTCGTCCTGCAAGAGCCACTCGTGCTCGATACCATCCATGTGTGCCAGACCCACCACAGCGACAACCACACCTTGAGGTACCTGGCGCCGCAGCTGCTTCACCATCAGACGGTCGCGTTGATGGAGCATGACCTCGACAATAGATGGTGCTGCTCGGTTCAGATGCCGACGGAGTGCCGCGACCTGCGCGCGGTCCTTGAGGCTCTCAACCACGTCGCCGATGCTGCCGCCGCGGAGCATGCCGGCCATGAGCTCTTTGGGCGGCAAGGTGGTCATGAACCGCGCAAGGTCCACCTCGCCCAGGGCTCCTCGCAACAGCCGCAGCGTCTCGTCAACGTCCCGATCGATGCAATGCACGGAAGCACCAATCGCATCAGCTGCGTCGAGCGCCGCCTTGAAATCCACACCGGGCACCAGACCATACTGCTTCCACAGACCGTTGAGCGCCTGGAAGGCTGCCCTCAGCATCGCGTCGCTCTCATTTCCTCCGAAGCTACGCAAGAGAGCGCTCATCTGATCGTGCTGCTGCGCGTCAGCCTGCAGCCGAGCCTTGCGCTGTGGGCAGAGCTCCACGGCGACGTGCGCAGGCCTGACCAGTCTAATCAGGTCACCGACCTCCTCGGCGCTCCTCTGAGAGATGTGCGCTGTGCCGATGAGGTAAACCTCGCGATTGGCGCGCGCATCGCGCAGGTAAGAGAGCGTATCACGTTGCGGGACCCAGCACAAGCACCTGCACTGGGTGGGTCTAGGTGTGAGCAAGCCGCCAACCGTCCCACAGCGAAAGCTCCGGGCGACGGTGATTGCCATCGTTCGTTCGAGCTGACCACACCGTCGTGTTTGAACGCAGTGAGTGGAGCCCTCGATCAGAATCCTGAAGCGACTTCCGCATGTGGCGAAACACTAACGCGCCGTGCTGGGCCCACAGAGCTGAAACGTTGACGAATCTTTCATGGCGACCGAAAACGCAGAAATTGTTCGTGGCGTTGACTCCCTCACGCCGGTCCAGGCCCGATAGCGTCCGACCCTAGAGCGGGATTAGCGAATGACAAGCGCTGAGGCCGACGACCCCACATACCAGCGCAAGGTTGCGTTCGCTTTCGCCTTCCTCGTCTTCGTCGCGGTCACAAAGACGTTGCTTACCAAGACGGTCTTTGTGGACGGCGTGCCGCCAGTGGCCTTTTCCGTCTTCTCCTGCGTTGTAACTGCGCTGTGTATGCTGCCCGTCTTCTTGTGTGATCCGAGCCAGTTCGCATCGCTCAATTGCGACATGCTCCTCGGTTTCATTGCCGTTTGCGTGTTCATTGCACTCGACCTGGCGCTCACGAACGTGGCCATCGCCATGCTCTCCGTTGCGCTGCAGCAGTGCATCAAGGCGACCAGCCCGGCGGCGACGGTGCTGCTCGAGTCGCTCTGGCACCGAGTGTGCCACCATCCTCTCAAGTACGTTCTCGTCGTGCTGCTCTGTGTCGGCCCGATCCTTACCACCCTCGGCTCGTCTTCGTACGACTCGACCCCGCTCGGCGTGTTTGCGATGACGCTCGCGGTCGTCGCGGGCGCGTTTAAATACGTGCTCGCGCACGCAATCATCAAGAAGTATCAGAAAACACTCGGCACCTTCGCCTTCACCTTCTGGGTCGAGGTCTTCGTGGCCATCATGCTCACACCCTGGGCAGTGCTTAACGGCGAGGCGGAGGAGCTCCTCATCGGCGAGTGGGCGCATTCCAGCAATGACTGGGCGCTGCTCTCGTTCACCGCGGCGTACGGCGGCGTGCGCATCTACTCGCAGTTCGCGCTACTCGAGTTCACCTCAGCCACCACCCTCGCTGCCTCCAACGTGGCGATCCAGGCGATCACCATCCTGCTCAGCGTATGGCTGTTTGGGACGGAGGTGACACCGTACCTCGCCGCGGGCGTGAGCGCGACGATCGTCGTCTCGGCGCTGTACACGTTGCTCTCGCTCACGCGCGCCTTTGACAGACCCGATAAAACGGAACCACTGACGACACTCTTGTAAAGACCGCCTACAGAGGCGCAGAGAGCAGTTGAGGAGCCGCCAGCCGACATAATCCAGTCGAATCAGTTATTGTATGAGTTCACACTCTGACACACCACATCAGTCTGCACAATTGTAGCTTCTTCGCGTTCAGGCCTTGAGCAAGGTGTACAAGTGTGTACACGTTCAAGTCTTGGTTTAAGTCCACATTCCAACATCTAAATGGCGCGGAATCTCACCTCAGCGCTCAGGAGTGACCCCACCTCCTCCCCTCGAGAGATCCGCCTCGCAGCACACCTGAGCTTCTCCATGTGCTCTTGCACGTACGTGCAAATGGCACTCTGGGCGAAGCCGACGCCGCCCGAGAGCAGCTCCTCGTACCCTCCGGCATTTAGCTCTCGGTACAAAACCCAGCAGCACCAGAGCTCGTCGGACACCATGCGAGCCTCCAAATCGCTGTATGTGATACGAGCCTTCCCCGAGTGCTTGCCACCCCTGCCTGCACCTATGGATTGGTACCCGGTATGTGCCTGTGTGTGGTCCCGGCTCCCCCCGGTGTCTTTTTACCGTTAGAAATTGAAACGTCCCCGCGCCAGGGTTGCGACTATGCAGGCCGTGCAGTTGACCGGGGATGCGCTGCTCTCTCACCGGGCCCGCTTGCATGCCAACGCGGAGG
>Ga0209550_10007429_pt1 | contig 10137 bp, 4 predicted proteins | sample LauGreSuBDMM15SN_2_FD_187567 | JGI IMG/M metagenome (GOLD analysis project Ga0209550, IMG submission 187567) | Freshwater lake microbial communities from Lake Michigan, USA - Su13.BD.MM15.SN (SPAdes) (version 5) | ecosystem: Environmental > Aquatic > Freshwater > Lake | place: Lake Michigan, USA... | reverse complement strand
GGGTGACATCGCCGTGGGGGACACAGCCCGCTCGCGCAACTCGTCCACTGGGTGTCCCGAAAAACCGCACACGTTGCACACCCGGGGTTCACCGCGGGCTACTTCCACGTGTTTTCCTCGTGCGACGCGTATTGATGCTCAAACACTCCTGCCCAGTCGCGGGTCTCGAGCATCTGCTGCAGCTGCACCGAGCCCACGATCTCGAGATTACGCTCGTTGGTGGTGTACACGGAGCCTGTCGGAACACCCTTTTGCGCCTTGCGCACCTGCGGCGTGCGCAGGAGGTTGATCATCGGGTATGGCGAGCGGCGTGCAAAGTTGGCCGCGCCTTCGTCGATGCCGATGCGATCCTTGCCGTCGCGGAACGTGTAGTCTGGGTGGAAGAAGACGAGTTGCACCTGGTCCTCGAGACGTAACTGCGTCAGCGCCGTGTTGAGCGAGTCGGCGAAGACGTCGAAGCCGCCGGCCGAGTGCAACGCGAAGCGCGGCGTGAGCAGGAGCACCGTCGAGAGCTCTCGCTCGTCCGTCGCAGCGAGCTGGAGCACCTGCTCCCAGAACTGCTCGTAGACCTCCTCACCGGTCGATGCGTGCGTAAGCGGGTAGCTCACGCCGCCTGCGGGTAGCCCGGCGCGGTCGGCTGAGCTCGAGAAGGGACACACCTTCATCTGGACAATGACGGCCTCCACCCACTTGCGCGTCACCGCGATCACCTCCTCGTCGCTCGCCACACGGCCATCGCCACGCTCACTGAAGTCCATGGCCTCGTCTGGCAACACCGCGAACGGGTTAGGCCCATCATACACGTCCTCGTAGTCCTGCAGACTGGGCGCGTTGTATGAGCGCAGCACAATCATCGGGCATGGCGCAATGGCCTCGCCGTCGCCGGGCTTGCTCGACGGATGACGACCCGCAACGAGCATCGACTCGCCGAGGTACTCGCACACTTCAGAGCAGTCGGATATGTGCTGCATCACACGCTGGAACATGGTGGCCTCAAAACTGTCGGCCCACTTCGGAAAGGCGAGCACGCGCTGCCGGCCAATCGCACCCGGTTCCCGAGCGAATGAGTGCACCGACGTCCAGAAGTCGCGCATAGCACTCGCGAGCTCGGTTGCGCCGCTTATGGCCACCGATGCCTGCGCGCGGTCCGACGCTACACACCACTCCGCCACCAATCTGCTTGTAGTGGCAGCGTCCTCGGTGAGGATGGCAACGGAGGCGGCCATACGGCCGCTGGTGCGACGATTGCAGGTGCCGTGTGCTATCGAGGATGAAAATGCCGTGCAAGAGGGTAAGGTTGCTTGTAGAGCAAGCGTTGGAGCGACAAGAAGCGCCACAAGCAGCGCTCTGTCAGATACCATGAATTCGCGGCGACGCATACGTTGATGACGAATTTTGCGTCCAAATCTGCCAAAGCGAGATCGCGCTCTAACTTAGCGACAAACCCCCGTTCACCCCCCCGACGCATCACGATGATCATACAATTGTATAGCATCGAGCCCACGGAGATTTAGGAAGGAAAGCCCCGCTGCGAGATGCAGGCAGAGTCGCCGGTCGTCCGGATAGGGAAACTCACTGATTGGCTGCGGGCCGGAGAAGCGCGGATTCTCGGAGGCGTCTCGCTGTTGTAGTCGAAGGTGTCTGGCAGGTGGTCGAGTCCGGGATTCTCTGGGTGGAAGTCTTCCTCAGCGTCGGGCATGGAGCGACTGTAGTAGATTTCCTCAGACAGGACCTGCAGCCCATCGGCCTCGTTCATCTCGGCCGCAATCTCGGTCGATGGGCGCCTCGTCAACTCGGTCGATGGGCGCCTCGTAAACTCGGCCGCCGTCCCCGCAAGCTCCGGGCGCACCAGACTGAAGTCTGGAGGATGCTCATCACTTCGACGGGGCGAGCTGCATTTCGAGCCGCTCGGTGTGCTCTCTCGGCTGATACCCGACACGGGCGGCGGCAGGTAGATGGGCGACCCTACCAGGCCGTGCTGGGCACTGCCTCGCTCCGCCAAACGCAAGCTAATGCTGCCACCGCCGCCCATGCTGCTGCTGCTGTAGCTGCTGTAGCTGCTGCTCGCGGTGCCTGCTGCGCCGCCTGCGCTGCCTGCACCGCCCGCGCCCGCGCCACCGAATCCGTCGGTGCTGCTGCCTGCACCCGCGCAAGTATCCGCTGCCGGCGCACGTGCCGCGGCGCTGCTGCCTGCGCCAGTGGCGCCGGCGTCGGCGCACAGCGGCACCTGCAACTCATCCTGCCAGTTACTCGCCTCGAGGGCGCCCGTGGCTCGTGGCTCGTGCCTCTCGTGGGCACCCTTAAAGGAGGTGGCTCGTGAAGGCTGGCTAGAAGCGCCAACGGCCAAGTAATGCTCCGAGAAATACCCCGAGGGAGAGGCGCGCCGGCGGCTCGCGCAAAAGAGGGCGAGCATGCTGAGGAGCACCACGGTGAGTGACCCACTTGTGGTCACGGAGGCCAGGAGCAAGCTGAAGAGCGGACCAAGAGAGACGTTGAGCAGCTGGTCGCAGCACGAGCCGCCGTAGCCGCGCTCGCATGCGCACTCACCCGAGTTCTGAGCGGCGGAGCAATCATACCGGCCGGCCGCGCAAAAGGCGAGCACGTCGCCCTCGAACGTCTCGTAGCTGAAGCCGTGCAGCGTGTTGCGCTCGACGACGAAGAGCGTCTGCGTTTTGTCGTCGAGAGTGAGCCCTGCGGGATTCGACACGGACCGCACCACGATCTGTGGCTCGCTCCAGCAGCCACTCCTGCCACACTGCTCCCCCGGCTGCGGGCTGCGGCGCGCGAGCGAGTACACGTCTCCTTGCGCGTACCCGTACTCGTTGACGCTGCCCATGCTCACCACGTACAGGTGGTGAGGAGACGCTGCAAGCATGGATGGGTTCTGGATGGGGAGAAGGTGCGGCGTCGCCGACCTCGCGCTCGCCGGCGGCAGCGGCGGCGGCAGCGGCGGCGGCGGCGGCGGCGGCAGCGGCGGCGGCAGCGCGGGCGGCGATGCGCCCACCAACGCCTGGCCGTCGCCGCTGCCGGCATCGCCCAGGTCTTCATCGCCCTCCCTGTTGTTGTACCTCTCGTAGTCACCTTGCCAGTGTGAGCCGCTCGTGATGCTTTCAAGTGAGCCATCGGACAGCTCGCATACTAGATGACCACCCTCACCGAAGACCATGTCGGCCGCGACGACAAGGCACAGCATGCCTCCGATCTCGTCCATGCCGCCTTTGCCCGTCGCCGAGGACGCGTTCGAGTGCACCTCGGTCGCGGGCGAGCACGAGTGATCGTCGCACCGCTCGTACACGAGCATCGGCCCGAGGCCATTGAATGAGACGAGGACCGTGCCGTCGGGCCGTGCGACGAGAGCCTTGGGTCTCCAGAAGGGCGAGCTCGACGCAGAGAGCAGCTTCAGCTTGCCAGTTGCAAGCTCGACGCGAAAGAGCGACGTCTGCTCGATGCCCAGGTTATCTGGGTGAAGGTAGAGGAGCACATAGATCTGCTCGGCGTGCAGCGGGTCGTGCGACGCGAGCACTGCGGGCGTCGATCTGCCGTAGTCGGTATAGGGCAGCTCGGAGATCGTGCGCAACGGGCGGCCAAATGGCGGCGCATACAGCACCAGGCAGGTGCGCGAGCGGGAGTCGAAGCCAGTGAGGTATATACCGCCGCTCGGGCCGATGAGCACGTCGTGAATGCCGTCGGGCAGGTTTTCGAACCAGAGCTGATTGGCCGCGCCTAACTGGGTGAACACGGCGATGGTATACATCGCCGTATACATCATGAGTACAGCTTGGCGTCACGATTGCGAAGCGGACACGACGATTACTCGAGACGCATGATCGGAGACGAATTAGTTGACGAAATGTCCGCTTTTGGAAGGTTCTTTATCACTCCACCTTACAAGACAGTTTCCTGTGTGTTCGCTAAGAAACAGAGCATCCCGGGGTTTTCGTGCGTGTTTCCCAGAAGGCAACGATGAACTGGGACACGGTCAAGCCACCAACGCCATCTGCTTTCCCTCGCGATGGCGCTGCGCTCGATCTGATGGACAAAGCTATCAGTGGTCCCATCTTTCGCCTGAAACTCGGCCTCGTCCTCGAGTGTGCACTCAGCGTGCCTGGGTGCTTCTTCGGCATGCCATCTACTATGTCAATCGGCCCAGGCCTGATAGCAGTCATGGTGGCGACAAAGGTTCGCACGCTGCCATTGTTGCTCCTCGGAGTCGCAGTCACTGCATTGGTTGCGCGCTGGGCGTACTGCCTCCGGTCCGCCAATGGGGCGACTGCATGGATTTTCTACGCACCCAAGGTATTTCTGGTGGCGCCGTTGATAGGCACGGTGCTGGCATATAGCATCACAGACGACCCACGAGCACTGCACGCAGGAAGTTTCTATCTGCTGTCGTGGTTTGTGTCCGTCTTGCCCATCCTGACGCTCAAAAGCCTTGCCCATCGCCGCCGTCCGATCGCGAGCGAGAGCGCGCACCTCGGCGAGGCGACGGCCGCAGCAGGCCGGTCAAAGGCGCTTGGGTTGATCTGCTTCATGCTCCGCACGGGCGATGCGAATGCCTCGTTTCCATCGGGCGACGTGGCCGGCTCGGTCAGCTTTGCCTACCCGCTCTGGCGCTGCCAGGGCGCGGGCGCTGGTGCCGCTGTGCTTATTGTGCTCTCCTCCGCCTTTGGGCGCATGTATTGGCACGCACATCACGCAATGGACGTTTCTGCCGCAGCGCTCATAGCCTTCCTCTGCTGCACCGCGCTCGATGTCTCACTCTCGGACGCCGCCGGGAAAGGCGGCTGCCCAGCAGTGGCCTGGTACCACCCGTTCGTCGCGCTGCTCGCAATTGCCGTACAGCAGTTCTTCATGCCTCAGAAGATAGCCGGATTGAAGGGCAAGTAGGGGGGTCCGATGTCCGGACAAAAACACTAAACGTTCACACCTTGAAGCGTGAATTTTCTTGACTTGACTTGTCTTCCAGACTTCCGAAGAAGCAAGCGCGACGAGCGGCGTGCGCGCGCGGCGGTCCCCAACCGAGCCTCAACGCCAAACTGCCATGTCCGAGTCCGTCGCCAAGATGATCCTGAAGTGCGAGAAGACGGGCAAGCTCTTCTTCTCCGAGGCGGAGGCCAAGCAGCATGCTGACGACACCGGCTTCAGCGCCTTTGCCCAGGTCTCGCCGGAAGAGAAGGTGTGGGTCTGTGCGGAGACAGGCAAGGTGTGCTTCAACGAGCAGCAGATGAGCCTCCACAAGCAGCGCGTGGCCGAGGCGATCACGTGGACCGAGCAGACGGTGGCTGACATGCACGAGGCTCGGGCCAAGAAGGCGGCCGAGGAGGCAGCGGGCGCCGAGGACGTGGAGATGGAGACTGAGGAGGACCAGCTGCTGCGCGCGGCAGGCAAAGCGCCCAAGGGTAAGGGCAACGCCAAAGCCACGGGCCCTGCCCTCGTCACCAAGGAGGTCGTCGAGCAGCTCGTCGAGATGGGCTTCTCGGAGCTGCGCGCACAAAAGGCGCTCGTGAAGACGTCCAACGGGGGCATCGAGGGCGCGATCAACTGGCTGACCGAGCATCTTGAGGACGCGGATATCGACGACGCGAACTTTGGCGAGTTCGAGGTGAAGCCGGCCGAAGAGGTGAGCTTGGCCGCCGCGCAGGCGTTGGCGGGCGTTTCGCACCTCTCGGCGGAGGAGAAGAAGCAGAAGCTCGACGAGCTTCTCGCCAAAGCGAGGGCCAAGAAGATGGGCACGAGCGTCGAGGAGGAGAAGCAGAAGGAGAAGGCGCGGCGCGATGATGGCAAGAAGACGGTGCAGTCGAAGCGCGAGCTTGAGGAGCAGCAGCGGAAGCGTGACGCGGATGCACGCAAGCGTGAGAAGCGCGAGTTCGAGGAGGAGCGCGCCAAGCTGAAGGCCAAGCTCGAGGCTGACCGGCAGGAGAAGATCAAGAACGGTCTGCTAAAGCCAGCCGCCGTGCCGTTGACGGAGGAGGAGAAATCGAACCTGAAGCCGCTCTCGCGCGCCGGGCCGCCCGAGGAGGAGAAGAGGCCCAAGAAGCCGATGAGCGAGCGAGAGCGCGAGGCTATGGAACAGATGTCGGCGATGGGTGGGATGAAGCGCAACTACGACGAGGAGCCGCTCACGCTGGAGGAGGCGACGGCGAAGCTGTGCGCGCACGCGGATACCAAGGTGCGTCCCGCGCTCGACATGATGCAGAAGATGGTGGCCAACATCGCCAAGACTCCCGCTGAGGCCAAGTATCGGCAGCTACGTCTCTCGAACCCCAAAGTGGCTGAGGGCCTCGTGTTCGTGCCAGGCGCGCGCCAGTTCCTGCACGCGATCGGCTGGGTGATCGGTCCGGGCGCGGGCGAGGTGGGGGAGGATGCGCCCAAGGATTGCATCAGCCTGCCCCTCGAGGGGGACGGCGTCGCGCAGGCGGCGGCGCAGCAGGCGGCGGTCGCAGCGCTGGTGCAGGCATCGAACGCGGCGGTCGAGAAGCGGCGACTCGATGAGCTTGCGGCACGCAACAAGGAGATTGCGGACAAGCTCGCCAAGCAGAAGGCGGAGAAGGAGGCGATGAAGGCGGCGATGGCGCGCGACCGCGCTGAGGTGGCCGCCCGCGGGCCCGCGCAGGCGTCGATCGCCAAAAAGCTGCCGACTGAGAGCGGCGGCACCATGACCTCGGCCATTTTCTCGGAGCAGGAGGAAGCCGAAGGGCGCCGTAACGCACAGTAAGCTGGCGAGGGAGGATGCGGGTTTGGGCGAGGTCCGCCCGGCAGAGGACGCAGACGCCACAGACGCACGCAGAGCCACGCACCACGCGCCGGCACGTAGCCGGCACGGCACCAAAGGGCATTAAACATGCCGCACCGCTCGCGCTCTCAGTCTCACGCGCACACAGGGCGGATTCGAGATGTGAGCGTGCGGGAGCGGCTGTAACAAAATCGATACTGAGTTTCTCGGTTACATTTTCATTATTATCATACCGAGCGTACTATAAGCCGGCCTTCGCGTTCAGGACGCCAAACTGCGGCGCCGTCGCCGGGGCGGCATCAAAGGTCTCCTCATCCAGCCCAAGGGCGTCGCGCAGCCGGTGCTCGCACTCGTTGAGCCAGGAGTACAGGCGCACCGGCCGGCTCACGGCCCCGTGTGGCCCCATGATGGGCACCATCACGTGACGCGTGAGCAGATCGTCGACCAAGCACGCGTTGGCGACCTGCTCGCCTACAGATGCCTGCGCAGCCGAGTGCAGCTGTACTTGCCAGCCCCACTGCTGCGGCCGTAGCAACCAGGGAGGCTCGAGGTATCGGTGCTGCGTGATCACGCGCAGCTGCACGCACGGCGTCGTCGGCTCGTCCGAAGTGACCGCGCCCGCAAGGCACTGGCTCACCTGCCTGCCGTTGGCGAGGCACAGGTCCTTGTGGAAGGTGAGCCACAGGGCATCGTCCTCTGCCTCGCTCGGCCACTTCGAGGCCGACTGAAGTGGCCCACGCCCTGCCGTGGCCACTGTCTCTTCCGACACGCCCGTGAGCGGGGCGTAGTAGGCGCTCTCGCGTCTCACCAGAGGCATGAGCGGCCACTGATGCAAGAAGCTCACTATCTCGCGGTTGGTGTTGACCAGCTGCCAGCCCACGCCGAAGCAGCCGCGCGACGGGGAGAGCTGCTCGGTCCCAAACCACTCAAGGCGATCGCACGACCACTGCCAGCAGCCGCCCACGCGCAGCTCGTGTGGGTGGTAGTCGAGGAGGGGCTCCTCTAAGGCCATCACTTGGCCGCTGTCGAGGTCTCGGATATGGGATGCTCGCGTTTCAGCGAGGGCGCGATGCCGGTAATGCACGGGAGTGGCAGCTTCCTCATGGTATGTGAAGATGCCATCGTGCGTGGGGAAGAAGCCCCCCTGCCCGATGCCGAGCAAGAAGCGCCGCGCCGCACCCGTTAGAATAGCGAGCGCCCGCACACATGCCTCCGATTCCGCTCTAGGCGAAGGGAAGCGCGGTTGGCGACGTTGTTTGAGCGTCGTCACTGCGCGAGGGTTTCTGAGCTCTGCTTGGGCATCCACAAGCGTGCAGGTCTTCCCCGTGTCGAGGTTGCGGACTGTGAGCACGATGTCCGCATCAGTGTCAACGCCGGGGTCGGCCACAACCCTCGGGTCATACACGTCGCACAGCCGCGGGGACGCTTTGTGCGAGCCTTGGTAGAACCATCGATCAAGCAGCTCGTTGGCGAGCAGCGGCTGCAGCGTACGGACGACGTGGAAGAGCTGGCGCCAGCCTCCCGGGAAACGCGCGCCAAAGTCCTCAAGGGACGTCCAGCCCCAGCGGCGGTGCAGCACAGCTGCCCAGACAGCTTGGGCGCGGGTGGCACGTGCCCATTCACGGCTGAGCCGGCTGGCCACCCGCGCAATAGCACGAATCGGCAGATGACTGACGATGACAACGAGCAGCTCCTCCGCAAGGCTGGGGATGCCTTGGTGAGCGAGGGCGGCGTCAGAGTCGTCATCCATGCACTCCTTGCAGCTGTCCGTGGCAGCGGCAGCAGAGGTGCTAGGCGCCGTGCTGGGCGCCGCAGTGGCCGAGTCGGCGGCTGCAGCGACGGCGGCACGGCTAGTCCCAGCTTCGGCCTCTGCTCGTTCGACAGCCGATGGCATCATGTGCACCGGTGTCGGGTCGATGGCAATGAGCGCAGCGACGTCGACTTGACGAAGCACTTTGTCATACGCCGTGTGCACGTTCAAAGACTCGAGAGGCTCCGGCTCGGCACGCTCTGAGGCGCCGCAGTGCTGTGCACCTTGCTCTTGCGCGCGCGACGCAGTGCTGTACACCACGCGCTCGAATGCTGCTGAGAAGGGGTCGCCGAGGCACGCTCCAGCGGCGGCAGCAGCCCGTACCGGTACGATCCGCCGCCACGCGACCATCGGCAGCAGCGTTGGGTGGTGGCGATTAGCCAGCCGAAATCCAAGTCCAGCGTTGGGCATGAGAGCGAGCGCGGAGAGGGCGAGGGCGTCCCCAAATCCGATCTCGTCGCTGTCAATTTGCACGAAGAGGTGAGCCAAAGGCGTGCCGCCCTGCAGCCGCGCCATCGCATACGCTGCCGCCGAGGTGAAGGCCGCGGTGCGCCCCTCCAGAAACTCATCGACCTCTGCGAGAGCACCGTCGCAGTTGTCACGGTAGTCGGTGTCGATAAAGGTGGCGCTGAGCACACTAAAGCCCGCCCGCTGAAGCCCACAGATCACGTCGAGATCGCCCAGCAGCAATCCCGAGCCGAGGCTCACATACACGAGGCGCCCGTCCGCTGGCAAATGGCCCTCCGCCTGCGCCGCCACCGCACGCTGCACCACCTCCTCGCGAAAGCGCCGGCGAACGTGAGGATGCAGCGAGCGCGTGCAAGCGCAGTTGCTCCGGCCGCACTCAGCCAAAGAGGCCAGGGGCAGCAGCGTCGGGAAGCGTTGAGCATCGAGCCAGACGAGCTCGTCTTCACATACGAAGGGCTGCTCGTCGCTCAATATGCACTCGCGTACGGATGCGCGCCAATCTACATCGCCTTTGATGGCCAGCCCCGCCGAGGGCGCAGCGGCAGCGCCTTCTGCGGCAGAGGCCTCTACCGCCTCTACCGCCTCTACCGCCTCTATCGCCTCTACCGCCTCTATCGCCTCTACCGATGGCGCAACAGCTGATGCCGGCGCAGCGGCCGCTGCGGTCGCCTCTGCCGAGGCTCTCGAGGCTCTCGCCGCGGCGGCGGCTGCCGCCATTGCCGCCATTGCCGCCGCGTCGAGAGTGGGCTGGAGCAGCATCTGCGCCTCGCTCGAGTCGTCGGCAGCGCGGAGCACCCACGCCGTGATCTCACCATGCTGCTCCGTGTGCTCGACCACGAGCGACGCACATCGAAAGAGCCAGCGGTGGTGCGTATCCGGCCGGCAGACGTCATAACGCGCATTGGGGCCGTTCGGCTTGTCGACTTGGAAGCCCTCCTCGGTGCCCACGGTGTGCATGCATGGCCTGTTCTCCTTGAGGACCAGCCGCCCGTTGGAGGAGATAGCAGAGCGCAGCCGCCGCAGCGTACTCACCACATCCGCGTCAACTAGGTATTGCAAAGTCCACTGGATCCAGATCAAATCGTACTGAGCCCCGCGCGAGGAGCCGCCGCCGCCGCCCCCACCG
>Ga0209550_10007427_pt1 | contig 10138 bp, 3 predicted proteins | sample LauGreSuBDMM15SN_2_FD_187567 | JGI IMG/M metagenome (GOLD analysis project Ga0209550, IMG submission 187567) | Freshwater lake microbial communities from Lake Michigan, USA - Su13.BD.MM15.SN (SPAdes) (version 5) | ecosystem: Environmental > Aquatic > Freshwater > Lake | place: Lake Michigan, USA... | reverse complement strand
GCCCGCCCCCAGAGTGGGGAGCACACGAACGGTCAAGAACGGTGTGAGTTGGAGGACCGGTGCGCGCAATCAGCATGCAATCAGAGACAGGTGCGGCACACGGCCATTCAACTAGCACACCGGTAAAGACAAAGCCGGGGCCGGTGCGCACCTGTCTCTGTTATAAAAGGCGGGTCGCCGGGGTTACGGAACTGGAGCGTCGAGTGCGTCGGGCGGGCGCGGGGCTCCCGTCCTGCAGGGGGCGCTGGCGGTCTGCGGAGGTGGGGGACTCCGCGCGGACTGACACGTTTAGCGTCTAGCACGCTTTCGCTTTAGGATTATTTTAGCGATCCCGGATGGTATCCCCTCGGCTCTAGCGGTCTAGGTCTCGGCCCCGGTTTCAACGGCAGGCGCGGCCGAACGAGTTCAGCCGAGCCGAGCGCAAACCCAAACGCGGCCGGTAATGGCCCGCGGCGTGGACGCGACCGAACGGAATGCGCGACAACGTGAAGAGAGTCACCGATTCTAGACGTAATCTCGCGTCGATGTTCGTCGATTCAAATGATCAATGCTAATTAGCCCGGGGTGTCGCGCCGGAGTGATCTCGCCTTCGGAGCAGCCGCAGCTCGAGTGATCTCGCCTTCGGAGCAGCCGCAGCTCGAGTGATCTCGCCTTCGGAGCAGCCGCAGCTCGAGTGATCTCGCCTTCGGAGCAGCCGCAGCTCAACTTGCCCTCGCCGAGTGGCGCATGGCCGCGAGCAGCAGCGCCGCCTCCGCCTCACGCAGCCGCGGCAGAGCCGTTTCGAGATGGGGCGGGCCGCCACTCCCATAGACGAGCCACCAGAGGAAGCCGCCCACGTCTTCATAGCGCGGTCCCGCCTCGACTACCCCCTCCTCGGCGTCGTCATCGTCCCAGTCGTCCCAATCGGAGTCGTCGTCGTCCTGGTCGGCCACGTTCTCGGCCACGTCAGCTGGCTCGTCCGCCGCCTCATCTGCCGCCTCGTCCATCGCCGCAGCCTCAGTCGCCTCGTCCGTCGCCGACGCAGCCTCAGCCGCCCCAGCCAGCGTAGACGCCCCAGCCAGCGTAGACGCTCCAGCGCGGCCGGCCGTCGCACCGCCGCCCTCGAGCCGCAGGAGGCGCGCGTGCATCTTCGCCCCTTGGGAGGCAAGCAGCCGTTGGAGCTCCGCCGCGGTGCCGCCGCTTCCCTTGTCGGCCGAGGGCGGGGAGGGTGTGCCGTGCCCACGAAGGCAGTCACATAAGCCCTCGAGGAGCACGGAGATGGCGATCTCAGAGGGCGCAGATGCGAGGCTCAACCCCTCTGGGTCAGATGCGACGGCGAGGCGCAGGATGGCGAGCGATTGCTTGAGCGTGGACATGGTGATCGAGGAGCCCGCCAGAAAATGAGCAATCGTCTCGCACACGTCGCCCGCCACCTCGCTCGCCGCCGGTGAAGTGACATTCGCTGACGGCTTCGCAGCCCCGGGCGCCACCTTCGCGGACGGCTCGAGTGGTGGCGGCGCACTCGCAGCAACGCCCGGCGCGTCTGCGTCGGCAAAGAGGCGGCGCCCCGAACGCCCACTGCCCGCACTGCTGGGAGTCTTCTCGGTCGCGTCTGGGAGGGCGTGAGTCTCCGTGGCTGCGAGGCCGTTCTCGGCGTGCGGCGTGGTGACATTGCTCGTGTGCTCTGGAGGCGGCGTGAGCACAGCGGGCATAGGAGCGGCCGCAAATTCGGTCCGTGCGCCCGGCGGCGGCGGCGGCGGCGGCGGCGGCGGCAGCGGCTGCAGGCTCACCTCGAGAGCCTCGAGCAGCGCGGGGACGCAGTGCGCGGTGGGCGGCATACGGAGGTGCGCTAGAAGCCATGGGAGCAGCTGCGCGCGCTGGCGAAGCTCCAGACCAGCGGCAAGAGCAGGCAGCTCGGCCTTGATCGAAGTCACCAATGAGCGCTCGACGAGGCGCGCGTGGTCGAGCGCTCGGCGCGGCGCGTCGATCTCCTCGGCGCCCCCCATCAGCATCTGCCGGACCACTGCGGCCGCATCCGACCCCCTACCCGGTGGGGTGCGGCACTCGGCGCTGCACGGTGCGCGGCCGTTGCTGCCAGCGGCGGGCAGCGCTCCGGCGGAGGGCAGCGCGCCGGCTGCGGCGAATGCGCTCGTGACGGCGCTCGTGGGAGTCAGCGCGGTGGGCTGCGACGGGTGCGCATCCTGATACGTCGAGGCGAGCAGGCGCACGAGGCTGTCAAAGTGCGCAGGCAGCTGGTGGCGCAGCGGCGCCAGTCGTCGGCCAAAACGGGCATGGGCGAGCACGAGCAGCTGCGCCGCAAGCACTGAGACCTTATCAGAGGCAGCGCCGTCCATGAGTTGAGCCACTACTGGGAGCAGCCGTGGCAGCAGCGCCTCGACCCGATGCACCAGCGAGCCCAGCGCGGCGAGCGTCGGCGCGGCGAGCGTGGCGAGCGCGGCGCCGTTCGGCGGTGGCGCCGGCGGCGCAGTCGGCGGCGGGCCGGTGGTGAGTGTCACCGTGCCCACCGGGGAAGCGGCCGGCTGCGATGGCGAGGGCTGAAGGAGTGAGTGGAAGGCGGAGGTGCGCTGCAGCACAAGGAGCAGCGTCGAAGAGGACACCCAGCACGGGAGAGAGTCGACCAGCGGCACGAACGAGCTCCAGAGCTGCTGAAGCACAGGTAGCTCTCCCCACAGCGCCACCTCCGCGAGGGGTCGCAGCATCTGGTCGGCCATCCGCCGCAGCTCGAAGCGCGAGTCTGCGAAGCACTGGGTCACCTGGAGCAGGCAGTGCTGCAGGCAGAGCCGCACAGGCTGCCAGCGCAGGGAGCCGAGCCAGTTCGCGAGCTCCGCTTCCGAGCACTCAACCACCCAGGATGCATCGTCCAGGGCGCAACTGGGCCTCCGTTGCCGAGGCGCCATCGGTGCGTCCAGCTTCGGCTCAGCATATGGCAGTACGAGCGGCTCGAGCTGCCCCATGCCGCCCACGCCACCAGCCCAAGCACCCCCCACGCCGAAGGCGCCGTCGCGAGCGCCGTCGCCGCCGAGCGCCCGCCCGCTCGCGAGCAGCGAGGGCAACGGTGTGCTCGGCCTCGGAGAGCCCATCGGCGAGCTACGCGGCTCGGCGCCCAGCTCGACGCTCTCGGCGCCGTCGCGGGCTCTGGGCGAGCCACGTGGCTCGCCGGCCTTGACTTGGCACGAGCTACTTGGCCACGAGCTACCGGCACTTGGCTCACCGGCCGCGCCACAGGCGGACGCGAGCCCGATGCTCGGCTCGTCGATCTCCTCGGGTGACGTGGCCATCCATGTGCCATGGGGAGGGTCCCGAAGGGCCTGCTCGAGCAGCGTGAGCGCCCTCGTGGGCGCTCGAGAGCTGCCGCGTCGTGGCGAGCTGCTCGCCGAGTGCAACAGGGCTGCACGCGTGGGGGTGAGGGCGCTGGGCGCGCTGGGCGCGCCGGCAGCAGCGCCCGCGGTACCCGACTCGTCAAGGTCCCATGTTGACATCTTCCGAACCACTTTGACTGGCGCCGTCCCCGAGGCCGACCTCGAGGGCGCCGAGATGGGCGTGCCGGGCCCGGAGAGCGTCGTCGCGAGCTCGGTAGTGGGCGTGGAGCCCGTGCCTGCACGGAACGAGAGGGGCGTGACCGCGGCGGCGGCAGTGTCGGCGGCGTCCGCAGCAGCGGTGGCGGCGCCGTCGAGGTTCAGACCTTCGAGGCCAAGCGCGGCCATGTGGTGGGTGAGGACAAAGTCATACACAAGTTCGAGGGCAAGTAGCCGTCCCTCACGCCACTGCCACTGGCGCGGTAGGCGCGAGTCGAGCTGCGGGGCGCTCGTCGAGTGGGTGAGCGCGATGCGCGGCGGCGTTGCAACGAGAGGGTCTGCCTCCACCTCGGCCGCGTCTTCCGCCTCGGCCGGCTGCGCGTGCGCCATCTTGGGGCGCGTCGCAGCGCCACTGGACGCCGCGACGCGCGCACCCTCGAGCAGATCGGCCGAGGTGCCCGCTCGCGAGGGGTGCGCGGGGGGCTTGGGCATCGGGGGGATGGCATGCTGCGAGCTGTCGCCGAAGCCGGCGCTGCCGGTGGCGACAGGCGTCGCCTCGGGCGTCTGGCGCGAGGGCGACGGCGTCATGGGATGCAGGTCGGTCAGCAACGATACGTCGACGTGCCATCCGGCCGAGAGCGACTGCAGGCATAGGCGGATGAGTGGCGGGCGCAGAGCTGGAGGCGCCGCCTCGAGCAGCCGTTGAAAGAAGCTCGAGGACGTCTGACGCACAGTCGAGGCTTGATGTGCGAGGTACGCGTCGAGGACACGCCAATACGAGGGCCAGTTGCGCAAGATGAAGCGCGGCGGCAGCATCGAGATGAGGGCGATGGCGAGGCCGAGGAGGCCCTCCGCCTCCGCCGCTGGCAGCAGAGGCATGCCGGAAGCTCCTTCGTCGATCCCGCTGCTGCCGCCGCTCCCGCCGCCGCCGCCGCTCAGACCGAGGCCGAGGCCGTCGAGGCAATCAACGAGGCCACTGGTACCACCGCTGCGCTCGGCAGAGGCGGCCGCCGGGTGCAGGCAGAGGAATGGCGGCTTGTCCACGCCGGAGCCACCCGCTCCCACGACCTCCGAGGCTGCCACGACCGCCGCGGATGCGCTCAATACGGCGCTCCCACGAGTCCCACCCTCCTCCAACGCGCAACGGCTCAGGTGCAGTGAGTTGCGTAGGTGGCGAGGCAGCGACGCGCGCAGCACCGACTCGGTAGAGCTCGGCGCCAAAGCGCTGGCGCCGGCATCGGCGTCCGCCACGGGCGAGATGGAGGCGGCCGACGGAGCGGCGGCAGCGGCGGCAGCGGCGGCGGCGGCGGCGGCGGACGAAGCGAGCGAGTCTGCCCGAGGCAGCGCCGGCGCGAGCGCCGACTGCGCCGTCGCCAGCCGCCCGATGAGCTCCGCAAACGCACGGCAGGCTGCGTTCGCCTCGGGCGGCGCGTCGACGCTCGAACTGTGCGGCGCGCATGGCAGTGCCCCATCGGCCAGCGGCACAAGCGTCGCCAGAAAAGTCTCTTGTGCGTTCTCCCGCACGGAGATCTGGGGGTGAGCGAGCATAGCGAAGAGCGTCGGGCGCACTTGCGCGCTCATCTCGGCCCGCATCTGCGCGAAAGAGGCCGCCACCTCCTCGCCTGTGCCGCCCGCGCGCCCGCCGACATGTCGTAGCAGGGCCGCCGCGCCCAAGAGCAGACCTTCATGCGCCTTCCACGCATTCTGATCAGCCCATTCAGTGCGCGCTGCGTCGCTGTGGGCGCCGCGCCGCTCGCGCCGCGCGGCCGCCGACGCGGCGGCGGCGGCGGCGGCGGCGGCGGCAGCGCCTGCGCCGCCCACTGCGACCGGGAGCGGCGCGGCGGCAACCGCGGGTGCGCCGAGTGGCAGCCGCAGCCGCAGTGCGAGCATCGAGAAGTGAAGCTGGTGCAGCTGCGCCGCAGCGAGCGGCACGAGCGCGCCGCCGAGCGCGCGTGCGCTCCCCTTGCGCACCGCCGACCACGTATCGGTCAGCGCAGCGAGCATCAGCTGCTCGAGCGACGCATAGTGCGCGGTCGCGAACTCAGTAGGGCACTCGTGCTGCAGCCACTTGAAGAGGCTGCGGAAGGCCTCCTCGCGCACCATCGGCCGGCTCATCGGCGCCGCGCACGAACGCGCAAAGAGCACAGCGTCATCGCCGCCGAGCAGCACGGCGAGCTCCTCCAGGCCTCCCGCCGCCGATATGTCGAGGCCATTGACCGCCGTGCCATCCAGAACGCTGCCGTCGAGAGCACCTCCTGCAAAGGTGGACCAGCCAAAGTCGAAGCTCAGCAGACGTACCACGGCGGCCGGCAGCGGCTCGCTCAAGGTCGTGAAGAAGACGTGTAGGCGCGAGCGCAGCGCGTCGTCGCACAAGGGCTCGCTCATTGCGCGGAAATGGACCTACCCAACTTTGTCGCCACTAAAAGATTCGGACTCTCAAAGAGTGGTCTTTTTCAGAGGTCCGATGGCAAAAGCTGACGCTTTCACACGGCTCTGGAAATCCACGCTGTGTCGTCTGAGAACTCGTCTGAAGTCGCTCGTCCAGAGGAACAAGATGGACGGCAAGAAGGTAGATCGCCGCAGTCCGCCGCGGGCTCCACGCCGATGCGTCGCCATCTCAGCCTTCTCCAAGCCTTCTCTAAGCCATCCCCCACCCCCATCCCCCGCAGATGCCCAAGGTCATCGAGGTCGAGCCCGTCATGATTGCGGGAGAGGTTGTTGTGACTGTCCCCCTGCAAAACGACAAAGCGCCCCAGGCTCCGCACATGTACGCGGAGCTCGTGCCGGCGGCGATGCGCCTCCGCGCCTCGGCCGTGTCGCTCATGATCATCAGCTTTCTGTTCTGCGGCTCGCTCGAGGGCTTCTTCGGCATGGTTGCTGCGATGTCTGTCCTGTGCTGTGCGGCCCCTGGCGCACTCGGCACGGTTCGTACGGCTCGCGCAGTTCGCATCGCCGCGGTGCTTTGCGCTGCGTTTGCCCTGGGCCAATGCGTGTGGCTCACCGCCCTCTCTTTCATGATGCCGCACATGCCCGAGGCCGTCGGCAAGGCGTGCTTCGACTCGATCACCTCGCCCCCTCCCCCCACGCCCTTTAAGCCGACGGCGATCATGCCCGTGCCGGCGGAGACCGTCCCCGAGGACCTGATGCCCGTGGTGCCCGGCCAAAAGGTCATCGAGCACACCTACTCGTTCTCTTTCGAGGCCGTCTCCGTGCCCGCCACATCCAAGGAGGCCGCGCACACTTTCGTGGCCATATTCGCTGCAGGGGCGCGCCGCCTCCAGGCCGCCATGCCGGTCGAGATCGACCCCGAGGTGCTGCGCTGCGAGCGCGCGCAGCAGTTCGTGGCCGATGTGCTCCCGCTCATGGTCTTCACGGGCATGATCGGCGAGCTCTGCCTCTTCATCATCGCGATGAAGACGGCCCGCCGCGCACTCGAGCTCCTCTTGCTCGCGCGCCGTGCGGGTGTCAACGGGATCTAAGGCGTCCCCCGCAAGAGCGGTGGGTGTGCGCAGTCGTGAACCAGGGCCGACAGGCCTGGCGTGTACAGAAGAGTGGGCAAGAAACGCTGGCGAGAAAACGCAGGGGTGGCGGGCGATGAGTTGCGATGAGCGAGCGTGCGTCCGAGAGGGGCAGAGGGGACGGACGCCGATGGGGTGCACCACTGAATGCCTTGTGTGCTTCGTGTGATAGTTGCCTAGGGCCCAGGCATCATGCGTTCCGCGATCGTTCGAGCTGACTTTTTCACACTTGACGTGTGAATTTCGAACCCTGCCAAGTTTCCCGCCCTGGAGGGCCCTCGAACGCCGGCAGGCACGCGACCCCGCTACGGGTCACCAAACGCCGGCACGACAACAATGTCCATCTCGGACGTTGCGATGTCCACCTCGCCGACCGACCGCGCCTCACCGACCAGCCAGGGCGAACCGACGCATCCAGACTTGGAGGAGCCGCTGTGCCCGCCGGCCGCGGCCGAGGAGAGCGGGATGGCCAATGGGCTGCGGCGTGACGCTGACGGGCGCATGTGGAGCGCTGACGGAACCTACCTTTGTGGCAAGGACGGCTGCACGAAGCGTGCGTGGCATTCTGGCCTTTGCGTGGCGGTGCTCGGCTCCCGCCGCGATAAGAAGCCGGTGCAGACCTTCACAGCTGAGCCGGCTCCCAGCTCTCGCGAACTCATCAGGCAGGCACGCGAAGAGGGAAGGCTGCCCCCCGCCAAGAAGCCCAAGCCGCCCTCCGAGAAGCAGCAGCAGGCGCCGGGGCAGGGCGACGGCGCGGAGGGTGCGGAGTTCGGCGCAGCGGAGCAGGAGGGCTCCAAGCAGCCCCGCAAGCGCCGGGTTTCGTCTGAGGGCGGCGCCGGGGGCAGCCGCCGCCCTCGCAACGAGGACCCGCCAGAACCTCGAGTCGGCGCGCGCGGCGGCACTCGGAGCCACGGTGCGCCGACGTGGACGCCGGATGAGCTCGCAGCGATCGATGCTGCGCGTGGTCCCGTCACCGCCGCGCTCAGGGTGCGCGCCGGCGGCGGCGTGCAGCTGGGGCTGAGCGTTAGCGTGCGCGCGCAGCCTCGCGGGCCCAAGGAGCTGCGAGACTACCTCGCCAAGGGCGCGCACGACAAGGCAGCGAACGAGAGCTGCACCTCGGAGGCGGAGGCGGTCGCGGCCGCGCGTACCGCGCAGCGCGGCGTGCGCTGGGGCTGCCTGTGCCAGGGCCACGTGCTCAACGGCGGTATCGAGCTCACGTGCCGGCGATGCAGTCTCACCTTCCACGCAAAGTGCGAGCGTTTGGACTACTCGAGCACGGAGCTGAAGCGCATGGAGGCGCAGGGCTCGTACGTGTGCGCCGAGTGCGATCGGCTCGAGCTGCGTGATGCGGGCTATGACCCATCGCGTGGCCGCTTTGTGTGGAAGTGCCGGCATTGCACGCGCACCTTTGAGGCCGAGGAGCACCACGCGGCCGAGATGCACGGCAGGCGGTGCGCGGCGCAGCTCAGCAAGCGGGAGTGGAGCTGCGCATGCGGCGGTAAGATGGGACAGTCGATGATGGCCACGCATTGCCGCGAGTGTGAGCATTGGTTTCACAGCGCATGCAAGACCCAAAAGGGTGCAGCGTGGGACCAGGCCGTCATGAAGAAGCACCGCGATGTGTGCGCAGCCTGCGAGCAGAAGGCCTTCAATTCGAGGGTGGGCTTGGGGCAGCAGCCGGCAAAGCGCAACACGGCGGGCGAGCGCCACGATCGTGTGGTCAGCGCCCTCGAGCAGCATGCATTGCCCGGCGCGCTTCCCCTCGAGGGCCGAGATGAGGCTGGTACTCTCGCGGAGGGTCGCGTCGATGTGCGCAAGTCGACGCTCGGCGAGCATGCGGGATTGGGCCTCTTCACCAGGGCGCCGTTCAAGCAGCATGAGGTGATCGCCTCGTACTACGGCACGACCCTCTTCAGGGAGACGCTCGAGCCCGATGCGGACACGTCCTACATCATGCGATTACCCGATTCGGGTGGCGCGCTGATCAACGGCAAACCATTTGCCGACGCCATCCGCGCCAACCCGCGCAACCCAACGGCTGACGGCCAGTACTACCCGTGCGAGGGCGCGCCCGAGTGGCACCTCGGCCCCGGCGCGATGGCCAACGATCCGCGCGATCCGAAACGCAACAACGCGCAACTCCGGTACGTAAAGCCGAAGGACGGCCATAAGGCGCTGCGCGAACTCGCTCTCGTGCGCCCTGTGCTCGTGGCCACGCGCGACCTGCAGCCCGACGAGGAGGTCTTCTACAGCTACGGCTCCGAAAAGCCCTTCGAGCACCTGCGCAAGCAGCTCGCCGCGCAAAAGGAAAAGGAGAAGAACAAGGGCAAGGTGGACGTGTGCAAGCTCGTCTGGGTGCCGCATGATGAGGCCGAGAGCTGAGCAGCAACGGTGGCGAGCATGGGCGCACGGGTGCGCGACACGCGGCCTGTGCAGTGCTAGTGCAATGCCAGCGGCGAGCAGTGCCACCGGCCTGTGCAGTGCCACCGGCGACAAGAGCCTAATCGGGCTGAGCTCGCTTGGAGCTCGCTTGGAGCTCGCGCGCTGAGGTGCAACCTCGCTTGGAGCTCGCTTGGGGGTATGCCGAGGTCGGCGGAAAGGCCGCGTAGCGCCGCCATCGGCGGACAGGCGACGAGGGAGAGAGGACGAGAAGCGGGGCTAATTGCAGGGAGCCGAGCTCGTTTGCGAGATGCGCACGCGGAGGAGGCTTCGTTGCCTCATGGCGGGCGGCGGGGCGCCCCGACGACGCGGCGGTGCGCCGCCGCCGCGCGCCTGCGTGATGGCCTGCGTGATGTCCCCCGTCCGCGGCTTGAAACCCCGATTTGCGCTCCCGCTTGGCTGGGTTTGATGCGATCGCCTTGGGGGGTTCCCGTCCAAGTGGCGGCGGGCGCACGTGGCGGCGGGCGGAAGGTGCAGAGAGCAGAATATCGTCGGAATACGCAACCAAGAATTATATATAAAGGCCCGTCGTGGTCGTCCAAACGACGAGACGCGTCGGCTGAACGAGGTAGAGTTAAGGTAACCGGATCGTACCACGCCGACATATGTAGAGAGTACTCCTCTCTCCTGTGATGTGTGTGAATACGTTCAATATTGATTATTGTA
>Ga0209550_10007426_pt1 | contig 10139 bp, 6 predicted proteins | sample LauGreSuBDMM15SN_2_FD_187567 | JGI IMG/M metagenome (GOLD analysis project Ga0209550, IMG submission 187567) | Freshwater lake microbial communities from Lake Michigan, USA - Su13.BD.MM15.SN (SPAdes) (version 5) | ecosystem: Environmental > Aquatic > Freshwater > Lake | place: Lake Michigan, USA... | reverse complement strand
TATGGGGGGAAGTGCGAGCAGGGCTTTCGCCGAATGGCAGCGTGAAACAACCCTGCCGGAATCAGGTCTCTAGTCTATGGGATGGGCAAGGGTAAAGTGCGTATTGAGGGTTTTAGGCGTGTCTACGCCTGAAATCTACTCGAACCTCAGGAATCGTAAGTTTACACAATCTAGTGACTCAAAAGGTGCCCAAGGGTATGGATAATTCTTAAGCACAAAAATCTTTCCTCAAATTCCACCGGAGTAGGAGATTGTGAAGCCAAAATCTAGACAAAGTATGAGTTCCCCTGCTGCTAGCAATTAATTGAGTGCTTTACGATGCCTTTATGAGTCAGAAGCATAAGCAACTAACCAATCACCAACCTAAGGCTCAAAAAAAATTGCTAGTGGTGATAGGAATGTTGACTCTGCTGAAGCTAATGATTATTCCAAATATACAACCGATTCTCCCCGAATTTCATCTTGGGGCCTGGCTAGGTGCAGATGGAGAAACATACATTGCAGCTTCGAGATCACTTAGCACAGAGGGTTTTTTCTCAAAAAGTCAATCGTTACTTTATTATGCTCCGGGTTATTCTATTTTTCTATTTACCCTAAACTTATTTACAGGAAAATGGCTATTGTTAACGACATCACTTATACAAACTTTATTGTATAGCTATTCGGTTTATTTCTTCGCCCAACAATTGTTAAAAACAAAATTAAAAAAAATCTGCTTTTTATTTGTAATAATTGCACTTATAAATCCGACTCTTTCACTCGCTACTTTGGTCATTGGATATGAAAGTATAATTGCAAGTTGTTGCTTGTTATTATTAGGACTATTCATTTTAAATTCCACAACTAAAAATTTAACCTACAAGCCTTTACTAATTTTGTTGTCTGCAATAGTTCTGGGAATTACAATTTGGCTATCTCCTAAAATGATTGTGCCCGGAATGCTCTTTCTGGCAATCTGGATATTTTCAAACAAAAATTATAGAAAAAATCTTTTAATTTCTGTAATTGCAATTGTAATTCTACTGACTTTTCAAGGATCTATGATTGTCAGAAATCAAATTGCCACGGGAAACTTAATCAGTCAAAGTTCCTTGGGGACTTTAGCTATTATGGGGGCAGGACCCAAAGCATCGGGAAAATATATGGATGGTGATACTGGAATTTCTTGCGATGTAACTGGTCTTAATGCAAGTAAAGCTAGTGATAAAAATCTGAAATGTGCAATTGATTGGTATCTGCAAAATCCTGCTAGCGGACTTGCGTTAATGTTCAAGAAGTCTATCTACTTGTGGTCACCGTGGTTTGGTCCTTTGTATGGTGGAACTATGGCTCGAAACCCTTATCTTATTTTTCACCCTGTGAAAGAAAGTATAACCACTCAACCACAATTAGATTTTGTTATGGGAATGCCAGGTAAGATAATTTCTTGGATATGGATTTTAGGTAGTTGGTTGCTATTAGCTATTGGATATAGATATTTGTTCAAATTGGGTGGGCTAGAAAAAGTCATTGGTAACGTATCACTCCTATTGATCGTTTCTAATTGGCTATCTGTTCTACCAGTAATCGGGGACAATAGATATAGGATTCCATTTATGCCTCTGAGTCTATTTCTACAAGTAGTTGGATATATGGGTCTTAAAAAGGCTAAAACTTGAATTGAAATGCCTCATGAATTTTAGTTTGCAAAATCAAGAAAGGTAAAATTGAGACTTTCTAATTTGGCTTAAAACTCTGTCTACAAACCAAAAATTGCAAATGAAATATTTGACTAAACACCGTAATGTTCTATGGCCCCATTTAGATTTTAGAGATCTAGACAACCGAAACTGGTTCGTGATCACTAATTTGATTCAGATTTAGGTTTTTTGAGGACTAGTTTTTAGAGAATGAGCTTGAAGATTAGTTTAATCAGCTTTGCGTGTGTTACTTTTGAGTAGACACTACAAATAAAAACAAAAAACTAAAAGTCACTGAAAAAATGTTTTATAAATCAGTCAAAACTCATGACTATCTAATTCTCGATATTTCTTTGGAGCATCTCTTTCATAGTCTGGCGCAAATAATTCTTGACAGTATTGCCAGAGCATGCTTGTCAGAAATTTCTAACAAGTTCGTTAAAATTACGCTCTGCTACTGCTAAACGTGTAAATCATACATAAATTGCTCCTGAGATCAGAACTAAGAAAATTGCCCCTAATGTGAGTAATGTTTTATCAGAAAAGAGGACAGCCTCGGGTCTTTCGGTATTTTTCTGCCCAGTAGTCCAGAGATATCTAATTATGGCAGTAGTTAGGACAATTACTGACAATTTAGAAAAAGTATTTCCATTCGAGTACTGGAACGCCCAAAGGGTATGCCCGATAAGACAAATGGTCATACTTGACCCGATTACTGTTTCTAAAAAAACTTTTGAATACTGATCTCCCACCTTTCTAGTGAAAGGTGCCTCTTGATAATTAATTTCTGCAAGCCGTTTTGTTGCTATCAAAAAAAGTGCCCCAAATCCGATGACTATCAAAAACCAGCTTGATGCTTCAACTTTAATAGCAGCGGCTCCCGCCAGAGCTCTAAACAGATAACCAATTGCAACAAAAAGCATTTCTATAACCGGAATATTCTTAAAATATATTGAATAACTAATTGAAGACACCAGGTAGATTAGAATCCAGAGCGATACAAAAATAGGAATTAAAAAAGAAAGCACTATTTGAAAAAATATTAATGACAATAGTAAAAAGATAAGTGACTTATAACCGATTTTTTGAGCAGCAAAGGGTCTATTCCTCTTTTGATTATGCTGTGCGTCAAAATTCCTGTCTAACCAATCATTTAAAACATAATTAGTACTTGAGGCTGCGCAGAAAAAGATAAATACGACTGCTAGTTGTTTGAGGTCAGTAAATTTAAGAGGACTTCCAGCAGTAAAAGGGGCTGCAAAAATAATAAGGTTCTTCACCCATTGCTGAGGCCGCAAACATGTCAAGTAGAGTTTGAAAGGCATCTTTCATTTGCTCCTTAACGTTAGTCGCCAGATATCAATTGTCAAGCCTAGGATTTCCGATAAATGGAGGTGGCTTACCTTTTTTCCCGATTGAATTCTAACTGATTCTAGGACCTGTTATGTCTTTGCGGAAAGCAATATAGAACTTTTCTTTAGCCCACTCTTATCTAAGACATTATCCCTAATTTAGGATGGACCGTCTGATTAAGTCCCTGGTGATAAATTGGAAGTATTTTGAAAATCTAGGGTGTGTCTTAAATTTAGGTCTGTAAAGGTACAGTTCTAAATCACAAACCTTGGGGCCAGAAAAGCTACAACCACCGACCCGCGGATTAAGAATTCGCTACTCTGCGGACTGCGCTTGAGACTTCAAAAACTATAACCCCAACCTTCTGATTAATGCTGTTAGAAACTAATACACTTATCATTCTCATGAAGACTCTTACTGTGATTGTTCCTTTCTACAACGAAGAAAGAACTTTGGGCGAACTCGTGAGGCAATTATACGAACTTCCCCTAGGAACCTTTAATCAATGTATTTTTGTTAATGACGGAAGCACCGATGGGTCACTTGATTTAATTTCAAGCGCATTGGTTTCTTATCCTTTACCCCACAAGATAGTCAATAAACTCAACGGTGGGAAAGCAAGTGCTATCAAAGAAGCAAGCACCTTATTGGAGACATCTCATGCCGTAATTCTTGATGCAGATTTGGAATTAAGCACCACGGATTTAATTAGGCTATGGGAGATTGTTCAACGTGGCCAAAGTGATGTTGTTTTTGGCTATCGAAACTTCTTAGCTCAATCCGCTTTTACCTATAGATACGCACGAGGCAATCAGTTTCTCTCTCATCTTTATGGAATTCTGTTTAATGAAGTCATAACGGACATAATGTGTGGATACAAACTCCTACCTACAAAGTATTTCCTTGCGTGTCCCTTCAAGTATAAGAATTTTGCTATTGAAATAGAAATTCCACTACTTTTGTGGCTTGAGCGACTTCGTCCATACGAAATCCCAGTTGATTACAAACCTCGCTCAAGGGAAGCTGGAAAGGTAATTGGAGTTAGTGATGCGCTACAAATCATTTTCGATCTAGTTTATTTTCGAATAACCAAGGGAAAGAAAAGGATAAAATGAAATTTGTAGATTCATATTTCAAAAGCCCTTATCATCGAATTTATCTAGTAAACGCCTTAATAGCCTTCACTTGGTGGATGGTATTTAATCCAGGCTTCTACTCATCTGATTCTTTTGTGATTTTAGACAATATTAAGAATGGAAAGATCACTAGTGAATGGACTGCAATCTGGGCATTAACTTTAAATATCCTCACTTTGGGGGGCAATCAACCACAGTTAGCCACCCTATTCTTCTCACAATTGCTTGCAGCATCAATTTCCTTTTTTTGCATTAGTTTTTTTAAAGTACGGATTGCAATATGGAGTTCAGCAATTCTTTGTGCTACGCCATTGGTTGGCGCTATGGGAATTACTCTATGGCACGACATTCCTATGACAGCTGGTTTTCTATTGGTCCTTGGTTCTATAAAGAAATTGGAGCAAGGTTCAAAAAACGCCTACATTTTGATGTTGATTGGTGGGTTCTTTGCAAGTTATAGATTCAATGGTTTACCCACACTAATAATATATGGACTCATCCTTCTAGTTTTTTCAAGAAACAAAAAACCAATAATCTTCTTAGTTCTATCGCTGACACTTTTAGCAGGAGTTTCATCGTCACTTAACTTTAGTTTAAGGTCAAGTTTAAATGTCCAGACAGATGGATTTATAGATTGGATGAGATACGATCTTTCATGCTATGCATCAAGTTCCGACGATCCAGCATTTTTCAAAGAGAACTTTAGTGGAAAGTTATCACTTGATGACTGGAGTTCGCAATCATCCTGTATTTGGTTTAATGACAGTAAGGCCTTCGGAGTTAGGACAGATTTCGTTAATGGAGCCATTCCAAGCGCTTGGTTAGACCTTGCGATTCATGAACCATGGTTTATCTTCAAAACACACCTTGATAGACATAAATACTTGGTGCCAATTCCATTTTCTGGCCCCCCGAGCATGCCATTCATTCATACAACAATTGAAACTGTGGGCACCAATATAAGGTTCTTGAATCCTGAATTCTCGGAAATAATGAGGTCCTACCCACGTATTTGGAATTACTTTAATTACATATTTGGGTACGCAGGTTTTTGGCTTACTATGACATTTGTTATCGCAAGGTGGAAGAGAGATCTCGTCCTGCTCAAATTTGGGCTCCTCGGTTTGATTCTAAATTCAGGGCTGTTTGTATTCGCATCTATCTCTGACGCTAGATTTGCCTTGTACGTCCTGATTTTGGGTCAACTAATTGTTGTAGCTCTACTTTCGGAATGGGCACAAAAACCGTTTCACGCTAGAAAAATTTCACCGCTTCACTCGATTCGAACCATTCAGGCGCGAACCCGTAAATTGAAGAGTTAGCCTTCCCTCTACATGTGTGTAAAAAGTGAGAGACCTGTGAGGTTGCATTGAAAATCTCAATTCTGCTTGAATCTTTCCAGCCGGAATACTGGGGGGGCCGGGAAACAAGGTGGCATTACCTTATCGATGAATTATCACACCTCGCCGACTTAACAGTTTTTGCAGACTTTTCAAGATGCCCAAAGGAAATCGCTTTCCCGAATCCTCTAGTGAATTTCGTAGATATTGGCCCTCTGCCTGCGATGTACAACGCACGTGGAACACGTTCAATCAAGCATGCTTTAATTTTTACGCTTCGAAGTTTTAAGCTTCTTTCAAGGAACGTTGATGTTATCTTGACTGATCAAACTCCGTTGATTTCATTGCCGGTCCTAAGGTTGATTTCACTTGCCTCGAGATCACAACTATCAATAACTTGGCATGAAGTCTGGGGGGTCCAAACATGGCTCAAATACTCCAAGGTTTCCGGCCTAATTGGGGTTTTTATTCAAACGATTGGAATAATGGCTAGCAAGAACATCGTGGTTCCATCGCTGAGAGTTAAGCAAGACTTACAATCGAAAGCGTTGTCTAAAAGTGCAATTGTCATTCCAAATGGACTCAGCCAAAATTATTCACTAAAAACAACAAAAACAGAATCTTCTCTGAATGACTCTGTGAAACTACTTTTCGTTGGACGACTAATAAAACATAAAAATTGTGATTTCTTAATCGATATTATGAATTATGCCAATCGAGTTGGTAAGAATTGGCACCTGACAATAGTTGGTCAGGGCCCAATGCAAAATCAATTGCATGCACTAGTTGAAAAGTATTCTCTGCTTAATCATATTGAATTTAAATCAAACCTATCGCAAGAAGAACTTTCAATTGAATACTCTTCCAGTGATCTATTTGTATTCCCCTCACAAAGAGAGGGTTTTGGCATATCAGTCGCAGAGGCAATTTCACATAATTTGCCCGTGATAGTTTATGACATACCGGAAAATGCTTCGATAGCTTTGCTTGAGAGAATGAGCAATAGCTCCAAAATGTCTAATCTGAATAACGTTGTTTGGGTGGAAGAGATTTCAAAGTTGCTAGGACCGCGTATTGTTCAAAGTGATTTAGAGCAAAGAAATTTTCTTACATGGAGCAAAGTAAGTAAAGACTATTTCGAATTCCTCAATAGTGTTGTTAAAAATGATCGGCCCCAAAACTCTCAGAGTTAAGAATTCCCGGAAAGTGTCTAGTAGTGTTTCTCTTCGGGCTCGAACAGAGGACCCGCGGAAGGATTATCTCTGCATAGAAAATTGCGTTAAAGATTCAAATCTAAGCAGAAATGACGCTAGAGTCTGGTAGAACTTTTCACTCAGTAAACAACAAGTGAGCCCGCTCGGGCTCGAACCGAGGACCCAAAGATTAAAAGTCTTTTGCTCTACCAACTGAGCTACGGGCTCATGCTATTGAATTTTGATGACACTACCATTCCTTAACAACTTATTCTACACAAATCCTTTTAATTGGTGCTCAAATAAGACTTCTAGCATCTTTTACGCATGGAATTATCCAAGGTGATTACCGCCATGAGTGATTATTCTCAATACAATTCTCATCAACCAATTGGGCTGATTATTCTACCAATCTGTAGGTATCACCAAGTTTGCTGCCTTTACCAGATCCGCTACTGCTTTCTAGAGTAATGATTCCTACAGGCCCTTCACGTTTTGCTCAAAAAGAGCGGGAGGGAATTGAGATAGTTGATTTAGAGGTGCGAAGTAACCTGCCACTCTTCGGGGTGTGGAGTTAGTTTTCCATGGAAAAACCACCATTAAAAAGTTTGGGATGGAATGTTAGTGCTTAAGGATTTCTATTGAGGATTTCTTTTACAAGTCGACCGAGTTCTGGCAGGAGCATTTCAGCTCCTTCCTTCGATAAATGCTGCTCATCGTTAAAGAGCCAGATCGAACCAGCCTTATTTTTGCATAAATTCTGCGGACAAAATATCTCTATGGTATTTAAGTATTGAAAATCATCCAACAGAGCAGTGCTCCACCAGCGACTATCTTCAAGAGGTATCTCAGAAAAGCGTCCCGTTGAACCGAATATCCTTTGAACCCAAGTCTTGATAGGAATGTATTCGGGTTCAGCTCCAATTAGTATCATATTAGTTTCTGACTGTCGAAGATTTGAAAGACTCTTCAAAACATTCTCACGATATAGAATTCTTGATAATGCAGTGTTAGGAAAAATATACTCACTAGTGCTACGCATTGATAAAATAGTGATTGTTGGTTTGTAAATATTTACGAAATCTAAAATTGCTTTATTATGGCTCAAGCAATTACTATCTAACCCTGGTAACTCAAATTTAGCACTAAGTTCAATTTTGTTTAGAATGAAAGGACAAGAACTTTGTGTGAAAACGCTAACTTTTATGTTGTTGGTCTGTGCGATTTCTATAATTGCCTTTGAATTAGATGCTGCATGGGAGTCGCCAATTAGTAGCAAAGACTTGGTTGATTTCTTATTTCCATATACACAGGGTTTTTCAATTTCAAACGTAGAGCCCATTACCTCACATTTCGAATCCCACTCCCATGGTAAGGGTTTACTTGGCTTCGGTAAGTTGGCATCAACGCGAAAGCTAACTGCCGCCCGATCTGTAACGAGCAAAAACATCAATGGAATCAAAAGAGTGAGTGTCAAATGCGTAGCTAAATTCTTAAGACTAATCTGGTCACTTTTACCTCTATCTCGAAATCTATTCTCTATCTTTGAAAAACTGAGAGCACCAAGCAATATTGTTGTGACTACAGCAATTGCTGACTGAATTATTCGATTCTCGCTACCTCCAATTTGTACTGCAGGTGAGTATTGAGCAATATATAATAATGGCATGTGCACTAAGTAAATTGAATAGGAGCGGTCACCAAGCCATTCTAGTTTCGATATTAGAATCTCTGGAAGCAAGTCAAGTGATCTAAAGACAATCACAATCACTGCAAAGAAACTGGCAAATATTGAGCTGACTTTCAGACTCATTTGTATTGGACCAAACAAAATTGTAACAATCGCCATTACAGCTACTAAATTGCTTCTTCTTGAAATCTTCCATCTGTGACTTTGGGAGCTATCTAGCAATAGGAATCCGAGACCGCCCAGGGTGAATTGCCAAATTCTATCAATTGGTGAGTAGAACGAAAATAGAGATGGTAATTGAATTCCTACTTGAGAATATAGAGGTTGTAAAGTATTCGGAAATAGAAATGAAATGAAACTTATTACTGAAATGAATCCGAAAATTACTACTATGACTTTCTTGACACTCTTGCGATTGAGAAGGAATAACATCAAGATTAAGGGTAGGAAGATATAGATTTGTTCTTCTACAGAAAGTGACCAAGTGTGAACCAAGGGATTTGGATTTGGAGAGAAATAGTCACCTGAATACCTAAATGCTCCGAGATTACCTGCAAGTAGCAAGGTTGCGATACCCTGTCTGGCAAACTTCTGATGATCAGAAATCGGCCCAAGTAATACAATTATAACCGTTGAGAATATAAGCACTACTGCCAATGCAGGTGCTAAGCGATAGAACCGTCTCTTGTAAAAATCTTTCAAATTTGATAAACGCCTCTGAACATTGATTTGGTCAGAAAATATTCGTAAGATTAAAGGTGTAACGACGAACCCTGAGATTACAAAAAAGACATCTACGCCTAAATAGCCAAGTGGGGAGTAGCTTTCTTTGGCGTGAAATAAGACTACAGCCAGTACCGCAAGACCTCTAAGAGCTTGGATGTCTCTGCGGTATTTTGTTTCGCTGAACATGGAAGCCCTTCCCCGCACATAGGACGGCATTAGGAGATTATCTTATGGCTTTCATTTGCTATTCACTTATAAATAACGAAGTTTTTCGCCACGTCCCAGTCGCAAATCATAGTTGGCAGGCACAACTAATGGGCACTAACAGGCGTCACTTTGGCCAGAATTCGAACTAGAAGATCTCAATGATTTAGGAATTTCATCTAACTCAATTTCCTGTAGCCTCTCGACCCTTTGTAGCGCGTACCAATCGGTCCCGGATAGCCACGGCAATACCTGTACCAGTTGGCTGCCTGACAACGACTTCAGAAAGCCCTTGGACATCGGCCTCTCGAAGCGCCGAATAAAGAATCTGAGCAAACTCTTCATCATCACTCGGTGATGCCAGACGAATAACGCCTTCAGGAGTTTCAATACTTTTATGTGCAATAAAACCTTGGCCGGGCAGGGGTGTTTCGCACAATAAAACCTTTGCAGCTGGTGCATAGTGATTTTCTAATGAACCACTCACTCGTATTTCATTCGTACCTTCAACACTCACAGTTCTAAGCCCAGTGACTTCTTCAATCATTGCAGTATTAATTGCACCTGGGCGCAATACTCTGGGTAGTAATCCTGTGCAATCAATAATCGTTGACTCAACTCCCACAGCACATGCCCCGCCATCTAAAACCAAATCATCTTTTGATAAGTAATCCGCTAGCTCTTCAACTACAGCTGCAGCAGTTGTGGGAGAGACATGACCAAAGCGATTAGCACTCGGTGCTGCTATGCCTTTGCCACCAGCTTTTTCAAAGGCCTCTAGCAACGCCAGCGCCACAACATGATCTGGCACCCGAACT
>Ga0209550_10007419_pt1 | contig 10142 bp, 7 predicted proteins | sample LauGreSuBDMM15SN_2_FD_187567 | JGI IMG/M metagenome (GOLD analysis project Ga0209550, IMG submission 187567) | Freshwater lake microbial communities from Lake Michigan, USA - Su13.BD.MM15.SN (SPAdes) (version 5) | ecosystem: Environmental > Aquatic > Freshwater > Lake | place: Lake Michigan, USA... | reverse complement strand
CGCTGGCCAATTCGTCTGCGGTCATAGATCTCAAGCGACGAATCCCCTGTCGGCCTTGTTGCCCCTACCCAAAGTGGCAGAGAGCGAACAAGAAGCCATACGCAGCGCACCCAAGGTGTAAAACTCGGTGATGCTCGAAAACCCCGTAGAGCTGACCGGGGTTACTTTGCTCACCACAGAGCAGTCTGATGAGCCCAAATCTAACAACCGATAAGCCTGTTTCTCACCATTGATTGCAACTTGATCCAAAAATTGTCCAAAAGGAATGACGTTGTTTGTATCAGCTGCAATCGATCGATGAGCCATTGAGCCTGTTTTTTGCAGGTGCCAAGGGTTTAATCAACGCCGTAGCAAGCTTTCAAACCCTCATATTTGTAATAAAAACTTTGGGGGTTAACTCTCGCCGAATCACATGTCGACTTGAAATGCGTCTCCCTTTCGTTGTAAAGCATACGAACAATAAGAGACCCCTGAGGATTCCTGAAAGTATCCCATTGGACATTGGCCGTGTAGGGCGCAATCAAGGCACCCCTCCATGCACTGTTGGAGTATGAATAACTTTCAGAAAAGGGCAGCGCTTGGGTTAATTTTGGTATCTGTAAAATACTCGCAAATGACACCAAAACTTCGGCATGGGTAAACCGCAAAGTAGCGCCTTTACCGATTAGGCTGGAATTTGCTTGATTTATTTGATCGAAGAAATCCAGGAGTAAACCTTTTGCCATATAACTGTTGAGAGGGGGGTCTTCAGCGATCCCAGGCCCCCTGCTGTAGAAATCTTCTGCATCATTGGCCTCAGCCAAAATCTTGGCTTCGCTATCGCTGATATATTCGTCAAAATTAAACCCTAATTCATATTGAAGACCTGGTGCAATTTCGTATACTTCTGACAAAGCCAAGAGTGCGTCCAAGGGGGTTCGGATCTGAGTTCGGCCATCACCCTCTAATTGAACTTGATAAACACCATCTTTAGATTGAAAATGGAATTTTCCAGTATTTGCCACTTGAAATTTTCCACTCATTAAGCTTTCGATAAAATCAGACTTGAACAACCTTGACAATACTGCATTTGCTGTGGAGTACATGACATCTGATTGATAAATCAGTCTGGCTTTGGCAGTAATCCGAGGACTGTTGCTGTAATTTTGATAGGCTTGGCTGTATTTGAAAATCTTGGCGTTTCGATCGGCCATATTCAACGCAGCATCCGTTCGATCATTCAAACTTTGAAAATAAAGTAAAAACCGATTGACACCGGGTAACTGATCCTTTGGATTAGCTTCTGGGTAACCTTTAACAATGGGGTAATGCAGTTGAGCTTTGAGCTTTGGTTTTTGAGTCACCAAAGCGTTGACAAAGGAATGAGCGCTATCTTTCGCTCGGTTGACACCTGAATGAAGCACTCGGATCGATTTTTGATCAGGCGATTTTTTGTCATCTTCCAATTGAACAAAAAGAGTTGGCAAACGCTTTAACATTCTTTGCGCCAACTGCGCGTGTTCCTGAACGCCTCTTTGCGAGAGGTTGCCGTAACCTGGTGGACTGCTACTGAGGACCCCGTAGCCGAGCAAGGCATTCACTTCAATCAACTTTTCCAACTGAGGACCTAAATTCTCCCCCAATGGTAACAATGCATTTTGTTGACGGGCTATTTTCCAAAGATTGAATAATGCCAAATCTGCTTTCATCTTGGACAGACCACGCGCACCGTGCCGTGCGACCAGCTGTGTATGAAAAATTTCAAAACCTGCGGGTATCAGTTCGTAAGTATTGAAATCTTGTTGCGCTTGGTAAGGCGTTTTGGTCGTGTAGTGACCGGCATAGCACGAAGAGGCGTTAATCCAATACATGCACCCTAAAAAAATGGAAGAAGGCAGAGCCTTCTTCCACTGGCATAAAGTGATGAACACTTAAAAATGCGCCATGGTCAATGAAAGACGGAAGGTGCGACCGTACTGTTCATTTTGATAGTTGAAGCGCTCATTTCCCAGGTACACGTAGTATTTTTCTTTGTTGATGTTCAAGCCTTCAAACGTCAGTTGAGTCATTTTATTGATTTGATATTTCACAGAAAGATCAACCTGCCTTTGTGCAGCCACCCAAGCGTCTTGGCTGGCGTCCACCACATCGCTGCCGGTTTGCAGCAAATAACGTGATTTGGCGTTCGACGCAATGCGAGCACTCAAAGGGCCCGTTTCATAACCCAAAACAAGATTCACCACTCTGTTTGACTGGCCTGGCAATGCGACTTCGCGGGAAAGCAGCTTGTTGGACGGTTTGTCAAAGCGTGAAAGCACCGTGGTGGAATCCGTGATCGTGGCGTTGACGCCCACAATCAAACCACTCAAAGCGCCTGGCAACTGACGAAGCGCTTGTGTGTAAGACAACTCGTAACCCTTGAGCTTGGCTTTGTCGCCGTTCACCCCCACGATGGCAGAAGTGAAACCGGCCCATTGTCCGGTACCGGCCATGTTCGTGGTGTAAGTGAAATCTTTGATGTCCTTTGTGAAGTAATAGAAAGACATGACGCCATCTTTGCCAATCAAACGCTCCACACCTGCATCAAAATTGGCGGACCTCAGAGGTTTCAGATCAGGATTGCCGATGGTGGCCTCGGTTGGAGAACTGTAGGAAACGCCGGGGGCCAGTTGGCTGAAGTTGGCTCGCACTACAGAGTTGGTCAAAGCTGCGCGAATGCTGGTTTCTTGGTCTAGGCTGTTGCGAATTTGCAGATTGGGCAAAGTATTGCCAAAACTACGGCTTGTGTTCTTGGGGATCAAAGTATTATTCAAGAACTGATTGCCGTTGGCTTCAAACTTTGTGTTTTCATGGCGAACACCCGCCAGAATGTTCCAGTTGCCAACATCGGTGTTCACTTGAGCGTAGTAGGCGTTGATGTTTTCATTCATGCGCCAATCATTGACAGCAGAAGTGGAAACAATCATTGCACCAGATTTATTCAAGCCAGCGGCGCGTGCACGAACCAAAGCCGGGTCTATTGAAAGACCTATCATTTGTGGGAAATCAACCATGTTGGTGCCGTTGAAAGCATTCAAAGTGGTTGGGCCTGCTCCCCAATAATTGGGACTTGCGGCGTTCGAGCTGTTGAAAGTCCACTGGTCCGTATCATTGGTTTTTTCGCGAAGGCTGGACTTGAATCCAAATTTCAAAGTGCTTTGGATGTCGCCAAAATTGAGATTTCGGCTCAAGTCAAATTTTCCATGGCTCTCTTTGTCTTCACTCAACCTTGATTGGAAGGTGATGGCGTTCAATGCGTATTTGCTGGGGTCATAAAGTGAAGAGTTGGCAGGTGCGGTAATCACGGGCAACATCGTGTCCTTGTAGGTCAGGCCTGTCACGTTTTGCCGGAAGGACACACTGTTAAGCGCGTTTGGTTGATCTTCATTCGCAGTGCTGAAGCCAAGACGGCCTTCCAACTTCCAATCGTCCCAGGTTTTCGATCCGCCGATGACCTGAGACAGAATCTCGCGGGTGTATTTGCGTTGTCTTAAGTTGCGTTCAGCGCGTGCGTTGAAGGGCGTGTTTTCTGCTGCAGAACCGCCAGTGATGTTGCTGATACCCAGGCGATCACGAAGCTCATCATCACTGAAGGTGCTCCAAAATGTCTTTGAATAAAAAGATTGATCTTTGTTGACTCGGTAATCCAGATTCAAAGACAAAGCATTGCGCTCTCGCACCGGCTGGTAATCGCGCAGCTCAACTGAGGATAAATTCCCACCCGTCCATCCACCACCTGTTTCGACGTCATCAGAGGCAAACTTTCGTTTTTCGGTGCTGATGCCCACAGCAACACCCAATTTTCCATCCATGAAACGATTTGCCCAAAGTGCGCTTGCAAATGGATTGCTCTTCTTGGAAAGTTCATCGTAGCCCACGCCACCCGTCACGGAGAGCAGCTTGCCACGAAGATCAAAGGCAGACAGCGTTTTAACGTCGATAGTGCCGCCCAATGAGTTGGCATCCATGTCGGGTGTGAGCGTTTTGGTCACTTCCAGCGACCGGATCATGCCAGCGGGCAAGATGTCCAAAGTCACACCGCGCCTGCCGTTTTCAGGCGCAGGCACCAAGGCGCCGTTGATGGTGACGGTGTTTAAATCGGGGCCAAGACCTCGAACCACCACATAGCGACCTTCACCCTGATCGCGTTGGAGCGAAATACCCGGCATGCGCGCCAAAGCTTCGGCGGCATTGATATCGGGCAAGGAGCCGATGTCGTCTGAGCTGACAACACTGATAATTTGGTTGGATGCCTCTTGAGCACGGATGGATTTGCTCAGACTGGATGCTTGGCCAGTGATCACGATGGTGTCGAGATTGCTGGAAGGGGGGACGGCTTGCTGAGCAACAGCTTGGCACATCAAGAATGTGCTGTATGCCACCAAAGAAAGTTTGAAGGGAGCAGGCATGAAAATTCACTTTCGAAATAAAGAAGAAAACTATTTTTTCAATCAAAAGTGAAATTTATATGAAACCGTCATATCGAATTAACTTTGATGGTTTTGCGGGCTGATCAATTCATCCGTGTTGACCGATCAAAAAAACCTGCCGACTCAGGGAACTGGGCAGGTTTTGCAACAAAGGGCATGTGACCTGAAGAGATCTGTCAAATTGGGGCAGGGTTACGCCCTTGATGCGCTTGGCTTCCTCGGCGAACCATTCGACTAAGCAGGCACCGTAGGCGTCTTCGCCTTTGGCCTCGGGGAGGGGGCAGATAGGAAATCCAAGCGCATGAGCACAAGTTGGCTCAAGGTTTTGGCATCCCAAGCGTGCACACTGGGTCAGCTTGGATGCTAAGGGCAGGCCAGTCGCCTGAGATTTGTCGGTTTGCACATTTTTGGACAGCGCCAGGCGCAGCCCTGCCCCGCTGCGTTGGCCAAACAGCTGTTGCCTTCCCTCACCAACTGACGCGCTGATCGGCCTCGAAGTCCGGTGCCAGTTGGGCCGCCTCGTCCCAATCGGGCTCAAGCTCGACACCCTCGTCTATCTGCGCGTCGCACCCCTCCCACAGCGGCGGCCCGAGTGCGGGCGTGATGCGCGGTGGCTCTGCGTCCACCCCGATGTGGTCCAGTATTTGGCGGATATAGGTGCTGTGGGTGATGAAGGCGATGAGGCGCATTTGCCCGCCACACGGGAGGCACAAAAGTGCAGGGGTGAACATGCGCACTTCTCCTACAGTGCGGGGGTCTCAGTGCCAAGTCACAACGCCGCCAGCGGCACCGCCCACAGGCCAGTCCCAAACGACAGGGCTTGATGGCCGTCGTACAACACCAGTCCTGTGGTGAACGCATCGCCCGCGAGGGACTGGAGTTTTTTCAGACCTTTGAAATCGCTGGCGTTCACCGTGGCCGAGGCTTTGACTTCGATGCCGATCAACTGGCGCAGCGGGGATTCGAGCACAAAGTCCACCTCGACCTGGTCCTTGTCGCGAAAGTGCGAGAGGAACCAGTCGTCGGCACTCAGGCTTAGGGCTTTGCGCAGTTCGGCATACACCCAGGTCTCGAGCGTGGCCCCCCAGCGCTCACGTTGGGTAAACACCAGTTCGGGGCTCAAACGGGTGAGGCTGGCTTGCAGGCCCGCATCCAGAAAGTGCAGCTTGGGGGTTTTGATGAGGCGACTGAGTTCGTTACGGCTCCAGGCGGGCAGGCGTTGCACGAGAAACAGTTTTTCCAAGATGCCCAGGTATTTGTCCACCGTCTTGCCGTTCAGGCCGAGTTGACCACCCGTTTGCGCGGTGTTGAGCAGTTGCCCGCAGTGCGCAGCGGCCACGGCCAGCAGTTGGGGCAATTTTTGCCACTGGTCGATCTGTGCCACGTCGCGCACATCGCGTTCAATCAGGGTTTGGATGTAGGCCTTGGCCCATGCTTGCCGTCGTGCCGCAGTGGGGCGTTGGCGCATTTCGGGGTAGCCGCCAGAAAGCGCATGCGTCACGGTGCCCCCAGAGGGGTTGACCCAGGCCGGATGGGTGAGCGGCCAGTCTTGCGCTTGCGCACGCTGCAAGAAGTCGTTGGGGCGGCATTGCAATTCAGCCTGCGACAAAGGCAGCAGGGTGTGCACGGCCATGCGCCCTGCCAAGCTGTCGGCGATTTGCGGCAGCGCCATGAGGTTGGCAGAGCCCGTAAGCAAAAAGCGGCCCGGGCGGCGGTCTTGGTCAATGACCAGCTTGAGCGCCAGCAACAGTTGGGGCGCGCGTTGCACTTCATCGATGATGGCCCGATCCAATTGGCGAGCAAAACCCAAAGGGTCTTGCTGCACGGCGGCCAGCAGGTTGGGGTCGTCCAGGGTGAAATAGGGCAGATCACCCGCAAACTGCTGCACCAAGGTGGTCTTGCCGCACTGACGGGGGCCGTTGACCAGCACAGCAGGGGTGTCTTGCAGCGACTCGGACAACAAAGGTGTCAAGTGGCGTGCGATCAGGCTGCTTGATGTTGCAGGTGGGTGAGTTTGCGGGGTGTTCATGGTGTCGCCGTCTGTGGAATTGACAGTCGTCTCAAGTGTGTTTTGATTTCGTCCAATATGGATTGTTTAGGCGTCTATTGTGTATTGAAAGCAAGACTCGGCTCCTTTCAAACCCGCGTTTGAACACGCCGCCTTGCAAGAAGCCCAGCGGCCTTGTGAGCTTGGCGGATAGAAAATCCAACCGCATGAGAACAAGTTTGGCGCAAGGTTTGGGCATCCCAAGCCTCACACTGGGTCTGCTTGGACGCTAACGGCAGGCCAGTCGCCTGAGATTTGTCGGTTTGACCCGTTTTGGGTCAGACGCAGCCCTGCCCGCAGCGTTAGCAAAACCGCTGTTACCACCCCCTTGCCGACTGATGCGCTGATCGACATCAAAGTCCGGGACCACTTGGTCCGCTTCATCCCAATCCGGCACAACCTCGACACCATCACCTACCTGCGCATCAGCACCATCCCACAGCGGCGGCACGCGCGCCGGGGTGATGCGCGGCGGCTCTGTCCCTGCCCCGATGTGCTCCAGTATCTGCCCAATGTCGGCGCTGTAGGTGATGAACGCGATGATGCGCATCTGCTCGCCACACAGAGGGCACCGCAGCGGGAACACCTCTGATATGCGGGCCATCAGCACCGCCCACAGCCAGTGCGCCGGGCGCTTGGGTGGCTCCGGCTGGGCAGACCCGGCCTGAGTTGGGAGTAGCTTCCTTGATGCCTGAGAGCAGCAGCGTCACATGTATCCCTTACGAAACTTAAATTCTTGCGGGTCGGTCTGTGCTCAAGTCAAGGGCTTGCGTTTTACACCCAAGGCAGCGAGGTTTTTTTAATTACCCAACGCCGGCGCCTCTTACGCCTACAAGAACAAGTTCGTACCCGAAGGCAATGCAACAGAGATATTGGGCTGTATGGGCCTGCAATCGACCACCATGAATGGCAAGCCCACTTAGGCCTAGGCCACGACCTGGCCGAGACAAGGACAAATGCTCTCGTTGAAGGCTTGCAGTAAATAAATACTTTGAACTAAAAATTAGCGTTTTTTTAAATCATATAATTAAATTGTTCTCTTTTTTTACCAGGGAAAGACTCACATGTTCTCCATGATTTCCAAACGCCAGCGCCCCGCCCTTTTCGGCTTGAGCCTGATCAGCTGGTGCGCCTTGCAAGCCACTGCAGCCGTCCATACCGATCCGAATGGCAACGTGGGTTACGACACCCTGGCCGAATGCGTCGCCGCCATAGAGTCAGGCAGTGCCAAGTTTTACCAACCCTTCACCACGCACCCACCCCTCAAGCGGGCAGGCGAAGCTGAAGTGCGCCCCATGGAACTCAAGTCCCTGAGCGTTGCGGACTACAGCAAAGGTTCGTGCGACATCGGCGTGGGTCGCTCCAACAACCGCGATGGCGTGAGCGCCCTGTTGATCGGCAAGTTTGTGCCTTACGCGCCCAACATGCCCGTCAATGCCTACTTTGACAGCACTGGCAAATTGGTCCGCGCCACCATGCTGCAGTGTGACAACAACTTCAGTGGCGCATTTCCACGTCCACTGGGCACCCCCGTCAGCAGCACCGATTGCTTTGCGACCGTGCAAATTCCTGCCAAATTCGAGACCAAAACCGAGCGCGTGACCAAGGTGCCTGAAACCGTGCGCCTGGAGGTCGTGCCCGCCACCTTCAAGACCGTCACAGAGCAGGTGTTGGTGACCCCTGAAATCAAAAAACAAATTTCAGTGCCCGCCACCTACAAAACCGTGCAAGAGACCGTGGTGGTGCAACCCGCATCAGAGCGCGAAGAACCCATTGCACCAACCTACAAAACCGTTAGCGAACGCCTGCTGGTCAAACCCGAAAGCAAACGCCTTGAAGTGATCCCGGCCACCTACAAGACCGTGACCGAACAGGTGCTGGTCACGCCGGAGCGAAAAGGCCTCAAAGTCATCCCGGCCGAATTTGAGGATCGCGAAGAGACCGTGGAAGATCGCCCCGCCACCACGCGTGCCGAGGTGGTTCCAGCCACCTTCAAGACCGTGACCGAACGCGTCATGGTCAAACCCGAAAGCATCAACTACGTGCCCTTGGCTTTGCCCATGAAAACGCTTCGTGAAGAAGCGATCTTGCGCGAAGCCAGCAGCCGATTCGAAGTCAAGCCAGCGACCTACAAAACCGTGACCGAGCAGGTTGAGGTCAAACCCGCAAGCAAACAACTGGTGGCGGTGGGGCCTGTTTTTGAAACCGTGACCGAACGCATCAAAATAGCCGATTCGCACAAAGTGTGGAAACGCGGCCGTGCCTGGATCGGTCAAGCCCTGGATGTGCGCCCACTCCAAGGTTTTGTGATCGGTGCCGACAACAAGGCCGCCGATGGCAACAGGGTAGAGATTCCTGCCGCTGCCAACAACAGCAGGGGCTCGCTGGAGACGCGCGTGCTCACGGGTGACAACACCAATTTGGACGACGACGTCCTGTGCCTGGTGGAAGTGCCTGAGCAATACAACACCATCAGCCGCCAAGTGCTCAAGACACCCGCGACCACGCGGGAAGTGCTTGTGCCTGCTCAATATGCCACGGTGACGCGCCGCGTTCTGGATCAAGAAGCCAGCAGCCGAGAAGTCGCCATTCCTGGGCTGGCTCAAACGGTCACACGCCAAGTCTTCGACGTAGAGAAACTCAAAACGCAAGGCTACCGCTTTAACGACCAAGGCGACATCGTCGCCACCCCCAATGGTGACCGAGTCTTGCGTGCCGCTGCGTTGCAGCAAGTTACCGGAACCGCTGGAGTCGGTAAATCTTCAGGGGCCGAGTCGGGCGAAGAAGCTTATGTTCGTGAGGTGAAGACACCCGCCCAATACACCAGTGTGAGCCGGCAAGTGCTGGACAAACCCGCCAGCGTCAAAACCATAGAGATTCCTGGCACCACCAAAGTGGTCAAGTCACGTGTGGAAACGACCCCTGCCAAAACCGAGGAAGTGGTGATTGCGCCTGCCGTTTACGGCACCATTTCCAAACAAGTGCTGGCCACACCCGCCTCAAGCCGCGAAGTGGTCGAACCTGCCCAATACCGCACCGTGGAACGCCAAGTCGTTGACACGCCCGCAACGGTGCGCAAAGTGGCCGTACCGGCTGTGGCACAGGTAATTTCACGCCGCGTGGTGGACCGTGAAGCCACAGTGCGCGAGGAGGTGATCCCGGCCGTCTACAGAACGGCGACCCGCCAAGTGGTTGACGTGGCACCGAGCTTGCGTGAAATCAAGATTCCCGCTCAGTACGAGAACTTGGAATACCAAGTCAAAGTCACCGATGCCCGCCTGGAGCGCCGCCAAGTATTGTGCGAGACCAACGCCACACCGTCCAAGATCATGGAGATCCAGCGTGCCTTGCTGGCCTCTGGCCACAGTCCCGGCAAAATTGACGGCGTGATCCGTGGCAACACCATGAGTGCTGTGAATGCCTACCAAAGGGCCAAAGGACTGCCGGTGGACGGCTTTCTCAATCTGGAGACCGTGAAGGCTTTGGGCGTTTCGCCCAATTGAGTCTGATCTGCCAAGGGCACGCCATCCGGCGTGAACAAGCTTCTCGGTACCGGCGAAAACAAGGCCCCACCGGGCGCCTGATGTGCCAAACATCAAGCCCGTTGGCTCCACCAGTGACCGACACACCATAGTCACGGCTGGGGT
>Ga0209550_10007417_pt1 | contig 10145 bp, 18 predicted proteins | sample LauGreSuBDMM15SN_2_FD_187567 | JGI IMG/M metagenome (GOLD analysis project Ga0209550, IMG submission 187567) | Freshwater lake microbial communities from Lake Michigan, USA - Su13.BD.MM15.SN (SPAdes) (version 5) | ecosystem: Environmental > Aquatic > Freshwater > Lake | place: Lake Michigan... | reverse complement strand
TGAGAGAAAGATTAGAACAAATCATTGACGAACACAGAAAAAACGATTAAAATACGCACATGGAAACACTACCAACACCACCCGCAATTATCAAAATCAAAGAAGACTTGTCACAAGGTCTTGACCTTCGCAAGCCGCTTCATGCAGCGGCTTATCTCAAAGCAGCAAGCCACTTTCTTTCCTCTTGGAATCAAGAGTGGTCTGCCGAAAAACTCTGCCTTGTTATGATCGCAGACGAAGAAGACGAAGCTGCAATGAATGACCGCAAAGAAATAGTGCCTTGGGATTGTATCGCAAAATACGAACTCCATCCAATGGATGATTCTGACCCGTGGTACTTCACCGAGGAACTAATCAATGGACTTGCCGAGGATTTTCTAACCTTTCTATCAGAAAACGCATGAAAGACAAAGAATATACAGAAAAACAAGTCTGGAGTATAATCGAAGAATTAGATTGGTCTGCTACAATATGCGACCATGAACCCTGCTATGGTCAAATGACTATCCAAGTCGCTCTTGAAAAAGATGGAGACTACTTTGGCGAATTCATTCAATGGCAAGACGGACTTTATAGTTTTGTTTTTTATAACTTTCGCGGAAATTAATTGACTAACCAACCAAACCAACCAACAATCCCTCACATGAATTCATTCAAACTAATCCAAGAAATCGAAAACGACAAATCATCATCATACTGGTTAATCGATCAAATTCGTTCAATCGGTAAGCGGGACATCTACGATCTGATGCGAGATGTCGATACCCTCAAAAGGGTGTTAGAATTCCAATGGGAAGAAACGCTGAGAGAGCTTAGGGTTGCTCAAGAGCAAATGGTGGTGGATTTTCTTGAAGGTAAATGCGAGCATCCCATCTAAAAATTTCTGGTTAGTGTTAGTGTCGCCCCCACCCGCAAGGGTGGGGGTTTTTTTAATGTAATGGAAGTCATAAGTCGTTGAGTTTCAATGACTTACGAGCGCGGGGCGGCCCCGCCCTCGTAACTCGTTGAGTATCAGTGAGTTACGAAAAGAATAAAAATGAATAAAAAAGCATTGACCTTGTTCACCCCCATGCTATTCTACTCCCATGCAAACGCTATTCGAATACAGATCAGAAGTCGCCTCAACTCCAGAGTATCGCATTCACCGCCCCGATGCTTGCCAAACATTCATGGCAAGCGTTGAGCATAAAGAAGAGGATGATGATGAAATCCTGTTAGAAACAATCTTCTCACTTTGCAATCGCGGCTCACGCCATGAGCATCCGCAATTTGATCTAACACCCATCCCTTCTCTTTCCGTAGGGGATTGTGTAAAATTAGGTTGCCGCAAGGACGACATTGTGCGAATCTATCGCTGCGAAGCTAATGGTTGGACTAAACTCTTTTAATAATATGAAACAAATCCGCGTTTACTATAATTTCCACAAGAAACTCTTTTCTGTTCAAGAGAAGGTCAACGGTTCTTGGAAGGTTGTCGAGTATACTAACGAAATCTTCATCCGCAACGCTACCTTCAAGGTGAGCGAGGCGGGGCGGCAAAGGGTCTTGAAAGAAAAAAAGAAAAACGTCCATGCGTTTATCATTGGTGAGCGTTTCCCTTTTATCCCCAAGTCTTTCGTGTATCGTGACGAAGTTTCTTATAACCCATATAAAGGCGAGAATTTTATAATCACCAAGGAGGACAAACCTCTTGACTGGGCTAAATACGTTACTATACTAAACGGGAAGGTGATTGCACTAATCCCCGAATTCAAAGGAGTAAGAATCTAACTAAGTAAATGAACCCGACAACATCAAAAAAAGTATTGCTCGCCCTTCAGGAATCCTTGAAATTCGTTGAAGAGCAACGAGTAGGGTTGGACTTAGACTATGAGTTTGACCTTATAAGCGAAGCCATCGCCGCCATGCGGGAAGATGCCGAGTCCATCGCAGCCTTGGATTTCACGTTCTGCGGAACAAGCATCTAACAACTAACAACATGATATACATCGATCAAAAAATAACTACATGGGAACGATTCGGCATTGACGACGAGCATAAAGACGCTTTGTTTCAATTCATGAAAGAAAATCCTTCGTTTACATCTTTGGATTTATATGATTGGGCGCATGTACAGGGATATGATCCACATAGTGAAAGGATTGAGGGTGCTGAAGAAACAGTAGACCCTTACGAAAATAACAGACAAGCAACCATTGAGATTATACAAGACGAAGAACCTTTGTGGAATAATAGCCCCGAATCGTGCTTCCCTACGGATTTCACGTTCTGCGGAACAGGCATCTAACAAACACTAACTAAATAAAAATATGGGACTAGATCAATACGCATACGTTACAAACCTAAAGACTAAAGAGAAAAGTGAATTTGGGTATTGGAGAAAGCATAACGCACTCCAAGGTTGGATGGAAAACCTTTGGCATTCTAAGGGTTGCCCTGGGGCAACGCTACTTCGGCGGGATCGCCCTAATGACTTCAACTGCATTCCGTTACAGTTGACCCATGAAGACCTCGACCTGCTAGAAAAGGATCTGCTAGATTCTCGACTGCCAGAGACCACAGGCTTCTTCTTTGGTTCTAGCACGGCGGGGGATAATCCGCACCTGTTAGACGATCTGGACTTTGTGGCTCAAGCGAGAGAGCATCTGGATTCTGGTCTAGAGATTGAATACTTTTCTTGGTGGTGACATAATAACCCCGTAACTCGTTGTAAATCAGCGAGTTACGAGGGCGGGGCGGCCCCGCCCTCGTAAGTCTTTGATAATGAACGACTTACGAATCTAACAGAACTCTAACAGACCCTAGCAGAAATAAAAAACAAAAAACAATAAAAAAGATGTGGACAAATCCGCTGGTTCTGGTAATCTCTCCTTGTTGCCGCTGATGGCACTTACAACCAAAAAAAAAAATATGTCACTAATCATTGCAAAAAACAAAGTATCCACCGAACAACTCGCAGCATCCTTCACCCCAGAAGGAACCGATTCGTTCCAACCCATCTCCCATTCTTCTCTCGTCTCTTATACCAGAGACGCGATTGAACGTGCAGGTCTTTCCATCGTGGACGAAGAGCATTCGTTAGCACGGGCGGGTCAACGCTACTTCGGCGGGTTCGCCCTGTCTGGTCTGGACATCACGGGTTCAGACCGTCAGATTGTGTTAGGGCTTAGAAATGCTCACGACAAATCCTTTGCCGCTTCGGTGTGCGTTGGAAATCGCATGATGGTTTGTGAAAATCTTTGCTTCTCTTCGGACGTAAAGCTCGCTCGTCGCCACACGACTAACATTCTAACCGATCTTCCTCGCGTCCTTGCCGATGCTGTGGGGCGTGTCGTTTCGCATTGGAACGACATGGGGAAAAGAATTGATGCTTATCAGCAGACCGAAATTTCTCGCGACCGTGCTGCCGATCTTCTAATCGATCTGGTTGACTCCAAGGCTTTTCCTGCTCGCGACATTTACTCAGCGGTTCAAGAATTCCGCAACCCTCGCCACGAAGAATTCAAGGGTGGTACTCTGTGGACGTTGTACAACTCCATCACCGAGAACCTCAAGGGTGGCGACCTTGCCAAGTTGCCTTTCCGAACCATGACCACTCAGTCGATCTTCGACCGTGTGAGCGGTCACAAGAACGCAATCCAACTCCCTGCCTAACAGCTAACAGCTAACAGCTCCCACCCGCAAGGGTGGGGGCTTTTTTTATAATCTAATCAAAGTCATAACTCACTAAGCATCAATGAGTTACGAGGGCGGGGCGGCCGCGCCCTCGTAAGTCGTTGAGTATCAACGACTTATGAAAGTGAGCTTTTGTTGTGAGAAGTTGTTAGAATCTAATGGTTAAAAATTGCTTGCTTAGTGTCTGCATTCTGGTAAGGTCTGCTCATGTCACTACTCAACTCAGGCAACAGTAAAACACGCAAGGGCGAAAAAAAAGGTTACACAACCTTCGGGCTACATTTAGCACCCGCCAATCTATCAGGATTCAACGTCTGCAAGGACGCATCTATCGGATGCACCGATGCCTGTCTAAATACGGCGGGGCGTGGTGCGATGAATTCTGTTCAGAAAGCACGAATCAAAAAAACGCTTTTCTTTTTTAAGGACAAGCAAAAATTCCTTGCCGAGCTTTGGGCGGAAGTTGCCAAGTCAATCAAATCGGCTTCACGCAAGGGGATGACTCCCTGCTTTCGTCTCAATCTAACAAGTGACCTTCCTTGGGAAAAAATCAAATTCAACGGTCAAAATGTTTTCGAGGCTTTCCCACTTGTAACCTTTTATGATTACACCAAGTCAGTCGAACGAATGACTGCCTTTGTGAACGGTGAGATGCCTAGCAACTATCACTTGACTTTCTCACGCAGTGAAACAAACGGTGCGATTGCTTTGGCTATACTCAGATCGGGCGGAAATGTCGCGATGGTTTTCCGCAAGTCGATTCCCTCGACCTACTTCGGGCATGATGTGGTTGACGGTGACGAAACGGATTTGCGGTTCCTTGACGGCAAGGGAAAAATTGTCGGTCTGAAAGAAAAAGGTCTTGCAAAAAAGGACGAAACAGGCTTTGTTCTTGAGCCAGCATGAACGAAGTAAAAACCATCCTGCTGATCATGATCCTGCTTTTAATTTTAATCTTTAAAAAACGATGAATGTTTATCGCCTAATAATAGAGTCTGACGACGAGACCCACATTGTGGATGCAATACACGAAAACGGTTTGCTTCAGTCCATCGAAGTCTACCCTGTCGAAGAAGGCAAAGTCCAGGACGCTTTGCATTATGGGATTGGAGACCTTCCAGATCTATCAGTTAGAATACAAGAAAATCTAACCGTTATGTTAGAAGATGGTCTGTGTTAGAATCTAACCGTTTCGCTTCAAATTCGTAACTCACTAAGTATCAGTGAGTTACGAGCGCGGGGCGGTCCCGCCCTCGTAACTCCTTCAGTATCAACGACTTACGTAAATCGTGAATCTAACAGGTATATAGTGGGTATCTAACGGTTCTCTATTAAGGGTACATCTATTAACAGAAGACTTATTAACAGAAAGTCTATTTACAAAAGTGTTATTAACAGAATGTTTATTTACAAAAGTGATTGGTGGGTCATGTAGGAATCGAACCTACATTGGAGGATTAGAAATCCTCAGTCCTATCCGTTGAACGAATGACCCTTTGCTTAAAGTCTCATATATCGTACACTAATACTGTATTAAGTACGATATATAAGACGTTATGTATTAGACGTAGATGGCGAGAATTTCCTCGTCGCTCATCGTTGTCAACATGAACAACTGATTGTATTCTGTTGGTTCACCATCGAGAGGAGATTGACCATCTTGATGGAAGTATTGCATACGTAGGCGACCGTCGATAAGGTAGTCAAAACCATCATAACCCCAGAGGTTCCCGTCAATAATGATTGAGGGATATCTCTTGCCGTTGTTCTTACCAACGATTCCATATTCGACGACTAGGCGGCGATATTTGCTTTTGTCTATTTCGGTGATGTCTGTTATTGTTTCCATATTAGAAGTTTTCGAAATCAAAGTTTGGATATAGCTTTTGGGCTTTTGTCTGAAGGATATCTCTGAATGCGTAGTACGCATCGATGAGTTCGGCATTATCTATACCACCATTCACTTCTTTTTCTCTGTCCGCAATCAAGCTGATGAGTTCGTGAGCAACCGAGTCAAAGGTTGACTCGTAGTGTTTTATATCCTCTGGATCGTTTGTCATATTAGAAGTTTTCAAATTCAAAATCGGGATGGAGTTCTTTCATCTTTGCTTGAACTTTTTTCTGCCAGACATAATACTCAGAAATTAAATCTTCGGCAGAAAATAATATGAAAGAACTTTCGGTTATTGCGTAAATTAATTCATGTACTACGGAATCCATTCTGCTTTCCATGTCTTGAATATCTTTAGCTTTGTTAAGTGCTTCATCTTCATTAAGTGTTTTCATATTATTCAAAGGTTAGGTCAATTGCTTTGGTGCATCCACCAGATTCCACGATCAGCGTTGCTGTCATCTCCTCACCTTGAGTGACTCCCTCTTCGTCGCCGACATAGACTGATGCCTTCAAGGAGGAATCGAATAGGTCTACGCCCGTGAGATCAAACGGACAGTCTTCAAAGATGTCGTATTCATCAATGGTCTTTAATCCACAGGTTATTTCGGTGACACCGTCTTCAATGTCCCAGCAACTATCGCTGATGTCCATTATGTACTCACGACCTTCGCATGAGAGATAGACACCCCCTAAGTCGAGGAATGTAACATTCTCAAGTTCTTTTGAGATCTTGATCGTGATATGGGAGATTGCTACGTCATCGATGAATCCTTCTATATGGTTTGCTTGGTTTGTTTTCATGTGTGGATAGGTTAATGTTTTGGATTGTGGTTGTCAACAATTATTCTGCAAAAAGTTTTGGTACAGACTTATCATCTTCTAGGCGACCAGAGTACTTCATCCACAAGGTGAGATCAATATCGGCAATGCTCATGAATGGGAAGTTTAGTCGAGCTAAGAAAAGAAATTGTTTTTCTAATGCGAGATACTGCTTAACATTCGTTGGAGTACTTTGGGGAACGCCATTTTTAAATGCGTCCGACTCTTGGTTCTCGCGCAACCATTTGAGAATGTGGGTATCGAGTACGGCGCATTGGCAATCGGGGCGGGTATGAAGCAAAAAGAATCGTGCGGTCTTCTGACCAACTCCATGCACATTCATGAGATCCTCTAGGGAACAGGTTGCAAGATCGAGATCGACCGCACCCATTACTGCTCTGGTTAGACGATTGTACTGTCCGATCCGAGAGGCGCACAGAGCATTGTAGATTCCGATCTCACCCAAGTTCTTCAGCACTTCAAAAGGTGTTTCTCCTTCGATGGTGTTAAGTAGTTTGGCGAGGCACTTAGCTGCATAGTCGCTATTCTTACCAGCACAGAACAACCCAAACAAAAAGAATGCTTGGAGTTCAGCAGTGGTGCGAGTGAAGTTTGTGATCTTCGTGGGGTCAATTAGTAGTTGCATGTGAGTAAGGTAGTAGTTGTCTGTGGGTTTGTCTATAATTATTTTCAAATATATTTAAATGATATTTAACTGTCTGGGTTCTCCGCTGAGATCACTCCCATTTGATATTCACTATTACGGCCAGATATATTCACCATGAAGTTTTCGTATGTCACTCTGGAGTTCATTATTTGTTTTGCTATTTTTGTTGCTTCTTTTGTGAACCTGTATATGTTTGGCGGTATTGGTAAAAAGTTATTCCATCTTTGGTTTTCGGCCCAGTGCCTATCCCACACTTTATAATATTCTTTTAGGATTAGAAACTTCTTGAATGCTGAAATGCTAGGAAGGTAAATAATACCATTAAAATAATTGTCTGAGTAATTTGATCCATAAATATTTTCGCAAAGGATACAATCCCTTTCTGTTTGTTCTTTCTCGCCAACCAAACCAACGGCAATGCCGTAGTTGTTATTGGATATAATGTATTGAGTTTCTTTCATAATCAATCCTTAATTTTGCCAAGGATCAAAATCCCCTTGGATGTGATCTTGCGGGTTCCATCTATTTTCATCAGATTCATTTTTGTTAGGTATGATTCCGAGTCTCTTTGGATAGCAGTCCGAGACAATCCCGTTGAGGCAGATAAAGCAGATAGGGTAGAATCTCCTCTTTGTTTTAGTACTCTTAGAATCTCGACCTCAGAATTAGTAAGACCTAAAGGCAGGATGTCAACAAGAGAACATAATTCCTCCCATTGCTTCATGCCGAAAATTGGGCTATTCCTGGATTCACAGTACATAACTATTTCCTTTGCTCTTTTAACTGCGGATCTAGCATTGCCCCGCAACGTGTGGGATATCTCATCAATAATTTCGGCGCTGATCTTGATACCCTCTGTTCTACTTTGTAGAATCTTGCCTAAGTCTTCCTCACTATATTGTTTAAAATCTATGACAGTGAGTCTGTCTTTAAACGGTGGGAATAGTTTATCTGGTTCTGATGTAGAGAAGATGTAACTCTGCTTCTCAAAGTCGAACTCGAAAGAAGACTCCTCAAAATCAAATCTCTTTTTGTTTGATTTCTCTGTATTAAACACAGTGAGGAAAGACATGACTAGATCCTTTGGTAGCGCATGGCACTCATCAAACAGAATGGTGATCTTGCTATCCATGATGATGGGGATAAAGATCTGATCGAAGAATTGTTTTGAGTTTTTTATGGTGGAGCAGTTGATCTCCAGCATTGGCTTGCCTATAGCCGCAGCAAAACTTTTAGCGAACTCTGTCTTGCCCAGTCCTTTTGCTCCATTAAACATTAGGAATGGTACGACACCTGTAGATGAATATACATCTTGATAGAAACCTAACTGTCTCTTGATATGGTCTTGCCCAATAAGTGATTTAAACATATGTTTGAATTTAGAATTTTATAAGTGCGAACTCGATCTTGTCTGCTGGTGGCGAAGAATCAATAAGATGCTTTTGCACCTCCTCAATATCCTCACGACGATCTCCTGCGACTAGCTCAATATTAGCCAACCACTTTTTAGACACGACGATTTTACTCTTTGCTCCTAGTAGGGAGCGTAGAGTGTCGAGCGGTACGATGGTAAACGATGTCGATCCAGATGGACGACCCTTCTTTTTGTTTGGTTCAGTATTCATACGGGCAAAGAATACCAGACCAGAATCAGGTGGTCAACTTTTTTTTTACATTAAAACCAATTAACTTAAACGCACAGAAACAAACGAACGGCATTGAAAACAAATGAAAACAAATGAACGGTACTGAAAACTGTTAGACACCTGTTAGAGTTCTGTTAGAGTTCTGTTAGAGATCTAACAGACACCTGTTAGATCTTTTGTTTATTTGGCAAAAAATCGTTCACAGTTTATTTGGCCGAAATTCGTTCACAGTTTATTACGCGAAAAATCGTTCACAGATTGACTTTGTTTATTTGGCAAAAATTCGTTCACAGTTTATTTGGCAAAAAAACATTCACAGATGAAAAAACTTGTGTAATAATTGTTACTTGAGTGGTTTGTCCCACTATAAAAATAAACTACACATATTACTGTTGTTATTTATAATTCGCTTTTGTTGAGGGAAAACTCGCAAATCATCGCTTACTGGAAAATCAAATAGAGGATCTGTCAAGCTGAAACAAAAAAGAAAAAAAATAAATAAAAACAGATTTAAAAAGACTCGATTTATTCAGTCTTCTTTTTCGTGTCCACACGACTCTTATTCATCCTAAGAATATGCTTGTCCCAGATATCAACAGGCTTGTCAACACTTTCCTCCACAAAAAGTAACTTCTTCAGCCCTTCATTAACCCCTTTTACGAAGTGAAAAGAGGTCACAAAAAACGTATATGACGCAATAACAAGCCCCACAAACGGCGAAATAACCACTCCAAGCGCCAGCCAAATGACGTAAAATACAAATTTCATATGAAGACAATATACATATATATATGCGTATTGCAAGCAAAATCGGTGGAAAAAGTTAGCCAAAAAGAACAAAAAATTTTTTTAGCGGCGCGAATCCATTATTTCATTCTTCTCTATCCTCAATTAACCCTAAAAACCATATCTTTTCTTGTCTTATTACCTATGTATAGTTGTATATAATATCCTATATTCTATAAGGTTTTTTTGGGTTGTTGGGTGTTGGAATTGGGGTGGTTTTAAGAGGGGTAAAACGTGGTCTAAAAAGCTAAAAAAATCGCATAAAATGGGATCAACATATTGTATTATCAAAGAAAAAACTAGTCCACATATAGTATAGTCTCAGAATACTTTTAAAACACTTGTTTTATATTTTAAAGCAACTACTTAATTAAATGATTAATTTGTAACACTCCTTAAGAATTACTGTAATAGAATGTATGAAGAAGCTCACTTCCATCATGGTTCTGGATCGTAAGATTAAAATCGAATATGTTGAGGATAAGGATAATTGGGGGGAGTGCGACTCAGATATGCTGATAATTAGGCTATCTAAGGACTGTTTAAAGTACCCTGAGATCCACGCTACGACTTTGCTTCACGAAGTGACGCACATGATATTGCGACTGTCTGGAGTGGCTTTTATGGAGATCAATGATGAAGAGGCTTATGTAAGATG
>Ga0209550_10007415_pt1 | contig 10146 bp, 9 predicted proteins | sample LauGreSuBDMM15SN_2_FD_187567 | JGI IMG/M metagenome (GOLD analysis project Ga0209550, IMG submission 187567) | Freshwater lake microbial communities from Lake Michigan, USA - Su13.BD.MM15.SN (SPAdes) (version 5) | ecosystem: Environmental > Aquatic > Freshwater > Lake | place: Lake Michigan, USA... | reverse complement strand
GTATCTATTTCGGGCGCACCATGCCATTGCACCTTCGGCTGATCGAATGGCTTTGGCCAACCAATCTGCATCCAAATTTTCGAAAACGGGGTAAAGACTGCATACGGAGTTCCGTCGGCCTTCAATACTTTCCCGGGCTCCACCGCGTATGCCGAACCAACACTTTGCAACGTGATGCCTAGTTGCGAAAGTGCCGCGCCCACCTTCGCATCGCGCGATTGCCCGTACGGTGCAAAGTCCTTGGCAGCAAATACGGTTTTTGCTTCTGCATCATGGGCAACTTGTGCAACCACTTGCTCGGGGTTTCCGCTGCGCACCACCAACGATCCACCCATAGCCAAATTCAAGTCGCGCAAACTGCGTAACAAAAATGAGATGCGGGCATTTCCAGACTTTTCGAAGAACACCGGGTCGATGACAAACAGCGGCGTGACCGAACCTTCTGCTGCGGCGGCGCAAAGCGCCTCGTTGTCTGCCAAGCGCAGATCACGCCGAAACCACATCACCGAGTTAGCCACGCTCAATCCCCTTTTTCCACATCCACATCATCATGTACACACCAGCAGCCAAAGAGATAAACCCTCCGTAAGCAAGTGACCACTGCACGCTTATGGAGTCGGCGATGAACCCAGTAATCGGGCCGCCAATTGGGGTGCTACCTAGAAATGCAACCGCAGTAAGTGCAAGCAAACGTCCGCGCATATCTGGTGGAGATTCTTGCTGGGTGATCGAGTTTGCCGAGGCGATCATTGCCGCCCCACCAACGCCGAGTGGGATGGCCCAAACAAAAGCAACCCAGACATTTGGCGACCAAGCCATGCCAATGTTTGCGACGCCGAGCACCAAGGTATTTACTGCAACCCATCGGTATGTTGCCTTTGCCAACCGCGCTGTAAGTAGCGCGCCAAACAAACTTCCCACACTGGTAACAGCAAGCACCCAACCAAAATATTTCGGGTCTCCCCATTCGATATCCGAGAGTTTCGGCAACGAAACGCTGTAGTTAAACGCAAACGTGCTGACGATGGTGAAGACGATAAACAACACGCGCAGTCGGTCGTTGTGCGCGACAAATCGCAAACCGTCTCGCACTGGTGTACCGCCAGCCGGCCTTGGAGCGGGCGAAAACATCTGTGCGGTGCGCAACTCCGCCACACCGAACAACATTGCGGCGAATGAAATGCCATTCAACACGAACAACCACCCGGTACCCAAGGGGCCAACCAAGGCTGATGCAATTGCTGGCCCAAAGATTCGTGAGCCCGTCATGACTGCGGTATTGAGGCTCATCGCATTGGACATATCCGCCTCGGGAACCAGCTCGGTTACCAGAGCTCGGCGTGCGGGATTATCGATTGCGCCAACCAAACCGAGCATCCCAGTCAGTGCAAAGACGATCGGCACGTTGATGTTGCCCGTGATGTCGCAAATGCCGAGCACAATCGCCTGCAAGGCCATAAGCGATTGCGTGACGAGCGTGATGCGACGACGATTGAACCGGTCGGACAACGCCCCAGCCCAAGCACCCAACAACAACATTGGCAGAAACTGCAATGCCGTGTTGATGCCAAGCGTGACCGCACTGCCCGTCAATCGATACAGCAGGAACGATGTTGCGGTGAGTTGCAACCATGAACCAACATTTGAAAACAACAGACCAAGAAAAAACAACCGTGCGTTATAGCTGCGCAACGAGCGAAACATTGCACCGTTCTTAGATGCGATTTCAGTCATCAAGTTTGAGTGCGGAGATGAACACGTCGCCAGGCACTTCGACTCGACCGATGGACTTCATCTTCTTTTTACCCTCTTTTTGCTTTTCTAACAGTTTTCGTTTGCGCGAAATGTCGCCGCCGTAACACTTAGCAAGCACGTCTTTGCGCTTGGCCTTTACCGTTTCACGCGCAATGATCCGACCACCGATTGCAGCCTGGATAGGAACATCAAACATTTGGCGCGGAATCAGTTCACGCAATTTTCCACACATGCGGTTGCCGTAGTCGTATGCCTTGTCGCGATGGACAATTGTGGAAAATGCATCCGCTGGCAGTGCGTTCAACAAAATGTCTACACGCACCAAATCTGATGCGCGATACCCAGCCAAGTCGTAGTCGAGGCTTGCGTAGCCCTGCGATCGGCTCTTCAACTGATCGAAGAAGTCAACCACCACTTCGGCTAGCGGCATGGTGTACTGCATGTCCACTCGCTCAGGCGAAAGGTATTCGAGCTTGATCAATTCGCCACGCCGATCCTGACAAAGCTCCATGAGTGAGCCCGTGTACTCCTTCGGCGTGATGATGCTGACACGGAAGAATGGCTCTTCGATCGACCCGATGTACACCGTCTGAGGCAAGTCGGCAGGGTTGTCCACTTTCACCACTTCGCCATTTGTCTTATGCACCATGTATTCAACCGATGGCGCTGTGGCAATAAGAGCCAAATTGAATTCTCGCTCGAGGCGCTCCTTCACAATTTCCATGTGTAAAAGACCAAGAAACCCGCAGCGGAAACCAAAGCCCAAGGCACCGGATGATTCTGGCTCGTAGGTAATTGATGCGTCATTCAGTTTGAGGCGTTGCAAACTTTCGCGCAAGTTCTCAAAGTCGTCACCGTCAATTGGGAACAAACCGCAGAACACCATCGGCTTCGGGTCGCGATAGCCGTCAAGAACATCTACTGCCGGATTAATGGAGGTCGTTACAGTCTCACCGCTTCGGGCCTCGCCAACATCCTTGATTCCGGCAATGAGATAACCCACTTCGCCGGGCCCAAGTTCGGCAACGGGGGTCGTAACTGGCATGCGTGCACCAATTTCGATTACTTCGTGCGTCGCTTTCGTCTGCATGAAAAGTAGTTTGCTTCCACTTGTGAGGCGTCCGTTCATGACGCGGATGCTTGATACCACGCCCCGATAGGTGTCGTACTGCGAGTCGAAGATGAGCGCCTGCAGTGGTGCTTCGGCGTCACCACTTGGTGCAGGAATTCGTTCGATCACTGCATCCAAAAGTTCGGGAACGCCAACGCCAGTCTTTGCAGAAATTCGTAAAATGTCTTCTGCTGGAATACCCAAGACCTTTTCAATTTCCATTGCGTAACGATCTGGGTCTGCTGCTGGCAAATCGATTTTGTTCAGCACTGCAACTATTTCAAGGTTGCTCTCTAAAGCGAGATAACAGTTAGCAAGCGTCTGGGCTTCGATGCCCTGTGCAGCATCCACAACGAGCACCACTCCCTCGCACGCCGCTAGCGAACGGCTGACTTCGTAACCGAAGTCGACGTGTCCGGGAGTGTCGATGAGATGAAACGTGTGGCCCTTCCACGGCACACGAACGTTCTGAGCCTTAATCGTGATGCCGCGCTCGCGCTCCAAATCCATCGAGTCGAGATATTGGGCCCGCATGTCACGAGACTGCACGGCGCCGGTCATCTCTAAAATGCGGTCGGACAAGGTGGACTTGCCGTGGTCGATGTGAGCGATGATCGAGAAATTGCGGATTTTTGCGAGATCCATTGAGGCGATTCTGTTCTGCTGGGCCAAGTTTGTGGGGTGGGCAATGGCACTACAGCCCCCAAATTCTACAGTTGGGGCTGCCGCCGAACCGCTGTTAGCCTGAAGAGTCCCCAAATACACGGGGACATCTGACGAAAGAGCTGGGTAGTCGAAGTGGCAAATATCAAGAGCCAAAAGAAGCGAATCCTCACCAACGCCAAGGCAACCGCGCGCAACCGCGCGATCAAGAGCGAAGTGCGAACCCGTTTGAAGAACGCCAATGACACCATCGGCACCCCAGAGAACGCCGAGGCACTTCGCCTTGCCGTCAAACGCATCGACATGGCATCAGCCAAGCGCGTCATTCACCCCCGTCAAGCCGCTCGCAAAAAGAGCCGCTTGATGAAAAAAATCAACGCCTCCTCGTAGTCGCAGCGGTTTGACCGCTCAACCGGCACAGGCGTGCCACCAAAATCTCCAAGATCAGTTGGTCGGACAAATCTTTACCGCCGCGTAAATCCACGTCGGCGCGAGCCAAAAGCACGATTGCCGAAGCAATGTTCTTGCTCCCCATTGTTCGTGAGAGCGCAAGCGTTTTGTTGGCCATGTAGTCGCTCTTCGTGCCGACAATTGCAAAAACATCTTCCTTCGCGGGCGAATCGAGCCCATCGAGCCTGAGCAACTTTGTGTAGTGAGTAGAAAGCGACGAGATGATCTGCATTGGATGAGACTCGCCGCTGCCCACCATTCGGTGCAAGACAGCAATGGCGTTTGCGGGGTTTGATGCGCTGATCGCATCGGTGAGATCCCAAATGGGCACATTGCCGCGCACGCCCAAGAAGGGCTCGATATCTTCCGCAGTTAATTTCTTGCTGGTGCCATACGTGGACATCAACACTTCAATAAGTGAAGGTAGCCGCGCCTGGTCTTGACCAAGCCATGCAACCGCAATGCTGAGAGCACCAGGGTCGAGTTTGAGGCCCGCTTCGGTGAGGTGCTCCTGGAACCAAGTGACCACGTCGTTCTTTTGGCGTGGGGGTGACGTGGAAAATGTTGTCGCACCGGCCTTCTTCAACGCATCTGTTGTGGACTTTGCCAACTTGCCCGACGCCGTAAGAACCAAATGATTTGTTTCAATTGGCTCGAGCAAATATTCGAGCAAGGGGCGAAGTTGATCGACGGTTGCTTCGTGGATACCACGAAGCACAACAACTCGTTCGTCGCCAAAAAGCGAAGACGTTTGCGCACCCATCACTGCATTTGCGATTGCTGATTCGCGCTCGTCGATGCTGCCGTTCTCGAGATCGTGGCTTTCGTACATGGTGTTGCGATCACCATCGCCAACAAGTTGCGACGTGAGGTCGGTGAGTTTCGCCGAGACCGTTCGGGGATCCTCGCCCGTAATTACATAAATCGTCACTTCCCTACTCTGTCAGATGGGTGCGGCGCGCAAGGAAAAAACACCACAAGTTGCTAAACAAACCACGATTAGCCACAGCACCGCATTGACGAGGCCGCCGGGTTGCACGGCCTCGCCAACAACGGCCACCCACCACACCCATCGCACCGCGAATGTAATTGGCAGCATCAGCAAGCCGCACACAGGCGACAACAGGCCGAATTCGGAAAGTACGCCCACCACTAAGCCCATTGGCAATCCCACCAACATGACAGCACCAGCGATTGGTACCGCCAACAGATTGGTTGCAATGGCAACGATTGGAGCTGAGCCGAATACAAACAACGTGATGGGCATAACCCCCAATTGCGCACCAAGTGTTGTGGATAGCACACCCGAAAGCCACGGTGGCCCTGGCAGAAAATTGGCAATAATTGGCGTCAGCACAATGAGCCCCGCCGTCGCGAAACTCGACATCCAAAAACCAACAGACCAAGCAATAAGCGGATCAATCAGCAACAGCGCACCAAGCGCAATTGCCAATATGCGCATGGGTGGAACATCGCGGCCGCGGGCGATGCCATAGGCGCTTAATGCCGCCATAGTCGTAGCGCGGACAACACTGGGTTCAGCGCGTGTGAGCACGACGAACCAACCCAATAAAAACATGGTTGCAATGAGACGCCAACGCGACTTCGCTCGAACCAAGAGTGGCGCCGCGACGGCCAGCAAGAATGCAACGTTTTGTCCGGACACGGCAGTGAGGTGAGATAGCCCAGAGCCACGAAATGCTGAGATCATTTCCTTCGTTTGCTCACGATCGTCGCCAATCAAAAGACCCATATAGAGGGATGCCTCCTCATAGGGCATAAACCGCGTGGACTTCTGCAACACCCCGCGCAACCGATTGGCGCTGCGATAAAGCGGTGCGCCAGCGCCCGCCGTTTCGCTCACACCGATAAGCGTTGCCACGCCAACAATGTGGCGCGACCGATAGCGCGACTGCTTCCCAGGGTCGTGTCGTTGTCGTAACGCGCTCACCTCGACCACCTCGCCCACCTGTCGCCCACTTAATCGGCGACCCTCCAAACCATACGCATAGACAATGAAACGTTGCCCTTCGAGGCTCAGTACACATTGCACCGCACCGCTTCTCCACTGCGGATCTTCCATTACTTTTGCTGCACCTTGGTACACGCCGAGACGCGGTGTTTGCACATGTTGCAAAGCGCCCGAACCACCGGCGAGACCGACAACCAAAAGGCAACCCCACGTCCACCGGCGAAACCGTCCGTGCAGCGCACACATAGCTGCGCCAACAGCAATCACGCGGAGCAACACCGCAACGCCGCTTGGGATGCCGACGAATACCGATGCGCGCGTGCCCACAATCAAAGCAATGACAGATATATAGATGAAACCATTGGCGAGATGTTGCGTTGCGTACGATTGAGATGTGGTCGAACGTGAAGAAGTAGGGCTGGCACGCTCGCCACGAGTGGTGCCCGATGGGATCATTGCCCACCGAACCATGCTGCGTCACCGCGGCGGTGCTGTTGCCGTCGTTGCTTCGTTGCTGCTCGCGCTAATTGGCCTAGCACTCGTTGCACTACCTGGCCCACTGACTGGCGTGATTGGTTTTCTGCTGCTCGTTGCGGCGCTTCCGGTGCTGCCCATTGTTGGTGTGCCAGCCGTTTCTGCCGCATCTAGTTATGTCTTGGCAACTGTTGCCAGTTGCGTTTTGTGGTTTGCGGTTGGCCACCTTTCGTCGAGGAGAGCAACACGCCGAGCGATTGCCAGTTGGCCCGAGTGGTTTCGCGAGTACCGACCGCTTGCTATCGGAATTTGGATCGGTGCATTGCTTGCGCTTGGCGTAAGTGCAATTGTTCTTGGTGCCCTGTAACACCGCAATCACACGGTTACTTGCTCGCGCATAGCGTCGAGTTTTGCGGGCCCGATCCCTCGTACATTGAGCAAGTCCTCGATAGAACCGAATGGGCCATTTTGAGTTCGATAATCAATAATTGCTTTCGCTGTTGAAGGGCCCACACCAGACAACGTGTCGAGATCGGACATAGATGCTGTATTGATATTGATTCGGGTGCTGCTTGCCCCTTCGGGCGTGTTGAAGTTTGGTGATGACGGAGCGTTCACGCCAGGCAGCGGCCGGGGAATCGGTGTGCGAGGAATGGCCGAGCCCCGACGAGGAACAAATATTTGAGCAGTATCAAAAAGAGCAGCTGCAAGATTGATGACGTCGACATCGGCGAATGCAGTGGGCCCACCCGCGGCATCGACCGCATCAACAACTCGCGCTGTTCCAGGAAGCTGGTAAACACCCGGCCTCAACACCTCCCCAGCAACATGCACTCGAATGAATACGGGGTTTGCCGTCACTCCTAAATTGTTTGACCCACCAGGAGCCACCACGGACGTGGTTGCAAAGACAATTGCCGACTCTGGCGGTGGCGGCGGAACTCGCAGCACCCACCATGCGCCCAAAGCCACGCAGAACACGCCACCCGCTGTGCTCACGATGCGGCTGATGCCCCACCACTGGACCAATTGGCGCAGTCGTGCATACACGACTTACATGTGTACGAACCTAGAACAGTTGTGCAGTGAATTTCTTGCGATGACCCGCAGTTCTTGGATCATTCACACCCATAGTTTCCAAGATTTCGAGATACGCAGTGCGGGCATCATCGTCGAGCTTCACTTTGGGCAGCAAATTGGACAATTGATCATCAAAGTCGTCGGTGGGTGCAAACGCCAGTTTTGCTTCATCGATCAGCAGCTGTATTTGTGGCGTAGAAGGAATGCTGGTGAGCAGTGCAAGTGCTGCCGGAATATCGCTTCGACTGATCAGCAATTTGGCTAACGCGACCACAACCAATTCGTTCGTTGGCTCAAGTGTGAACGCGGCACGGAGGCTTGTTTCGTCACCTAGCGCAAGAAGCGATTCGACCGAAACCAACTCCTCGCCGGGAACGAGACCACGGACGAATTCTTCGATGACATGCTCCGGATATGCACCAACGAAACCGTCAAGCACAGCGCCATCTTTCATTGCATAGACGGCCGGGATGGACTGTGCCTTGAATGCTGCAGCGATAGCTGGATTTTGATCCACATTGACTTTCGCCAATACAACTTTGCCATTAGCGGCCTTCGTGAGTTTTTCAAGAATTGGCCCGATGGTTTTGCAGGGCTCACACCACGGGGCCCACAAGTCGACAATGACGGGCACTGTCGCCGAACGGTCGAGGACTTCGGCCTGAAACGACGCGTCGGAAACATCAAGAATCATTGCCCAGACGCTACCTCCCAGTGTGTGAGCAAGCCCTATGCGCGAGTAGTTTGCTAACTGATGATTGAGCAATCAGGAGTACCGGCAGGCATAAATTACCTCCCAGTTGAAAATTGGCTGTCGGCGAATATCACGGGCGCGCGCGCACCATTCACATATTCGCTCATTGCAGGTGGACACTCCAACCTCACCTTTCTTGTAACCGATGCCAATAACACCAAGTTTGTTCTTCGACGACCACCCCTTAGTCATGCGCTTGCAAGTGCCCACGATATGGGCCGCGAGTTTCGGGTTATTTCTGCTCTTCAAGACTCCCCCGTGCCAGTGGCCCCAGCGCTTGGCTTGTGCACCGATGCCGCGGTCAACGATGCCCCGTTCTACGTCATGGGCTTTGTGGATGGATTAATTGTGCGCGACCAAGAAACCGCAATCGACAAGATGACCCCCGCATCGCGGCGTCGCGCAAGCACTTCGCTCGTCGAGACGATGGCGGCAATCCATTCGGTAGTGCCAGCAAACGTTGGACTTGACGAACTTGGCCGACACGAGGGGTACATCGAGCGACAGCTGAAGCGCTGGTACGGCCAGTGGAACGCTTCAAAGACTCGCGAACTGCCAGCCATCGATCGCGTGCATGACGAGTTACTGAAACGAATCCCTCACCAGGGCCCCGCAACGATCGTGCATGGCGACTACCGCCTTGATAATTGCATGATCAGCGAAGCGGGAGACATAGCTGCAGTACTCGACTGGGAGTTATGCACACTTGGCGACCCACTGGCCGACCTTGGCTTGTTGATGGTGTATTGGACTGGCCCCGATGATGAGCCAGCCGCCAATAGTTTTGCCACCACCACTGCTGAAGGTTTCTACAATCGCAGCGAGTTAGCAGCCCACTATGCGCAAGTTTCGGGTCGTGACATTTCGCACCTCGATTTTTATGTTTCGTTCGCATTTTGGAAATTGGCATGCATCATTGAGGGTGTCTATGCCCGCTACATTTCCGGCGCCATGGGCGAACACGACCCGCAGTCTTTTGACGCCTTCAGAGTGCAAGTAGAAACTGCCGCCGCCAAGGCGGAGAGCTTGTTGGCGCGCCTACACTAAAGAACACAATGAGTAGCGCTTACAGCATTTCGCCAGATTTCAATAACACGCTGCCCCAACTTGAATCACCACTGATGGTGGTGATGTTGCAAGGTTGGATAGACGCCAGCAGCGCAGCCGCAACTGCAATGGAAGCGCTGGTTTCCGAAACTGGCGCAACACCGCTACTCGAGTTTGATGCCGACACATTCGTCGACTACCGAGCAAGGCGTCCGATGATGGAATTGCGTGATGGTGTCAATACAAAGCTGGAATGGTCGGTGCCAAAATTGCTTCTAGGCAAAGACAAGAGCGGCAAGTCGGTGGTACTGCTTATTGGCCCAGAGCCCGACTCGCGCTGGCAGCATTTTGCGTCGACAGTTGGTTCAATTGCCCAGCAACTTGGCGTGCGCCGCATGCTTGGGCTCGGCGCATACCCAGTTGCTACTCCGCACACCAGGGCCGTACAACTTTCGTGCACTTCGCCAAACTCGGAACTTGTGGCAACGCTTCCTTATTTGAAGAGTTCGCTCGACGTTCCTGCAGGCATGGAGGCAGCGCTAGAGCACGCAATGCACTCGGCGGGCATACCTTCTCTTGGCTTGTGGGCTCAAGTGCCCCACTATGTGGCATCTATGGCCTACCCCGCTGCAGCAGCAGCACTGCTTGGTGCCGTGTCCGATTCGGGCGATATCGAAATCGACATCAGCGGGCTACTCGAGCAAGCCACAATTCAACGCGAGCGCCTCGACAGCCTTGTTCGCAACAACCCCGAACATGCGGCCATGCTGACACAGCTGGAACAAGTATTTGATGAGGCGCACAGCGGCAACGGCCAATTAACCACCGGATTCGGGGGCG
>Ga0209550_10007414_pt1 | contig 10147 bp, 9 predicted proteins | sample LauGreSuBDMM15SN_2_FD_187567 | JGI IMG/M metagenome (GOLD analysis project Ga0209550, IMG submission 187567) | Freshwater lake microbial communities from Lake Michigan, USA - Su13.BD.MM15.SN (SPAdes) (version 5) | ecosystem: Environmental > Aquatic > Freshwater > Lake | place: Lake Michigan, USA... | reverse complement strand
GTGTTGCGCAGCACGCCCACGGCATCAATTTCAATCTCCACCACGTCGCCCGGCTTCATGAAGACCTGCGGGTTGCGCTTGTTGCCCACGCCGCCCGGGGTGCCGGTGACGATCACGTCGCCAGACTCCAGCGGCATGACGGTGGAGATGTAGTTGATCAACCGGGGAATGCTGTGGATCAGCATGGCGGTGGTGGCTTGTTGCATCACCTGGCCGTTCAGGCGCGTGGTCAGCGTCATCAGCTGGTCGGGCGCGATCTCGTCGGCCGTGACCATCCAGGGGCCAAAGCCGCCCGTGCGCCAAAAGTTCTTGCCCGCTGTCCACTGGGTGGTGGCCACCTGCCAGTCGCGGATGCTGCCGTCGTTGTAGCAGCTGTAGCCGGCAATGTGCTGCCAGGACTGGGCCTCGCTGATGCGCCGCCCGCCTTGGCCAATGATGACGGCGATCTCGCCCTCGTAGTCCAGGCGGTGCGACTCGCGCGGCCTGACGATGGCCTGTCCGTGGGCCACCTGGGAGTTGGCCACCCGCAAAAACAGCGCCGGGCTTTCGGTCAGCTCGCGGCCGGTCTCGCGCACATGGTCGTGGTAGTTCAGTCCCACGCAAATGATCTTGCCGGGGTTGGGGATCACGGGCAGCAGTTCCAACTCTGCCAAGGTGAGGGTAGGGGCCTCAGATGCTGCCAGCGCCTGGGCCTGCGCCAGCATGTCCTGGGCCAGCAGGGACTGCAGGTCTGGCGCTTGCGCGCCCAGGTGCGCCCCGAGGTGAACGACTTGGTCTTGGCCTGTCACTGCGCCGTAAGTGGCTTGGCCTTGGTGGATGAAGCTGATGAGTTTCATAAAAACGAGTGAAAAAAGAGGTGAAGGAAAAAATTCAAGCCTGTCCCATGCGGCGGGCCATCTCGGCCATCCATTCGCTGCGGGGCTGAAAGCGGGGGCGGCTGCGGGCCATGGCCTCGGCCTGCGCCATCACCGCCTCGTCGGGCAGGTCCAGGTCCACCGGTTCGCGCAGCGGCTGCTCGCAGTACCAGGGGCAGTCCATGAAGACCTCCAGGCGGTTGCCTTCAGGGTCGCGGACATAAATGGAAATGGCGTTGCCGTGGGTCACGCTGGCCAGGTCGTGCGCGCCCGCATCGGCCTGCATGCGGCGGCGCACCTCGCGCAGGGTGTCGAGGTCCGGCACGCGCAAAGAAATTTGGTTGATGACGGAAAACTCCAGGTCTGCGGGCCGGCCGGTGGCGAGCACCAGTTGGTGGTGCTCGGCAGGATCGCGGCTAAGAAACACCAGTTGCGCCGTGCCAAGCAGGCCCCGGTCGGTTTCCGTAAAGCCCAGCACCTCGCGGTAAAAGCGGGCCATGCGCTCTATGTCCAGCACATACATGCCCATGTGGCTGAAGGTCAGCGCACCGGGGCGGCGCAGCAAGTCGCTCATGACATCATCCTCGTCAAGGGTCAGGCCCGCAGCGCGGGCGAGGGGTGAAAACTGCGGCATCTTAGGCCTGTGGCCGCCATTCAGGGTTTGCCCCAGCAAGGGCTTGCCATCACACGCTTGGGACACATTCTGCGGCATCATCGCCACAGCTTGCCGCCTCACTTTCCTGCCCGCGGCACTGTAAAAGGAGACAGCGTGACCCCATTGCCCCACCGTCGCCAAGCCCTTGGCCTGGGCCTCATCACCCTGGCCGGCTTGGCCACCGGCTTGCCCGCGCTGGCGCAGACCGGCAACTGGCGTCCCGACAAACCCATCCGCATTCTGGTCGGCTTTGCCCCTGGCGGCAGCTCTGACATCGTGGCCCGGCTCATGGCCCCCAAGCTGGCTGACATCCTGGGCCAAACCGTGGTGGTGGAAAACCGCGCAGGCGCCGGTGGCGCACTGGCGGCCGACGCCGTGGCCAAAGCGCCAGGCGACGGCTTGACCTGGCTGCTGGCTCCCAGCGGCCACTCGACCATGGCCGCCATGCGCAAGTCCTTGCCATTTCGCGCAGTGGCCGATTTCGCCTGGACCTCCACCCTCACCACTTACCCCATGGTGGTGGCAGTGGCGCCCAACTCGCCCATACGCACCATGGCCGACGTGGTCGAGACGGCGCGCAAGCGCCCATTGAGTTTTTCATCCGTCGGCGTGGGCACCGCACACCACCTGCTGGGCGAGTGGATCAACGCCGAGCAAAACGTGCAGATGCTGCACATCCCCTTCAAGGGCGGCACGGCCGCGGCCACCGAGGTGATTGCTGGCCGGGTGGACATCTTGATTGAGACCATGACCGCCGCCCTGCCATTTGTGCAGTCAGGCCAGCTGCGGGCGGTGGCGGTGAGCTCGGCCGCGCCCGTGAGCGTGCTGCCTGGCGTGCCCACCATCAGCACCGTGATTCCCACGCTGCAGTACGAGTCTTGGCTGGGGGTGACCTTGCCCGGCAGCACGCCTGCGCCCATTGTGGCCAGCGTCAATGCCGCCATCCTCACGGCCTTGGCCGACCCCGCCATCGTCAAGCGCCTGGCCGACCTGGGCGGCGGCGCCGCCCCCACCAGCCCAGAGGCCTTCAAAGCCCGGGTGGAGAGCGAGGTCGCGCGCTTTAACCGCGTGGTGGACAGCCGCAAGATCGAGCGGGAATGAACGCGGTCCTGCACTCCGGCACGCCAGCCTTTTTGAGCAGATGCTGCTCCCCCAACATTCAACCTGACACAGAGCCTGGCACACAGGCGCTTTGACCCCATGTTTCAAAAAAACTGCTGGTATGTCGCCGCTCAGGCGAGCGATCTCGGCCGAGAACTCACCCAACGCTGGATCACGGGCGAGCCCGTCGTCTTGTTCCGCAACTTGGCTGGCCAGCCCGTGGCCCTGGAGGACCGCTGCCCGCACCGGCGTGCGTCTTTGTCCAAAGGCACGCTCATAGGCGATACCGTGCAGTGCGGCTACCACGGCATGACGTTTGATTGCAGCGGCAGCTGCGTGCGCATTCCGGGGCAAGACCAAATTCCCGCGGCCTTGAAAGCCAGGGCCTACCCGGTGGTGCAAAAGTGGCATTGGGTCTGGATCTGGATGGGGGACCCCGCGCTGGCCGACGAGGCGCTGATCCCCGACCTGCGCTACAACGACACGCCGGGCTGGACCGTCACGGGCGGCATGTTGGTCGTCAAGGCCAACTACCAGTTGCTCACCGACAACTTGCTGGATTTGACGCACGAAACCTTTGTGCACACCAAAACCATAGGCAACGCGGCCGTGGCCGAAACGCCCATGGAGGTCAAGGTGGTGGGCAACGAGGTGCATGTGCAGCGGGTGATGCGCGACACGCCGCCGCCGCCGCTGTTCAAGCGGGTGCGCAATCTCACTGGCCACATAGACCGCTGGCAAATCATTCGTTTCCAGCCTCCGTGCAGCGTGTCGATTGACGCGCGTGGCTACCCCACAGGCAGCGAGGACCTGGAGCTGGGCCTGCGCTGGTTTTCCATCAACTCCATCACGCCGGTGGATGCCCGCACCAGCCACTATTACTGGACCATCACGCGCTGCTTTGCGCTGGACGACCAAGAGGTCACCGATTTGATTCACAAACAAATCCTGGCCACCTTCATGGAAGACGTGGACGTGCTCGAAGCGCAGCAGCGCCTGATAGACACCGACACCCGCCAAGTCGCCGAGGTCAGCGTCAAAGCCGATTTCGGCTCGGTGGCCGCCAGGCGCATTGTTCAGCGTTTGGTGGAGCAAGAGGCCAAGTAAGGCCCGCCTGGGCCAGGCTAGCGGGCTTGCCTTTTTCACAGGGCGATTCGGGCGCAACGCACGGCAACGCTTTTTGAAGCAGCATGCCCAGGCTGAACAAAAAGCTTTAGGCCTGGCAGCCCCAGCGGTGGCCTTGAACAAGCCTCAGGCCAGGGTGTGCAGGGGTATGTCTTTGCTGCGGGCCAGGCTGTCCAAGCGGCGGCGGCTCATGCTGGCCAGCCAAGCGGCCACGGCCTAGTGCACCTCAGGCTTGAACATGTCCTTGACCGGGTGGCCCAGGGCCACGCCTGCGGCCTCGCACAAACGCTGCGCAAAGTGAGGCTCCAGCGCTGCCACGGCCACCCGGCCGTCTTGGCAGGCATAGAGCCGGTAGCCCGCGTGAGCCCCCCCCACGGCGCCATCGGGTGTGGTCATCTTCCAGTTGCGCGGCAGTGCCAACCAGGCGGCGGCCTGTGACAAGGCCACCTCGTGCAAGCTGCCCTTGCCCGTATTTTTTTGCAGCAGCACAGCCTGCAGCACCGCCTCGCTGGCCATAAGCGCGCCGCCCATGTCGGCAAACAAGCTGGCGGGCAGCCCCATGCCTGGCACCAAGCCCACCTCGGCCTGGTAGGTCAGGTCGTGGCCAGGCACTTCGGCCTGCGGGCCGGGTGCACCCACGATCTGCACCAGGCTTAAATGGGGGTGGGCGCGGCGCAAGGCCTTCCAGTCCAGGCCCAGCTTGGCCAGCGCCGAAGGCCTGAAAGAGGTCAGCAAGACATCGCAGCGGGCCAGGCGCTTGGCCAAGGCCGCCTGTCCCCGCAGCGCTTTGAGGTCCAGCGTGATCTCTTGAATGCCTTGGTGCAGCATGCCGTAGCCCAGGGGCGTGTAGGCCTGCATGGCATCCCCTGCCGGCGGATTCACCTTGAGGCAGCGCGCGCCCATGTCGGCCAAGCGCCTGAGCGCTGCGGGGCCTGGGAGGTTCAGTGCCAAGCTGATGATGCGCACGCCCTTGAGCGGGCGTTGCGGGCGTGCTTTGGGTGAGGTGGGAGCGATGGCCGTGGCGGGGATGGTATGTAAGCTCATGCCTTGAATTTAACGCAGCCAGGGCCAGGGCTTGAGCGTGATCTGCGCCAAGCTGTTTTCCGTCCGCGCGTGAGGCTGTCGCAGGCTGCGCGCGAGAGCCTGGCGTGGTCTGGATTGCAGGCACCGTTCGGGGTAATGAGCCAAGACTTAAGCTGGCGTATGCTTTGCTGAGTTAGAGCACTTTCTGGGCATCATGACGTGTTCCTCATGAAGCCACTCTTATCGGCTGATAAGCAAAGCTAAAGGGTGATACTTTCATCTAAAACATCAACAGGGTTAATTGCAACGGCTTGGCAACTTGATTTGCAGGCACTCAAGATCTGCATTTGCCGCCAGAGTTCCACTCTCCATGCGCTTGAGATGCACAGTGGTGTGTTTACCCACGGCCCCGCCATTGACTTCACCCGTGCCTGAAAGAACAAAGTAAAAACTGTTCTCTTCCAGAGCCAGTTTGGCAGCGGAATCAACCTTGTAAAAAGCAAGTTTGGTTTCGCGCTCTGAAAACACGCCCATCATTTTGCTGGCCACCCCAGGTTGATCTTTAAGTGGCACCCATTTAAAGGCATTGGAGTTCATGAACACCGGGCGCTCGTAGCGTTCTTTGGGGTATACCAGCGGTCGGCCGTGAATGTGTTCCCACACCGCTTCGTAGGCGTCTTGATTGATTTTGGTGCCGTCAGAATTAAAGTAGGTGTAAACACCCTTTTCGAATTTTCCTTTCTCCCTCAGGGCGGCGGCCGCATGCTCTTCTTCTGATTCGGCGGTGTAGCCCGACCCGCTGGCGCCGCCAAATTGCAGCAGCAGGTTCCAGGTGTTGCCGCTGGAGGTCTGCGGGCCGTAACGCGTGCCCTCGGGGAAGTAGCCGATGGCGCCAGGCGTAAAGCAACCATCTCTGTCGTAATCAAAGCTTCCTTCGAGTTGCAGACGCACTTGGTCAAAATTGTGGCGGTGACGTGGCGAAAAAAAGTCACCCTCGATATTGACAAGCTTTAAGGCAAAGTTGTCTGGGCCGGGCTCGCCCTCAAGAATGCGCACAGCACGAATGACCCCCTCTCGGATCTGGTTGTTCAGTGCGGTGACGGTGCGGCTTTCAATGGGTACGACTTGCATGGTTGTTGTCCAAAATGGTATGTCTCAATTGATATAGAATAAATTTTCTCATAAATGATGCATGAAGGGTTGATGATTTTTCGACCCGTTGTAATAATAATCCATCAATCATCTTTCCAACTAAATTCTTCAATATGTCTGCCCTTCAATATAAATTTAATTTGCTCTTGGCGGCTTTCGCCCTGTTTTCCTCCTCCCAGGCCGCAGCACAGGCAGAAAATTTCCCCAACAAGCCTGTCATTTTTGTCTCCTCCTCCGTGGCGGGAGGCTTGACCGACGTGGTCGGACGGGTGCTGGGCGAGCGCATGAGCGCCAGTGCCGACATGCGAGGACAAACTGTCGTGGTCAGCAATCGCCCTGGGGCGGGAGGCGTGATTGCGGCCATGTCGGTGGTGAACGCTGCGCCCGACGGTCACACCTTGTTGATTGCAGACTTGTCCAATGCAGCGATTGCCCCTTTGCTCATGGACAAACCGCCCTACGACACCCTGCGCGATTTTGCGGCTGTGTCCTTGATCGGAACGACCCCTTTTTACCTTGCCGTCAACGCTTCACTTGGGGTGAACAACTGGAAGGAATTCGTGGCCTATGCCAGGGCCAACCCAGACAAACTTTCTTACGGCACTTCGGGCTCTGGGACCATTCATCATCTGGCTACCGAGATGATGAAGACCCGAGCCGATATCAAGTTGCTGCACGTCCCCTTTAAAAGCAGCGGTCAATCGACACCAGCGCTGCTGGCAGGCGACATACAAGTGTTGTTTTCGGCCTTTCAGGCCGTGGCGCCTCACATGAAGACGGGCCGGGTCAAGCTTTTGGCGGTGGCTGGCCCCGAACGCTCTTCGCAGGCGCCTGATGTGCCGACATTTGCTGAACTGGGGCTCAAGGACATGATCTTCGTGCCCTCGGTTCATGCCCTGGCGCCCGCTGCAACGCCAAAGTCGGTGATCAACAAGCTCTCCGCCGAAATTAAAAAGGCCTTGCAGACCCCGGAAGCGATCAAGCGCTTTGAAGGCCTGGGCATTGATCCGGTGGGCAACACCCCCGAGCAGCACTTGGTACAGCTGACCTCTGACCAAGCGGTGTACCGCGCAGCGGTGAAGTTGTCCGGGGCGAAAGTGGAATAAAGCAGAGTTTTCTCTGCCCCATCAGGACGGCAACGGGTTGTCAGCCGAGACAGGAGCGCCTTTATTCCGGCCAACTTTCGCGTTCAGCTTGATGTGGGCAGGCCGAGCGCGCCGCCAAAGTCCAGCGGCAGCCCGACGTAGTTCTCGGACAGCGAGCGCGACATGGACTCGGAGTGAACCAGGTAATCGAGTTCGGCCTCCTGGACTTTTTGGCCAAAGCCTGCGGTGTCCGGGAATTGGTGCATCAAGGAGGTCAGCCACCATGAAAAGCGCGCTGCCCTCCAGACGCGGGCCAAGGCCCGCTGGGAATAGTGGTCAATTCCGGCGTCGCTTTTCTCAAGGTAGTGCTCGATGAGCGCGTTCGAGAGGTACTTCACGTCGCTGGCGGCCAGGTTCAGCCCCTTGGCGCCTGTGGGCGGCACGATGTGGGCTGCATCGCCCGCCAAGAAGAGCCGGCCAAAGCGCATGGGTTCGGCCACAAAGCTGCGCAGGGGAGCGATGCTTTTTTCGATGCTGGGCCCGGTCACCATGCGCTCGGCCATGTCCGGGTCCAGCCGGCGGCGCAGCTCGTCCCAAAAGCGATCGTCACTCCAGTTGGACACCTTGTCATCCATGGGGCACTGAACGTAGTAGCGGCTGCGGGTGAGGCTGCGCATGGAGCACAGCGCAAAGCCCCGATCACTGTTGGCGTAAACCACGGCATGCGGCGAGACCGGGGGCACGTCGGCGAGCACGCCCAGCCAACCGAAAGGGTAGACCTTTTCGTACTCGCGGATGGCGCCGGGTGGCACGCTGGCGCGGCAGATGCCGTGAAAGCCGTCGCAACCGGCAATGAAGTCGCACTCGATCACATGCGAGCGGCCGTCCTTTTCATAGCTCACGCGCGGGCTCGCGCCCTTAAAGTCATGCAGCTGCACATTGGCGGCCTCGTAGATGGAGGGCAGGCCGGAAGCCTGGCGTGCGTCCATCAGGTCGCGGGTGACCTCGGTCTGGCCGTAGGCCGTCACGACCTTGCCCTGGGTGAGCCCGGTCACATCGATGGGGTGGCGCGTGTTGGCAAACACCAGTTCGATGCTGTGGTGAACCGTGCCTTCGCTGTGCACACGCTCTCCCACGCCGGCCTCGTGCAGCAGGTCGACGGTGATCTGCTCCAGGATGCCGGCGCGTATGCGGCCCAGCACATAGTCGGGGCTTTGGCGCTCGATGACGATGGCATCAATGCCGGCCTTGTGCAGCAGCTGGCCGAGCAAAAGGCCGGAGGGGCCGGCGCCGATGATGGCCACTTGGACGCGTTGGGTGCTCATGGGTGTCTCCTCGAAATCAAAATGCTTTTCTGGTGTGGGTCCGAAAAGAGTTTTTAAAGCTTAAAGGGCGAGGTCATGAAAGTTCAACCTTGAAGCCGGTGCGCTGTTCGGTGATCGGCGATGGCGTGCGATGATCGCGCACCAACTCGGTCCTGTCCTTTGACTTGTTTTGGGCTGCAAGACCGCGTCTGCCGATAGCCCCCCCAAAGCCAAAAGCCCAAGCCCAAGCCCAAGCCCATGACCACCCGCACCGCCCCTGCGCCCGCAACCAAACCCACCCGCGCTGCCTCCCCCAGTCCCCATGCCTCTTCCAATGCCCGCGCACCAGCCGTGGCCAAGGCCGACTTCATTGAGGGCATGGCCAAAGGCATGGCTGTGCTCGAGAGCTTTGACATGCAGCGACAGCGGCTCAATGCCACGCTGGCGGCCGAGCGCGCAGGCATCACACGCTCGGCAGCGCGCCGGCATTTGCTGACCTTGGCGCACTTGGGTTACCTGGAAACCGACGGCAGCTACTACTGGCTGGCCCCCAAAGTGTTGCGGTTTTCCGGCAGTTACTTGGCCACCTCGCGCCTGCCCCGCGCAGTGCAGCCCACGCTCAACCGCTTGGCCGCGCAAACCCGGGAGTCGTTTTCAGTGGCGGTGCTCGACGGCCGGGAGGTGGTCATCATCGGCCGCAGCGGCTTTGAATGGCGCTCCCCTGGCGAGGCTGGCCCCACCCCTGCCAGGCTGATGGCCTATGGCTTGCATTTGGGTGCGCGCTTGCCGGCGCATGCCACCTCCACCGGCCGCGTGATGCTGGCGGGGCTGTCTCAAACCGAGCTTAAGCAGTGGATCAAGGCCAGTCTGGTGGCCGACAGCCTGCCGCGCTTGACCATGCACACCCACACCGACCCCAGGCAGCTCAAAACACTGCTGGACCAAGTGCGCACGCAAGACTATTGCGTGGCCAGCCAAGAGCACGAGTTGGGTGTGCATGCGCTGGCCGTGCCTTTGCGCGACCAGCAGGGGCGCACGGTGGCCGCGCTCAATGTGGTGACCTCTATGGCCCGACTGGAGGGCCAGGCGCTGAGTCGGGAGTTGCTGCCCCTGTTGGTGGACGCTGCCCGGGAACTGCGCGAGTTGCTCTGAGCCTGCAGGGCCGGTGCGCGCGCTCGTCGCAAGCCCCATGAAAAAAGGCCGGTGTTTCCACCGGCCTTTTTATGCAGCGCGAGGCTGATTACTTGACGTGCTTGCCGATCAGGCCAGCCATCTCGAACATCGAGACTTGGGCTTTGCCGAACACGGCCTTGAGCTTGTCGTCGGCGTTGACCATGCGCTTGTTGGCTTTGTCCTGCAGGCCTTTGGCCTTGATGTAGACCCACAGCTTGCTGACGATCTCGGTGCGTGGCAGGGGCTTGTCGCCCACCACAGCCGCCAAGGCTGGGCTCAGGGTCAGGGGCTTCATAAAGGCAGCGTTGGGCGTGCGCTTTTTGGCAGGAGCGGCTTTCTTAGCAGGGGCTGCAGCTTTTTTGGCTGGAGCGGCCTTTTTAGCGGGCGCTGCTTTTTTGGCAGGAGCTGCAGCTTTTTTAGCTGGAGCGGCTTTCTTGGCCGGAGCGGCTGCCTTCACTGGGGCGGCGGCTTTTTTTGCCGGAGCAGCAGCCTTCTTGGCGGGCGCTGTTTTGGCTGGGGCTTTCTTTGCAGTTGCCATGATTTTTTCCTTCTTGAAGTTGATAATTCACCTCGAAGAGCACTACTTCCCAGAGGCAAGCCGGATGCTACTGGAGAAAAAAGCGTTTTCCTAGAGAGAAAGCCTCTTTTTGCTGCCTTTTTGTTGCGGATTGGCCC
>Ga0209550_10007413_pt1 | contig 10147 bp, 1 predicted proteins | sample LauGreSuBDMM15SN_2_FD_187567 | JGI IMG/M metagenome (GOLD analysis project Ga0209550, IMG submission 187567) | Freshwater lake microbial communities from Lake Michigan, USA - Su13.BD.MM15.SN (SPAdes) (version 5) | ecosystem: Environmental > Aquatic > Freshwater > Lake | place: Lake Michigan, USA... | reverse complement strand
CGCTCGTCGTCGAGAAGCCACCCGTGCTCGCCTCGACCAAAGTGGCCGGCAAGAGCCGCGGCGATACGCTCTTTGCCGTCGCCTCCGCAATCTCCAACATGGGCCTCAACTGGGCTTTTTGCGAATGGCTCGGATGCGTATACGAGCAACTCGATGCGCTCGTAATCATCCGCTGGGCGTTTCAAGGCTTACTCCAACATGGCGTACGCTTAGCCTTCAACTCGTGGACTGCATTGACCGAAACCCGCCTGTATGAGAAGTCAATCATCGCCCGGACAAGAACGCTGATGGATACATATTGGATTGACTGCTTTCTCAAGTGGAAGCGAAGGACCTGGTTCATCCACCATATGTCTTTGCAGCTCAAATTGTGGTTGAAAGACAGTGATGTATTGCTGGCAGAGGAGCTCTTGATGGTTAGGTACAAAGAAGCGTTCGCATGGTGGAGCGTGTGGCGCCTCAGTGCTACGCCAGTCGGTTTGAATTGGGATACCACTTCGAATGCGACATCTGGTCGTGCGACGGATAGTCGTATGGGCAGCGCAGTTGCGGGAATTCTAGATGGCGCAGACTGAGTCGGATGGCTTCAACAGGCGGGCCCCTACTACGGGTAGCGGTAGGGATCACTACCGTACCGGTACCATACGATAGTTACTCTTACTGTTCCTAACCTCGGACCGTGACGCGACATCCGATCCCGCGACGTCCCACCACATGCGTCCCACGCCCCACATGCAAGGTCGACATGCAAGGCCCCGAAGCTGACGAGTGAAACGCAGACCAGGCGCGAGGGTTGTTCGTCGACCACCGGTAGGACCGGACCGCGCTCCGCGGAAAAGATGGTGAGCATACAGCTGAGACGGGAGAGACGGCCTGAAGCCTGAACGGTTCCTTTCAACTTCTAACTTCTAATATTTGCACATCGCACAAGCGCGGAGCTGGGGAGGGCACGCGCACCTCGGGGGCGACGCGCGAGATGGAGATCGCCGACGCGAGACTTGGGCAAACAGCGCCGCACTCGGTAGTGGGCACGCACCTGAGGAGCGATGGCATCGGCGGCGCGTGGAAAGAGTGCCCTGACCGATACGAGACGTGTGAGTCCCGGCCGGACACGGGACACCTGCGTGGGCTGAGAGTGAACCCTTCGCCGGTAACGGTAACCGTTAAACCTTACGATCCGATTCGATTCGATTGGCGGTTTGGCGGATCGGATGGCGCGCGCGTCGGCGGCTCGGCGGTCGTCCGTCGATGACGACGATCATGGTGTCCGGTTACCAGGACACTTTATTACACAAGCGAAGTGCTACTCGTAAACGAAGTGCCGCGCGGGCCACCTAGGCCTCGCTCCGCCCGCCCACATGCGGCCGGGCCCCTCTCTGCTTTCACGTTTCACGTCACCCGAGATCGCGTGCACGCCGCGCGCGACCTCGCCATCGCGGCGGACAGCGCACAGCACACCGACGCACAAACCTCCGTCAAACGAAATCCAATCTGGCAGACCCTCCACGTCGGCATCTCTGTGGGTTTCCGAACTCCCCAGCACAGCATCCCATGCGCGACCTCCTCACCTCGACAACCACGCCCGCCGCTGCCGCACTGCTGCTGGGCGAGGGGGAGGGAGATCCTCCTCCTCCTCGTCGTCGTCCTCCTCCTCCTCTTCCTCTTCCTCCTCGTCGTCCTCTTCGTTGTCCTCGTCCATGTCTTCAACTCCCTGGTAGTCCCCGTCGTCGTCGTCGTCCTCCTCCTCCTCGTCGTCGTCCTCGTCCTCCTCACCGTGACCTTCTTCGGCCTCCTCGTCCTCGTCCTCATCATCCTCGCCCGCGTCTGCCGCCGCGTGCGCACGCGCCTGCCGGAGCATGCCGAAGAGGAAGCGCAGCTTCTGGCGCGAGGGCAGCGCGGCGCCCTCGGCCAGCGTGGTGATGGCCTCCGCCTCGCCGCCCTGCGCAAGCTCGGCGTGCACCTCGGGCTGCCTCCGCTGCTCATGCGTGCGAAAGGCAATCAATCGCTCCTCGACCGTGCGCTGCGCATAGTAGATAGTGCAGCGAACGGGGCGCGTCTGGCCGATGCGGTGGCACCGGTTGAGTGCCTGCAGCTCCTGCCCGGGCTTATCAAACGGCTCGAGCAGGAATACGTGGCGCGCCGCCACGAGCGTGAGGCCAGCGGCCGCCGCGCCCGCGTGCAGCAGAAAGATGCGGCACGTGGGGCGCTGCTGCCACGTTGCAACCGCACTCTCGAGGCTCGCCTGCGCATCACCCTTAGAGATGGTCACGTGAGGCACGCCAGCATGCGCGAGCACGAGGTCGGCGTGCTTGATGGCGGCCCTGTGCTGCGAGAAGACGACCGCCTTGAGCGGCACCCCATTCTCGTCCACTCCGAGCGCCTCCAGGTCCGCTAGCAGCCGCGTCAACTTGGCACTTGGTTTAATCGTCGAGAGAGGCTCTTCAGGCGCCACCACCGCGTGCGCCGCCGCGGGCGCGCGCCCTCCTCCGCGGCCTCCGCCGACGCCACCGCGCGCAGCACGCCTCGGCTGGGATGGCGCCGCTGCGTCTTCGTCCTCGGCATCGTCGGTGCCACGGGATGCATCGAAGCGGGAAAGGCGGAGCGAGCCGATTTGGATTGCATTTCCCTGGCGTGGAGTGGAGCCCGGCCGCAAACCCGTGGCTGCCTGCAGGTGTGCGAGGAAGAGAGGCGACACCGACGGGCAGCGGCCCACGCGCACGCGCTGCTCATGACCGGGCGGCGGCGGCGGCATAGCCTCGTACTGCGCGAGCGAGTACGCGCGCGAGTAGCCGAGGCTGCTGCCTTCGCCCGCGCCCGAAGTCTCGCCGCCGCCGCCGCCGCCGGCGCCAGCGCCCTGTGCAGGCAGCGCGTCGCTCGAGCAGCCCGCCCCGGAGGACGAGGACGAGGGACCAGCACCGGACACAGCGTCAGACGAGCCCGCCGCCGCGCCGCCAGCGGCGGCGGAAGCGCCAGTGGCGGCGGCGGGATCCTCCTTGACCACCTCGATGAGCATCTTCATCGAAAAGGGCGCGCGGCAGCAGGGGCAGAGCTTGTGGCTGAGCGAAGCGCCCTGCCGCTCCGCTGCCGAGCGGAGGACATCATCCGCCGCAAACCACTTGACCATGCAGTCGCGGCAGTAGAGGTGCGCGCACGGCGTGACCACAATCCCGCCGCCCTCGGCGCCTACGATATCGAAGCAGATGGGGCAGGTGGCGGTGAGCGGCACGCCACGCTCGAGGTTGAAGAGCTCCTGGAAGCCCGCCTGCTCGACCACGTCCGCATCCAGCCCACGCTCATGAGCTGTCTGCAGCTTGGCTGCGTACGGGCGCAGCTCGGACAGCTGCAGTCGCGTAAGTGCCTTGGTGTCGTCCGCCCGCCCGAGCGCCTCAAGCAGCTCAGTGCAGTAATCTGAGCTGAACTTGGCGCGCACACCGCCGACACTGCTGGCGTCGCCGTTGACACCGGCGGCGGCAGCGTCACGCTGCGGTTCGAAGGCGCGCTCCTCGCGGCGGATTGACGCGCTCTTGTCCACGGTCACCAGTCCGGCGTCCGCACCGAAGGCGCGCCGAATGAACAAGATCTCCGCCGTGCGGCTCGCCTCCATAGTACGAGCGGGCGCACTTGACTCCGGACGCACGAACACACGCCTGCCGTGTTGAGCTGTCGTGAGCGTTCGCTTGGCGTCGTGGTGGCGCTTGGTGAGCGAGTCGACGCCTCCGACACTCTTTGTGAGCATCTCGGCCGCCTCCTTGCGACGCTCGAGAAGCTCCTTCCCCTCCTTCGTCTTCTCGAACCGCGTTCCTTTGCTGTCCTTCGCGCCCATCTGGGCGCGCTTGGCCGCGACCGCTGCCTCGGCTGCCGCCTCGGCCGCCTTCGCACTCTCATACTCCATGCGCACGACCTCCGCCGCCCGGGCCGTGCCAAGCAGATGCTCCTCCCACTGTGCGCGCTCGCGCTCAAGCGGCAGTGCGAGTCCGTGGGGCTTGGCCGCCTCCTCAAGGACGCGCCGCGCCGCCGACTCGGTGCCCATGTCGACCACGGCCACGCCCGTTTGCGTGTGGCTGAAGCGGACGGACACAGAGGGCGCAAGGGGTGCGACGGCCTCAGGGGCCGAGGATGACGAGGGCGAGGATGAGGACGCAGAGGGCTCCTCGTGGACGAAACGCTCGAGCGCCTGAATGAGGTCGTCAGCCGTTGTGCCCGCGGGCAGGCCTCGGAACGTCAGCGCCGACGGCTGCAGCCAGGCCCATTCGGGATGCGCCGTCCTGAGCGCCTCGAGCACGCGTGCAGTCGGCCGCCAGCCGATGGGTGCGAACCGATGACCCTCGGCCTCGGCGAGCGCGCGAAACTCGCCTCCGAGCTCAGCCACCTGGCGCGCAAGGCCCTCGGTACCCACGCCGCAAGCGACTAACTCACGCCGTACGGCGACCGCAATGGCGGCCGACACCTTGCCGCGCAGATCCGCGAACGAGGTGAGAACGCCAGCACGCAGCTGCTCCAAGGGCTCCCTCAAGACGGCGAGGCCGCCGAGGGCGCGAATCGGCGCCGTCTGCGCGAAAGCATGGAGCACGGGCGTGGCGAGCCGCGGGGCCATTGAGTTACAGAGCGCGCGCGCCCGGTCGCGCGCCTCCTTCTCGCTCGAGAGGCACATCTTAAGCGCTTGGGTACGCTTGGCGGCATCATCGCGTAGCTCGAGGAGGTCCTCGGGTGGGATCGAGCGCCGCTTGCACTCGAGCAGCAGCAAATACGGATCGATGCGCGGCTTGTTGAGCACCCACTGCCAGTTGGTAGGATGGTCGGCCGCGCCGGCAAGCAACACTTTGAGGAACTGGCCATCGGCCGGATCCTCGGCGTCCATCGTGTCGAGCACCAGAACGTTAACCAGCTGCTCCTCGCGTCGCTTGAAGGGTTCGGGGTGCTCCCAGCGCACACTGCTGAGCAGCTTTTCGGAGCCAGAGATTCGGAGCTTGCCCCGGATGAGCTCCTTATTGAACCTCTGCTCCTCTTCGGTGGTTACGCTCGCGTGCGGTTTCATCGGCTTCGTGAGTGTCACGAGGCCCGCCTCGGCCTCCGCTCGGCTGCACGGCACCCACACGAGCCGATCAGGCGGCGCTCCCGGCAGCGGCACTAGCGGTGGCGCACGCACGCGTCCCTCCGCCTCAAGCAGCGCCGATTCCGCAGCCTCGAGAGTAGTGCGTCGGTGCGCTGCCACCGCGGCGCGGTAGAGCCAAACGAAGTGCCATGCCGATGTACGGGAGGCGCTCGAGAGGTGCTCGAAGGATGATACGCCTGCAAGGGGGCCATCTACAGAGGCATCCGCGGTGGAGGTGCGAGACTTGCGCTTGGGAGCGACGCCCTCGGACTTGCGCTTGGGAGCCGCGCCCTCACGCACAAAGCGGCGAGAGCCTTTGGCTGCAGCGCTTGCGGCCGCGTCTGCATCGGCTTGCTCGACTGCGTACGCCCGTGCTTCCGCCTCGGCGGCGGCGGCTGCCTCATGCGCCTCCGCCTCGGCACGCTGAAGGCCCGCGAGCGCGCCCTCCTCGTCCTCTTCGCCCTCGGGGCGCAGCCGTAGCGCGCAGAGCACCGCGCCCATCGTCACCTGCTCGAGCGCCCAGCGCCAGCGGCTGATCGCACACGCCTTGATGGAGCTCACCTCGGTCAGCTCGAGCTCGCTCAGCTTGGTGCGAGTTTCCTTGAGTTTCGTCGTCAGGCTATCCACCGCGTACGCGCGCGAGCGGTCGTGCACGCGGTTAGTCTGGTTGGCGTGCCTCACCATGTCCGTCTGGCGCGACACGTTGTGGAACCGGTCGCCGTGTTCGCGCTCGGTGTGCGCGCGATCGGCGGAGCCTAGCGCTGAGATGGCCGCGGAGGCACTCATGCGCTGCAGGCACACTTCCTCGGCTTGCTGCACCATGTCATGCATGTCGGGAGCGCCCATCGAGCGCAATCTCGCGCGGCAGATCTCCTCGAGCTGCTTGAGCTGGTCAGAGCAGCCGGCGCCGCCGCCGAGAAGCGGCAGCGCGACACACGCCTCGCGCAGCAGTCTGAGCGCCGTGACGAGCAGCTGTGCGCCCGACAACGCGCCGGCCCGGTGGAAAGGATTGTTGGCGAGCCCCACGGGAGGTGGCGCTGCAACGGCCACGCCGCCGCGCATCAGGATGCTCTGCAGCGCGCGGCAGCGCCTAATCTCCTTGACGAAGAGCGCTTCGAGGAACGCGTAGCTCGTAAGCTCCGACTCCGCGAGCTGCACGGCGACGTACTCAAGTGTCTTGGGCGGCAGGCTCAGGATCGAGCGACCGTCAATGTGCGTCTGGCTCTTGGCGTGGCGCATCATCACGCCGCGTAGCAGCACGTGGAGCGCGTCGAGCGCGGTCTCTTGCCGAGCCTCCCAGGGCGTGCCGATGACGTGACGCCAGAAGCCATCCTCATGCCCGGCGCCAAAGGGCGAGACGCGCAGGAAGTAGAGCTCCCCCTGGAGATCATCGATCTTGTCGTACAGGGGTGTGCCACTCACCATCCACCGGCGCGGCGCGTGCAGCCGCTCGCACTTGCGTGCGAGCTCTGTGGTGGAGGAGCGCACCTCCTGCATCTCGTCGAGCACCACCCGACGCCACGCGATCGCGCCCAGTGCGCTCGTGCACTTGTCGAGCGCGCCGTACGTGCTCACCACGATGTCGTGCTCAGCGAGCTTCGCCGCCGCCGCGCGCCACAGCCCGGCGGCATCCCGGCTGATCAGATCCGCGTTCGTGTACTTGGCCACACGCAGAGGTGAGCCCGCCCCCACGCTCTTGGTGATCTCTGCCAGCCATTGCGAGACGAGCGCAGGCGGCACGACGATGAGCGTGGCGCGCGAGGGCAGGCAGCCTTCGGCGGGCGGCTCCAACGGCTGCGCGAGGGTCGCAAGCACGAGCGCCACCACCTCGAGGGTCTTTCCCAGCCCCATCTCATCGCACAGCAGGCCGCCGTGCATCACTGGCGGCGCGCCCAGGCGCATTTCGCCGAGCTGAGGCGAGTAATAGAAGGCTCCGCCGTCGGCAAACGGGCGGACCTCCCAGAAGAGGCCGTTGATGCCACGTGGTAGCGCCTCCATGTCGACCATCCACGCCACCGCCTGCTGCTGGTATGGCTTGAGCGTGAGCGCGAGGCCTTCCTGCTGCACGTGTGCGCGGTAGCCGCAGTGCTCCGTCGCCTTAAGTAGTCCCTCGAGCGAGAATGGAGGCGCCGCCGCGCCACCATGGCTCAGGAATGAGGCCGGGTACGTGGGCAGCGCGTCCACAGGCGTTGGGGCCGCGCCATGCGGGGGCAGGAGGCGCTCGAGGATGATGCGAATCGACGGGTGCGCGATCAGGTACAGCAGCAGACGGCTGATGTACACGTGCATCGTTAGATGCACAGACGGCTCCGCTCCGTCGTCCTCCGCCTGCGCCTGCGCCTGCGCCTGCGCCTCTGCCTCCTCCTCCTCCTCGACCTTGGCAACGCTCGCCTTACGCGAGCGCTGCCTCTTGTTTCTCGGGCCGCCGTCGCCGCCGCCGTCACCGCCGATGGAGCCGCCGCCGCTGCCACCGCTTCCCTTGCCGCTTCCCTTACCGCCGCTTCCCTTGCCGCCCACGCCGAGCTCCGGCGGCGGCACAATGACGGTGCGCAGGAGCGGGCAGCCCCACAGCTTCGGATCGGGCGCGGTGAGCGTCCCAAGGGCCTCGAGCAGCTCCACTGCCCATTCCTCGGTGCACATGAACTCGCCCTCGTACAGCGCCTTGAGCAACGCGTTCGCGCTCACGAAGCCCTGGCCGAGCACCTCTCCGGACTCCTTGTGCCAAGTCTCGGTCGGCGCCGTGGACTGCGCCTCCTTGACTCCGGGGATCTTGTGCCCCCAACCCCACATGGCGTCTGTCTCGCGCGGCTTAACTGGCTTGTCAAGCAGCCCGAGCTTGCGCGGAGCGCCCTTGTCGAAGAGCCCCGTGCCGGTCAGCTCGATGCGCAACGATCCAACCAGGCGGAAGAGGTCGAACTCGGTGCCGCGGCGGGCTGCGCGCAGCCCACCCTTGTCGGAGGCCCAGCTTTCCCGCTCGTCGGCGTTCAGGTGGATGGGCTCGGCGGTCGCCAGCGATATGGTTGCCGGCGGCTTAGAGTGCGTCTGGAAGTGAATCAGGCCGTTGGACGGCCTCTCCATCGCTGCGTCGGCAGCGTCCTCGTCTTCTTTCTTCTTCTTCTTCTGGTTGCCCTTGCGCTTCAAGGAGCCAGCTGCCGCCGAAGACGACGCTGCTGCAGCCACTGCTTTCTTGGACCCTCCCTGCCTGGGCGCCGCGTACTGCTCGTAGTCGTCCTCTTCCTCCTCCTCCCACTCTTCCTCTGCGCTCCGGATCGGGCGCTTCTTTCGCGGCATCGTCGTCAAGCTTGGTGAGCGGCACTTTCGAGGTCAGTTTTCTAGTTGCGATTTTCACACACGAACACAGTGCATGTACCGGACAATGTACATGTACCTTCCGTAGGCTCGCTACATGTAGAGGTCCAGCAAGATCTCAGGGGTATCTGGTCACGTGCGTGAATGTATCTCGAAATAGAATCAACACGTTTTGCGATAAGTGAAAGTCATCCCGAGTTGACCGGAAAATTGGCAAGAGGTCGCCTTCTTGGCGCGGGGAAGCGCAAGTTTGCGCAAGTGGGTGAGAGCTCAATCACAGACTTCCTGGAGAATTCACAGTGTCATCCGTGTGTTTTGTGAGTCCGTGCCACACGCGATCCCTTTGGCGCGCAGTATCGCGTTGGCTCGGCCTCGCTTTCAGCCCACGGGCGCAAGCGGCCGTCCTCCAGCCGGAGGGCTTCCACAAGTCCCGGCACAGCCCTATCACGCGTTGCAGCTCGAGCCCTTTTCTCCAGAACAGCTCGTGGCGTTGGAGAAGACGATCTTCTGCGTGAGCGCCGTGCGCGGCTACGCACCGCCGCTGCAGACATACCGTGAAGCGCGTGATGGCCGCGAGAACAAGATGTGGATGGCAAGTGTCACCTCCGAAGGCATCGAGTTCTCAGGCCTCTGGAAATTCTCTCAAGAGGAGGCACGCTGCTCAGCGCTTCGCACTTGGCTTGACGCGCACAACCACGATGGGCAGATCTTCGAGACGTTCGAGCGCCAGCGCTACTTGACGAGCGTTGATCGGGGCAAGTCCAAGGGTCCCGGACCGAGCGCGCCTCCTGGTGGCGACGGCCCGCCGCATGGGCGGCCCGTGCCGCTGCCGCATGGGCCGGGCCCGCCGCACGGCCTCGGCCCGTCGCCGCACGGCCCGCCGCCGCCGCACGGCCCGCCGCCGCCGCACGGCCCGCCGCCGCCGCATGGGCCGCCGCCGCACGGGCTGCCGCCGCACGGCCCCTCCCCGCCGCATGGGCTGCCGCCGCCGCACGGCCCACCGCCGCATGGCCCGCCGCCTCTTCTACTCTCGAGAGAGGCAGGAAGGCGATCTCTGCCGATGGCGCCGCCTCCGCAGCCATCCAATCACGGCACTGAGTTTCCGCGTGACTATGACTTTCCCAGCACGCCACCAGAGCAAATGGCCCGAGCGCGAGGGGTTGATCCGATCCAGTTGACGCTGCCATCGATGCTGCCTCCTGTCCCTGGCCGGCCCCTTTGCAAGGACTTTCTAATCGGTCGCTGCCGGCAGATGTTCAGATGCCGCTACTCGCACGCCATGCCCGAGGCCCTCGTCGACAGACCCATCGGCGGCGACGTTGGCGAGCTGCGGACTGGCCCACCTGGGGGACCACCCGGGGGACCCGGGGGACCGCCCGGTCCGCCTGGGCCGCCCGCCCCGCCCGCGGCATTCGGTGTCCTAGCGCCGCCATCGTTCTTCGTGAGCCCCGAGCCGATCATCATCCCGCTCACCACGACGCAGCGGTCGGGCATGTCACTCGACAAGCTGATCGAGATCCGTCGCACCTCGCGCGCCAAGATCGAGCTCAAGACGGAGCGTCCGGGGGGAGCGGGCTTAAGCTCATCCTCGATCAAGATTAGCGGCTCGTTGCGCGCTGTCGAGCTCGCGATGCCGATGGTACAGTCCATGCTCGCCACTGCGGAGGAGACGTGGTCGCGCGCGCAGGCGCAGCTCGCCGGCGGCGCACGCTCGAGTCGCACAAGCGACGAAGACGCGGCCGACGA
>Ga0209550_10007409_pt1 | contig 10148 bp, 9 predicted proteins | sample LauGreSuBDMM15SN_2_FD_187567 | JGI IMG/M metagenome (GOLD analysis project Ga0209550, IMG submission 187567) | Freshwater lake microbial communities from Lake Michigan, USA - Su13.BD.MM15.SN (SPAdes) (version 5) | ecosystem: Environmental > Aquatic > Freshwater > Lake | place: Lake Michigan, USA... | reverse complement strand
GACCAAACCGTAAACATCGAGGACATCGGATTCGGATATCTCCGCCCCACAAAACGAAATCATCTGGTCAAAGATAGACTGCGCATCGCGCATCCCTCCGTCCGCCATCCGCGCGATGCACCCGAGCGCCGCTTCCGTGACCGCAATCTTCTCGTCGACCGCGATTTTCTTGAGCCGCTCCACGATCAAGTCGGTCGGGATCGGCTTCAGGTCGAAACGCTGACAACGCGAAATGATCGTCGGCAGCACCTTCTGCGGATCGGTCGTCGCAAAGACAAACTTCACGTGCGCCGGCGGCTCCTCCAGCGTCTTGAGCAAAGCATTGAAAGCCTGCGCCGAAAGCATGTGCACTTCGTCGATGATGTAGACCTTGAATTTCCCCTGCGCTGGTGCGTAGCGGACCGTTTCACGGAGGTCTCGCACCTGGTCGACGCCGTTATTCGAGGCTCCATCGATCTCAACCACGTCGAGATGCGACCCCTCTGCGATCGAGACGCATGCCGGATCGTTGACGTCAAAGTCCGCCTTGGGGCCGTCGGTGCAATTGAGCGCCTTCGCGAAAATGCGCGCCGTCGAAGTCTTGCCCGTGCCACGCGGCCCGACGAAGAGGTACGCATGGGCGATGCGACCGCGGTTGATGGCGTTGGTCAGGGTGCGCACCACGTGATCCTGACCGACGAGATCAGCGAAGGTCTGCGGCCGCCACTTGCGCGCGATAACTTGATAGGTGCCCGCCATAGTTTGTAGAGGCCTGCTTGCAGGCGAAGGAAACTCAGGTCAACCGCCGGAGTGCTTGCAAGCCCGCACCTGCGCTCTGCGAAAAAATAAGTGGCCAGGCACTCCACGGCACTGAGAGAACGTCGTTGCCGTTGCTACCTTCCGGTCCTGGCGGAGTTCACGCGCCTGCTCATGTATGGCGCCTGGCCGTCGCGGAACATGGGGTGCGACGCCTCGCGCGCAACATCAAATTCAATTTCCCTCTTCGACCGGCTTCCCCGTCGCTTTCTTCGGCTTCACGCCATCTTTGAACGGCGGTTTTTGCCCCGGCAGATTGCGCGGCTTCTCCGCCTGCTGGCGCTCGCGTTGCTCAATAATCTGGCGCTGATGTTCGGTCATTTCGTCCAACCGCACGCGCTGCACGGGGGTGAGCTCTTTCGCGAGATCCTCCTGTAAATGTTGGATGATAATCGCCGTCTCCTGCAAATTGGTCTGCTGCTGCCGACGAATGTCTGCGGCAGCCCGGACCAGCAGCGGATTGACCTTGTCTCTTTGCTCAGCGGTCAGATCCAGCCGGTCGACGTAACGCCGCATGAGCTGCGGAGCTTGCACCGCCATCGCGGCCGGCAGTTGCAACTGAGGCAGAGGAGTCTTCGGACGGTTCCCACTGCTCGGAGCCTGCGTTTGGCCGACCGCCGCCGGCGGCGAGGACAGGATCGCCTGTGAAAACCGCGGGCGCACGTCTCGTTGGTTGACCCGCAGCGCAAAAAATCCACCAAAAACCGCGCCGGCGATAAACACGCCAACAAAGGCCACCACGACTTTCCACGGTTTTTCCATGCGATCAGTTACCAAGGAGCACGGCCACGGGATCGTCTTCAACCAAATCTTCATCACCGGACGCCAGCCCACTACCCAAGCTGGAATAATTTACGACCACGCTCACCAGCGCCAGCGCACAGGCGGCACCGAGGGCGTGAAAGGCGAAACGCTCAAACAAGGAGACAACCTTGCGCTCCTGGGCCATCGCGAGGGCGGCGACACGGGCCGCAAAACCCAAGGGCGCAGCGGTGTCGCGCTCGTGAGGGATGCGGCGGACGGCGGCCGTTAGCCGATTCCACGGATGCTTGGGTTCGTTCAGATTCATGGGCGTTCCGTTTTTTGTAGTTCTTGAAAAAGCTTGTGCAGCTTCCGGCGCGCTCGAAAGGCGCGGACTTTGATCAACGACTGATTCCAGCCGGTCAGGACACCAATCTCCGCGATGGTTTTTTGCTGAAGATCAAGCATGCGAATCACCATCTGGTCGTCCGGTTTGAGTTGGTTGAGTAATTTGTACACCAGCTCGTGCGCTGCCATCGCATCGTTGGCCGGCACGTCGTTCTCGTTCGTAATAACGTTATCGAGGACGTCCGCTTCGGCCTCGGACAGATCCGCCCAACGAAACTCCGGCCGGCGCTTCTGCGCACGCAGATGATCGATGCAGGTCGTCACGGCAATCCTTGATACCCAATGCGAAAACGGAACCGCGCCTTGATACTGTGCGAGTCGCGTGAACATTTTCAGAAAAATTTCTTGCGACAAATCCTCCTCGGCGACTCGCCGAGGCAAGTGGGAACGCACGATACGGATGACCATCGGGTGCAGATATTCAACCAGTTCGCGTGCAGCTGCCTGGTCGTGCCGACGCACTCGAGCGAGGCAATCGACCAGATCGAGCGGCGGATCGTCGTCAGGCATACGCGGATGGAGGCAAGGTCATGCACCTCACGCAAGACGCGGCTTCGATCGCGCGGTTACAGGATCGAGTCGTCGCTATTTTCACGCAGAATCATCGCTCATCGAATCAAACTTACGTCCCCGATGTCCCCGAATTCCTTCCGCTTACCTCGGAACCGTCCCTTGACTTTTTCCGCCGCGTTCCGATAGCTACGGGAGTAATGCGAGCTTCGCTTCAGTCCCTTCGACTTACCACCACGCACGACCTCTAAGAGGAAGCCGCCTAGCGGCCGGTCGTGCGTCAATCCGAGGAGTCCCCGCCCGCCCTTCGCGGCGTGATCATAGATTGTCCGGTCTCGTCCGGCCTGCTCGCAAAAAATCAACGCTTATCGTTTCGTTTCATGCAATCCGCGCCCGTCAGTAAATATCGCCCGTTCCCGCCCGTCGTCTTGCCCAACCGCCAGTGGCCCAACCGTACGCTCGACCGCGCCCCGATCTGGTGCAGCGTCGATCTCCGCGACGGTAACCAAGCCCTCGCCCAACCCATGAGCGTCGACGAGAAACTCGAATACTTCGAGTTGCTCGTGAAAATTGGCTTCAAGGAAATTGAGGTCGGTTTCCCTTCCGCTTCCCAGATCGAATTCGATTTCTGTCGCCGTCTCATCGAGGAAGACCGCATCCCCCATGACGTCGCGATTCAGGTCCTCTGCCAATGCCGAGAAGAGCTCATTATCCGCAGCGTCGCTGCCCTGCGCGGCGCAAAGAACGCCATCTTCCACCTCTACAACTCCACGTCGCCGGCCCAACGCCAGCACGTCTTCCACGCCACGCGCGCCGATGTCGTCGCGATCGCCGTTCAAGGCACGAAGTGGGTCAAGCACTACTGCGCCCCGCTCGTCGCAGCCGGCACCCGAATGAGTTTTGAGTATTCGCCCGAGAGCTTCACCAGCACCGAACTGGATTTTGCCCTGGAGATTTGCGAGGCCGTCACCGACTGCTGGCAGCCGACCGCGGAAAATAAGATCATCCTCAATCTCCCGGCCACCGTCGAATACGCCACGCCCAACATCCACGCCGATCAGATCGAGTGGATGTCCACCCACCTGACGCGCCGCGACCTCACACTCATCTCCCTGCACACCCACAACGACCGCGGCACCGGTATCGCCGCCACCGAACTCGCCCTGCTCGCGGGCGCCGACCGCGTCGAGGGCACACTCTTCGGCAACGGCGAACGCACGGGCAACCTCGACATCGTCACCGTCGCACTGAATCTCTACACGCACGGCATTCATCCCGGTCTCGACTTCTCCGACATCAACGGCATCCGCGATGTCTACGAGCGCTGCACCCGTCTCGAAGTCCCGCCCCGCCAACCCTACGCCGGCGAGTTGGTCTTCACGGCCTTCAGCGGCTCTCATCAAGACGCCATCAAGAAATCGTGGGCCGTTCAAAAACCGGATGCCCCCTGGGATGTTATTTACATTCCGATCGACCCCGCCGACCTCGGTCGCAGCTACAAGGCCATCATCCGCATCAACAGCCAGTCCGGCAAAGGCGGGGTCGCTTACGTGCTCGAAGATTCCTTCGGCTACGCCTTGCCGAAACTCATGCACAAGGAGATCGGCAAAATCATCAACGACTACGCGGACGCCAAAGGCACCGAGCTCACCCCACAGGAAATCCACGACGTCTTCCATCGCGAATATCTCGCCCGCACCGCGCCCGTCGAACTCCAGCACTTCAAGACCACCGAGCGCGACAGCATCGTCACGTGTGAAGCTGAAATCGGATTCGATAAAAAACTTCACGCGCTCACCGCGACCGGCAACGGCCCGATCGACGCCTTCGTGCGCGCCCTCGGTGCCACCCAGCTGCCGAAATTCGATGTCCTCGCCTACTCCGAGCACTCGCTCGGTCAGGGGGCGGAGGCGCGTGCCGTGAGCTATATTCAGATCAAGACCGAACGCGGCCACACGCTCTACGGCGCCGGCATCGATACCAATATCGAACTCGCCTCGATCAAGGCCATTGTCAGCGCACTCAACCGTACGCTGACGAACTAATCGCGCCGCGGATTGCGCCGTCCCTTTCGGCCGCGCGCTCCGGGCGGGGCATGTTGAAAGCTCCGCGAGCTTGTGGTCCTCGCTTGCCGTCCTTCATCGAGCTCGCTGTATCCCAGCATATGATTCACCGGCTCCCCCTCGCCGCCCTCGCTTTACTCACCGCGTGCGCCGTCCACGCCGCTGATTCTCGCACGGCGTTTCTCAAACTCCTCGATCGTCCGCGCGTCCCACTGGCAGCAGCCGCCGGCGCTCCCGCCACCAAAGACGGCCTCGTCGAAATCGACTTCAGCTTCGCCACCGAGGCCGGCCAACGCGTCCCCGGCATTCTCGTAAAACCGGACGCCTTGGGCGCAGCCGCCTCTTCGTCCGTCCGACGTCCCGCCGTGATTGTTCTGCACGGCACCGGCGGAAACAAAGAAGCCGAACGCGCACTGCTCATCGACTACGCCCGCGCGGGACTCGTCGGTATCGCGATCGACGGCCGCTATCACGGTGCCCGCACCCAAGGTGGCAAGGCATCCAAGTCCACCGAATACATCGCTGCGATTCTCCGCACGTTTCGCACCGGCCAAGAACTTCCTTTCTTCTTCGATACCGCTTGGGACGTCATGCGCCTGATCGACTATTTGGAAACGCGTGACGACATCGACCCGCGCCGCATCGGCCTCATGGGTTTCTCCAAAGGTGGTATCGAGACCTACCTCGCCGCCGCTGCTGATCCGCGCGTCGCCGTTGCCGTCTCCTGCATCGGCGTGCAAAGTTTCCGCTGGGCCGTTGATAACCATTCGTGGCAATCACGGATCAGCACTGTGCAAGCCGCCTTCAACACCGCCGCCCAAGAGTCCGGCGTCGCGAACCCCGGCGCTGACTTCGTCCGCACCTTTTATGCCCGTGTGGCCCCCGGGATCGACGGTGCCTTCGATGGGCCGGCGATGCTCCCGCTGATCGCGCCCCGGCCCTTGCTCGCCATCAACGGCGAGACCGACGCACGCACTCCCCTGCCGGGCCTGCAACTCTGCGCCGACGCCGCGCGCGCCGCGTATCACGCCGCGGGAGCCGACGAAAAATTTGTCCTGCGCGTCCAACCCAACACCGGCCACAAAGTAAATCCCGATTCGATGGTCGCCGCACGCGAGTGGCTCGTGCGCTGGCTCAAGCCGTAGCGCGTCGTCCGCCGCCGTAGCTCCGCGGATCCCCCCCACCCCGCGCCCTCGGTGAGTGTCTGCCCCGCGCCGGAAATTATTTCGTAGTGATGTCGAGCGCGCAGCCTTCGCTCGTCGCGTCGAGGCCACGAGGCGTAACTCCTTCCCATCGCCCACCGCGACGGCGAAGTTCTTCTGCAGCGGACGAGAAAACCGCTGCCGTTAGGGAACGCAGGTCTCTCGCCCCGCACCGGGTAGCCGCGAGCGCCAGCAAGCCGGCGTTTGCGCCCCGCCGCCCCCGCATCTTGCGCCTGCCTGCACTCGGCTGCGTCCCCGCTTGCACCGTCCCTTTCTCCCCGCCTACTCTGCTTCGCTCGTATGCTTTACACGCCCGCCAAGCCTCCGCTCACCGGTGAAACCCTCGATACCCTCTCCGCTCGCTTGCGCGAGGCTGGCGAGCCTGTTTTTCGTGCGAAACAAATCCTCGATTGGCTCTACAAAAAACGCGTCCGCACCTGGGACGAAATGACCAATCTCTCCAAGCCGCTCCGCACGTGGCTAGCCGAAACCTTCGAGCTCATGCCCGTCGCGCTCGTACTCAACAAACAGTCCGAAGACGTTACCGATAAACTCCTCCTCGAGCTCGGCGATAAATCCCTCATCGAAACCGTCATCATCCGCGTCCCCCAGGAGGGCGTCGGCCCCGAGCATTCCCGCAAGACCATCTGCATCTCCACCCAAGTCGGCTGCGCGATGGGCTGCGTCTTCTGCGCGAGCGGTCTCGCCGGTCTCAAACGCGACCTCAGCGCCGGCGAAATCGTCGCTCAACTCCTCCAGGTCTGCTACCGCGAAGACGCCCGCACCCCCCGCGCTCGCATGGAGCTCGCCTCGTTCGACAACATCGTGGTCATGGGTATGGGCGAACCGCTCGCCAACTACGACGCCACGCTTCTCGCCCTCACGATCGTCAACGCCGAATGGGGCCTCGGCGTCGGCGCCCGCCGCATCACGCTTTCCACCAGCGGCCTCGTACCCAAAATCCTGCGACTGGCCGACGAACCCCTCGGCTTCCGCCTCGCGATCTCCCTCCACGGCGCCACCGACGAAGTCCGCGAGAAGATCATGCCCGTCAACAGGGCCTACCCGCTCGCGAAACTCATCCCGGCCATCGAACAGTTCACCGCGAAACATGGACGCATGGTCACCCTCGAGTTCATTTTGATCGAGGACGTCAACGACTCCATCGACCAAGCTGGCGAGCTCCGCGACATCGCCCGCGACCTCCACGCGCACGTCAACCTCATCCCTTACAACACCGTCGGCGGCCTCCCGTGGAAACGTCCGTCCAATAACCGCCAAGAACGCTTCGCCGACGTCCTGCGCGCCGCCCGCGTACCGGTGACGCTCCGCCGAGAAAAAGGCCACGACATCGACGCCGCCTGCGGCCAACTCCGCCTCAAGACCGAGAAGGAACGCGAACTCGTCGCCACCGCATGACGCCTCCTCCGCCGGGCAGGAGCCTGCTTGCGGGCGATTCAGCACCCGCGTCATCGCCCGACAGCCGGCTACTCCCCGCGGCGCCTGCCCGCTCCGGCGCGACTACCGTCTTGCCCATCATCGTCGCGGTGAGCAGCGCGCACCTGCTCAACGATACGATTCAATCGCTCCTCCCGGCGCTGTATCCGGTCCTCAAGGACGAACTGCACATCACCTTCGCACAGGTCGGGCTCATCACCCTCACGTTCCAGCTCACGGCCTCGATCTTGCAACCGTTCGTCGGCCTCTACACCGACCGCCACCCCCAGCCGTTCTCCCTCGCCGCCGGTATGGTGTTTACGCTCGGCGGCGTTGCCTTGCTCTCCGTCGCGCACACCTTCGCGCTGGTGCTGATCGCCGCCGCCCTGATCGGCTTCGGCTCCTCGATCTTTCACCCCGAAGCGTCGCGGGTGGCTCGCCTGGCTTCGGGCGGACGCCACGGTTTCGCTCAATCGCTCTTCCAAGTCGGGGGCAACGCCGGCAGCGCCCTCGGCCCGCTGCTCGCCGCCCTCGTCATCGCCCATCGCTCCCAAGCGCACGTCGCGTGGTTTTCCCTGCTCCCGGTCGTCGGTTTCATTGTCCTCACCCGCGTGGGACGCTGGTATCACGATCATCTCACCCACCTCCAGCGCCACCCGGCCTCCCCGCACCCAACCACTGCGTCACCACTGTCGCCGCAGCGCATTGTCGCCATCCTCGCGGTTCTCGCCGTGTTGATTTTCTCTAAATATTTCTACCTGGCCTGCCTCGGCAGCTATTACACGTTCTATCTCATCGAGACCTTTCAAGTCTCGGTCCAAAACGCCCAGTTGTTCCTCTTTCTGTTCCTCGCCGCCGTCGCCGCCGGCACGATCATCGGCGGGCCCATCGGTGACCGCATCGGTCGGAAGGCCGTCATTTGGGTCTCCATTTTGGGTGCCGCGCCTTTCGCACTGCTCCTCCCCTACGCGAATCTCTTTTGGTGCGCCACGCTCACCGTCGTCATCGGCGTCGTCCTCGCATCCGCGTTCTCCGCCATTCTCGTTTACGCGCAGGAACTCCTCCCCAACCGCGTCGGCCTCGTCTCCGGTCTCTTCTTCGGTTTTGCGTTTGGCATGGGCGGCATCGGCTCCGCCGCCTTGGGTTATCTCGCCGACCACACCAGCATCCCGTTTGTTTTTCAGCTCTGCTCCTACTTGCTCCTGCTTGGCCTCCTCACCGCCTTTCTGCCGGAGGTCGGCCGACGCCATTCCGCCTGACCCTGCCGTTTGTGCTCGCCACGTTCGCCCCTGCACCCCGTCTTCTCCACACCCCGCTGCCACAAATTTCCGCTTGAAGCCTTCCTCACTTTTCTTTTTTTCCCGAATTTATCTTTTTTAAACGACGGAACTTTCCTTTTCGCCTTTTTTCCCAACCCGCTCAGTTCCCACTTTCCCGCTCCCAATTTTCCCCATGATTGAAGTCAAAGGCCTCGTAAAAACCTACGGTCCCAAACGCGCCGTCAATGGCGTCTCTTTCCGTGTCAACCGCGGTGACATCCTTGGCTTCCTCGGCCCCAACGGCGCCGGCAAGTCCACCACGATGAAGATGATCACCGGCTTCCTTCGCCCGGATTCCGGCACCGCCACCGTCGATGGCATCGATGTCACCGTCGACCCCGTCGCCGTAAAACGAAAGCTCGGCTATCTCCCCGAGAGCGCCCCCGCCTACCCCGAGATGACCGTCGAGGAATTCCTCGGCTTCATCGCCGAGGTCCGCGGCTTCCGCTCCGCCACCGCTAGGGGCGCCCAAGTCGACCGCGCCATCGGCCTCACCCACCTTTCCCCGGTCCGCAAGCAGACCATTGAAACCCTCTCGAAGGGTTTCAAACAGCGCGTCGGCTTCGCTCAAGCCCTCCTCCATGACCCCGGCGTCCTCGTCCTCGACGAGCCCACCGACGGCCTCGACCCGAATCAGAAGAACGAGGTCCGCTCGCTCATCAAAGCCATGGCCGTCGATAAAGCCGTGATTTTGTCGACCCACATCCTTGAGGAAGTGGACGCCATCTGCAATCGGGTGATTATCATCTCCCAGGGTAAAGTCGTCGCCGACGAGACCCCCGCTTCGCTGCACGCGCGCAAGCCCGGCGCGCGCCTCGACGAAATCTTCCGCACCCTCACGGCCTCGGACGTTTAATTTGCCTCCCTTGTAGGTGCCTGCTTGCAGGCGATGCGGCCCTGCCCTTCGCGAGCGAGCGAGCTCCTACCCGACCCTCCTTTTCCTTTTTCCCATGACCCAGATTTCCCCCATCTTCAAACGCGAGTTCTTCGGCTATTTCCGCTCGCCCGTCGCCTACGTTTTCCTCGTCGTCTTCTCCGTCGCCAGTATCGGCCTCGCCTTCTTCGTCGGCGGCTTCTTTAAAGCCAACCAAGCGACGATGCAGAGCTACTTCACGTTTTATCCGTGGCTGTTCCTCTTCCTCATTCCCGCCGCCGGCATGCGCCTCTGGTCCGAGGAAAAACGCACCGGCACCGTCGAACTCCTCTTCACCCTCCCCATCACGACGCTGGAGGCTGTCCTCGGGAAATTCCTCGCCGCGTGGGCCTTCCTCACCCTCGCGATTCTCCTCAGCCTTCCCCTCGCCGGCACCGTCGCCTACCTCGGCTCACCCGACTGGGGCGTCATCGCCAGCACTTATTTTGGCGGCGTCCTCATGGCCGGCAGTTACCTCGGCGTGTGCTCGCTGACCTCTGCGCTCACGAAAAACCAAGTCATCAGTTTCGTCATCAGCGTCGTCGCCTGCCTTGGCCTCCTCTTCCTTGGGTGGAGCGTCTTCTCCGAGGTGCTCGGCTCGATCTTCCCCGTCTGGCTCGTCGATCTCCTCTCAAACTTCAGCTTCATCACCCACTTCGATGCGTTCACCAAGGGCATCATTGATCCCAAGGACGTCGTGTTCTTCCTCTCCCTGATGGGCTTCACCCTCTTCCTCAACGTCGTCGCCCTCGAACGATGA
>Ga0209550_10007408_pt1 | contig 10149 bp, 7 predicted proteins | sample LauGreSuBDMM15SN_2_FD_187567 | JGI IMG/M metagenome (GOLD analysis project Ga0209550, IMG submission 187567) | Freshwater lake microbial communities from Lake Michigan, USA - Su13.BD.MM15.SN (SPAdes) (version 5) | ecosystem: Environmental > Aquatic > Freshwater > Lake | place: Lake Michigan, USA... | reverse complement strand
GCTACCACCACACGCAATGACGAGAGGGCGATCGTGCTAAATCCGTTCGTCGTCGAGTCGGACTCCGCCGATTCCTATAGCGCCCTCAATACGAACTCCATTACGCGGTTCCGCACCGACCTGAAGACCATGCCGATCACGGCGGACATCTTCACCGAGTCCTTCATGAAGGACATTGGTGCCACCGATGTGGAATCGATGCTGACGGAATATAGTCCGGCGGGCTTTGGCGGCGCCAATCCCACCGCATCCGGCCAGGGCCTCGGCCGGCCCGGCGACTACAACGGCCAATCCAGTCTGGTCCTCCGCGGCGTGGCCACGGGGGCCAGCATGATTCGCCGCAACGGCTTCCTGCCGCATTGGGGCGGCAGCGACAATTTCTTCATCGAGCGAGTGGAAGTGATCCGCGGCCCGCAGTCCCTGCTCTTTGGCGACGGCGGCGCCGGCGGCGTCGTGAACAACGTGGCCAAACAGGCCCGATTCGGGGCAAGCGTGGGTGAAGTCCAGATCCGGACCGACGAATTCGGCTCGCTGCGCTCGACCGTAGACTACGGTCGAAGCTTCGGCCGCGTGGCCGTGCGCTTCGCCGCCGTGGCGGAAAACACGAACTATGCCCGGCTCTTTTCGGAAAAAAAGCAGTTGGGCGCGTATGCCCAACTGGCGCTCCGCCTCAATCCGCAGCACACGCTGCGTCTCTCGGCCGATCGCTTGCGCACGCAAACCATCGGGTCACAACCTTCGCTGACGCTCCGCACCACCGGGCCGCGCAACGGGCAGTTTGCCCGTCTGGCCTTGGCGCAGGGGCAAAGCGGCGACGTGGCCAACGGCAGCATCGATTGGAACATGGTCGATTCGTTCGCCGGCGAATTTTCCCAGCGCAAGGGGCAGAACGACCACGTGGAGATCGTCTGGGACGGAACCTGGAACCGCTGGTTGTCCACCCAGGTTTCCTACGGCTACGATGCGGCGACGCTGCGACAGGTGACCACTCCCTCCGTGCTCACCGCCCCCGGACTCAGCGGCAATCCCACCGGGGTGTGGGCGATCCAGTTCACCAATCTTCAGGACACGCGATTCCTGCAGGACCACCAGGGATTCCGCGCCGTCGCGACTGCGGAGTTCGACGCTCTGCGCGGGCATCACCAACTCATCGGCGGCGCGGAAAACAACCGCCCGCACAATGTCTTTGGGGTCTGGCGCTACTACGAACTCGATGCGGCTGGCGCGACCGTCGTAAATCCAGCACAGGCGACCAACATCAACCTGGGACGGAATCAGCTCTCCACTCTGCAACTCGGCAATGCGGCGTGGGCGCCGGTCGGATCAGGACCGGTGTTCGAGCCCCTCGCGGCGATCGGAATGCATGCCTACCAGGACCGGATCACCGTCAACGGCAGGACGTATGAGCGCCAGGTCGCCGGCGGCGAGGGCAAGGTGGCCGCCACGCCGCAGAATCCGCGCGGCCTGGGCGGCACCGGTTGGCAGGGAGGCAACGCGTCGCGCTACGCCGGTTTTGTGGCCGGGACCAGCGTGTGGTTGGATCGACGACTGACCACGCTGTATGGCGTGCGGCGGGATCAACAGAGTGAAGTTGCCTGGAACAACAACGACCCGATGTATCGCACGACGGAAGCCAGCACGACCTCCTACAATCTGGGCGCCAACTACCGGCTGCGTGACGGGCTGCACGCCTTCTACGGTCATTCGATCTCCTCCCGACCCAACGGAACTGCGGTCGGTCCGGACGGTGTGCCCCTGCCGCCACGCTCGGAGGGCAAAGGTCACGAGGTCGGCCTGAAGTTCGATCTCTTCCGCGAGCGCGTGTCGGGCTCGCTCGCCTACTACACGGTCAAGAGTATCGGAGAGGCTTTCCTTCTCCAAGGCGACTACGGGACCGCAGTGAATCCCAACGGCATCAACGGACGCCGGACGCCGAGCAGCACCTGGATCGGGGTGGATCGCGACTCCGCTGGCGTGGAGATGCTCCTCACGGCGCAGCCGATCAAGGGGTGGCGGAGCCGACTCAATGCCGGCGTGACCGACGGTATCATGGGCGAGAGTCGTTCGTATGCGATTTACTACAACGACCAGTTTCACACCAACGGCCGCGGCGGCGTGACCTTCGGCGATGGGTCTGCCCTGCTGGTGAAGGTGAATCCGAATGACAACAGCCCGACCGCGCCCACGACCCAACTCACGACTGCGATGATGAACACGTCCGCGAGTCCCTACTTTGCCGACCTGGACCCCGACAACGGGCGCATCCGCAACGCGGCCTTCCTCGGCTTGACTCGGAGTAATTCCTCCGGCGCGTCGGTCGGCACCGGTGTGGTCGGGTTGCCGGTCGCCCAGCATCAACTCAACTTTACCGACCCAAACGGACTGAAAGGATCCATTCCGGCCGTCCAATCTGGGCTGCCCACGACCTCGTATGCGAAGTATTCGCTGTCGTGGACGAACACCTACACCATTCCCGAAGGGTCGCTCAAGGGACTCATGCTCGGGGGAACGCTGCGCTACAAGGGCAATGATCGCAGCTACTACTACAACGACGTGACGGTCGACGCCGCCGGGCGACGGCAGTCTCAGATCAGGGTCTTCGGAGTGCCTGATGCCGAATACTTCGATCTGATCGCCTCATACGGCATCCGCTTCGGCCCGAAAGTGAGGGTCACGCTGCAACTGAACATCCAAAACGCGTTCGATAATTCCTCAGCGGTGATTTTGCCCAACAGCGCCTCCGGGGCACCGCAGACCGCCCGGCTCGCCGCCGAACCGCGCTTTGCTTTTATGACGGCGACTTTCAACTTCTGAGCAACTGCACGCCGCGAATCGAAGGGAGCGCGGGCCTCATCGTTCATCATCTCCCCTGGCATCCGCCGAATTCCTGAGTGCGCACACCCATGCAAAAACCAAGCCGCTGCCTGCTGTTTTTCGTGTGCGCGTGGTTGAGCCATCTGCACGCGGCGCCTGCCGAAAAACCGGCAACCGCGCCCTCGGTCCTGTTGATCGGCGACACCGTTGCCCGCCAGTATTCCGGCATGGTCGGAGAACTCGTGAAGGGAAACGCCACCGTGGACTACCTGCCGCTGCCGGCGGGCTCAACGTCTGCGCTGGATGAGTTCAAGGCGGAGTTTTCCGCAAGGGCTCCCCGCTACGCCCTGATCTATTTCGCCCTCGGACCTGAGATCGCCCGAGAGTCCACAACGGGAGACAAATCGCAGTTCAACGCCCGCCAGCTTCGGCAATTGCTGGAGGACCTGTTTCGCGATCCTTCCGCCGTGAAACAGAAACTCATTTGGGCCACCGCCGTGCCGGTGCCGGAGGGACTGAGCGGCTTCCCCGGCGGACGTCTCGAATCGTATAACGAGATCGTCGCCAACCTGGCTTACAATCGGCGCGCTCTCTTGCTCGATCTCTACGACTATGTGCGCCTCCGCCGCGCGGACCTTCAGCGTCCGGGCGACTTCATGCTGACCACCACCGGAGTCGAGTTGGTGGCTTCCGTCGTCGCCAATAAGATCCAGGAGGTCTTGGGCGAAGACAACCGACCGGACCTCCCGCGCGTCCTCGTGCTGGGCGATTCAATCGTCAACCAATTCAGCACGTTCTTGCGGGAAAAACTCATCGGCCGGGCCAACGTCCGCACCGGCGGCACCGCCTACGATGCCCAGCCCGACTGGCCGGCGGTCGTCGCGCGCGAGGTGACGGAGCGCGAGCGCGAACTGGGGCAGCCGTTCGACCTGATCCAATTCAACTGGGGACTCCATGCCCTCAAATGGGCGCAGGGGGTGGAGTATTCCATGCGGTTCAAGGAGGGCTACGTGCGGTGCGTGCCGCTGGAGCGCTACGGCGCGGAACTGGACAAGCTGGTCGTCGCGTTGAAGAAGACCGGCCGTCGGCTCATCTGGGCCACCACCACGCCCGCCAACAACGGTAGCCAGCCCGATGATGTCGAGGCCTACAACGCCATTGCCGATGAAATCATGCGCCGGCATGGAATCACGGTGAACGATCTGAACGCGTTTGTCGTGACCAACCGCATCGCGCAGACGGAGCCGCGCAACTGCCATTTCCCGCGCAACAGCGCGGAGCGCCTCGGCCATCAGGTGGCGACGACGCTGATTGGCCACATCACGCCGGGCAGTTCCGGGCTTCCTTCTCCCCTTTCACCGCGCTGACCCGTGTCTCCCTTTTTCCACTCGTCAAGGACTTGCACGGCCCGCCCACCAGCCCCTCCGGCTGGAACCGGAGCCCTGCGTGCTCCGTCCCGTTTCTCATGATTCCGCGCTCCGCCGTTCAACCCCGCGATCTCCAATCTCCGTCGTCCCGCGCGATTCGACTGGCGCCGCCGGTCCTGTGGCTGTGCCTGGTCGTCCACTGGCTCGGCCTTTCCAGCGCGGCCGCCGAGTGGCAGGGCTTTGCGCGCACCCCGGTCAGCCTCGACGGATACTCCGGGTTTGTCACCCAGCCCAAGGAGGCCGCGCCGGGGAGGCCGTGGATTTGGCGCACCAGTTTCCCCGACTACCATCGCGAGGTGGATCTCGCACTGCTCCGGCGGGGATTCCACGTCGGCTATCTCAACGTCGTCAACTTGCTCGGCAGCGACGCTGCGCTCGATAGCATGGACCGGTTCCACTATCGGGTGACGAAGCAGTTCGGCCTCGCGGAGCGCCCGGCGCTCTACGCCGTCAGCCGTGGCGGCTTGCATGCCTATCGCTACGCGGCCCGCCGCCCGGAGCGGATTGTGTGCCTCTACGCCGACGTGCCCGTGATGAGCCTGGCCAGCTGGCCGCTCGGCGCGGGCGCGACCCAGCCGCTGCAGGACGCACTCAGGCACTATGGGTTCGACGACGAGGCCACGCTGCAGCGTTTCAAAGGCAACCCCATCGATCTGCTGGAGCCAATCGCGAAGGCGCGCCTCCCGTTGCGCCACATCATCTCCCTGAACGACCGTGTCGTGCCGCCGGAACAGAACACGCTGGAAGCGCAACGGCGGCTGCGGGCGCTTGGCCACGACCTGGAAATCGTTACGATCGCCGAGGGCACTGCGAAGAGCAAAGGCCACCAGTTTCCGGATACGGAGGTGGACCAAACCGTGGAATGGATTCTGCGCCACGCCTCGCCCGTCCCACCCACGCGGCCGCGCTCTGCCCCGCACGTGGGAGCAACGCCCTCGCCGGCCGCACGGCCCACGTGGGCGTTTACTCCGGATCCGCAGCTGCCCAACGTTCTTCTCCTCGGCGACTCGATCTCCATTGGCTACACTCTGGCCGTGCGGGAACTGCTCGCCGATCGCGCCAATGTCTACCGTCCGATCGTGGCCGATGGGACCACTCCGGAAAACTGTGAGGGCACAACCGCAGGCCTGGCACGTATCGATGCCTGGCTCGCTGGACGAACGTGGGATGTGATCCATTTCAACTGGGGTCTGCACGATCTGAAACACGTGCAGGTGGCGGCCACGGGACTCAACTCGGCCAAACCGTCCGACCCTGTCCAAGCGACCGTCGAGGATTATTCGAAAAACCTGCGGGCGCTTGTCGGGAAGCTGCGGGCCACGGGGGCACGGCTCGTCTTTGCAACCACCACGCCCGTCGGTCCAGAAGCAAGGAGTCCTTTCCGGTCACCCGACACCCCCCGGAGCTACAACGCCGCGGCGCTCGTGATTACTCGGGAGCATGGCATCCGCGTGAACGACCTCTTCGCGTTCTGCGCGCCGCAACTCGAGCAGCTCCGACATCGCGACCATGTCCATTTCAATGCGGCCGGAGCGAAAGCCCTGGCCGGTGAAGTGGCCCGCGCGATCACTGAGGAACTCGGGCAGCGCGGTGCCCGAACCCACGCGCCACAGTGAACCTCAAGCTCGCGGCCCCGATCCGGACCGGGGATGAGGGCAGCGAGCGGGGGCCTTGGGGTTTGGGGTCACGCGGTGAACGCGTCCCCTGTTTTCCTTCAGCCGCTCGCTCGCGCCTTTCACGCGAAATCGCACCCCGTTGCCGCGGATCCTGACGGCGGCGCTTCGGGTCCGCTTATCCTCACCGCCAGCCGCGAGTGCATTCCCTGATGGGGAACTCGAGGTGCGGTTGGGCGCTTCAATACACTTCGTCGTGGGTGCCCACCGCTTCGAGCAAGATGGCCTCTTGTGCTCCCTGCCGAACAAACTGAAACACGATGCGCAGATCGTATCCGGCGGAACAGGCCCACGATTTCGCCAGTTTCCCCTTTAGCTTGTGGGTGCGTAACGCCGGGTGATGCGCATCCTCAACCAGCAGCTCCAAAGCGGCCTGAAGATCGTCGCCCATCGCGGGATGCCGTTTCGCCAGTCGTCGCGCCGCGCGCAGAAACGCGCTGCTGGGCAGCAGCACGCGTTTCACGCTCGAATACGTTGCATGATCGCTCCAACGCTCACCGGCTTGCAGTCCCCACGGGCGAACTCGGTCCGGGACTCCTTCACCGCAGCGACGAGCTCAGCGCGTCGCTTCTCGGCAATTCGGCGGCGCAGAGTATCGGCGAGTTCCTCCTGTTCCTCCAAGGTAAGCCGGTCGGCTGCATCCAAAGTGGTTGCGAATGAGGTCATGCTCAAAAGTTGAACGACCTTCCCCGGGTTTTCAACTTCAGTTTGGACGGTTTGACCAGCCGCAATGGGTCTGCCCTTGGGGTTTGGGTCCAAGCGATGGACGCGCCACCTGTTTTCTTTCAGCCCCTCGCCCGCGCCTACGCAGCTCACGCCATCACCCAGCAAGGCTCGCCTGCCTGTCCCACCGCCAAGTTTTTTGAATTCTACTGCCGTGGCGCCCCGTCGCTCGCACTCAGGTCCCTGCGGATCCACCGATGCCACGCTCGCCTCGTCTAAGGACTATGCTTTCGGAGCATCCATAAATTGCCGCGGAGTGCGGATACGAACGCCGCCGTGGGTCTTGAGCGTCAGGAGGTCCTTGTCACCCGTGATGATGACGTCGGACTGCGCCGCCAACGCCGTCGGTGTGCTCGAACGGGTAGATCGTCTCCTGGAGCTGGTCGTCGAGGACGGTGCGATCGATGACGACGATGACGGAGTGAAACTGCTTCGTGCCCTCAGCGGTATAGAGGGCGGAGAGTTGATGCGCGACCCAGGCGATGGAGTTAGATTTGCCGGAGCCGGCGCTGTGCTGGATGAGGTATTTCGGGCCGGGACCTTCGGCGCGGGCGGTTTCGACGAGCTGGCGGACGACGTCCCACTGCTGATAGCGGGCGAAGATCATCGCCTCCTGCTTATATTTCCGACCGTCCCAATCCTCCGTCTCCTTAATTTCGAGATGCACGAAGCGTGCGAGGATATTGAGCAGGTTGTCGGGCAACAGCACCTCGTTCCAGAGGTAGTCGGTCGCGTAGCGGTGCACGTCTGCCGGCACCTCGTTGCCCGCGCCGCCGTCCTTGGTGCCGCGATTGAAAGGGAGAAAGACAGTGGACTCGCCGGCGAGGCGGGTGGTCATGGGGACCTCGTATTGGCTGACGGCGAAGTGGACGAGCGCGCCGCGTTTGAAGGTGAGGAGCGGCTCGGGCTTTTTCGTGACTGGGTCCACCGGTAGGCGGGTGGTCTTGTAGTGTTTGATCGCGCGGTCGGCCGCTTGCTTGAAATCCGACTTGAGTTCCAGCGTGGCCACCGGGATGCCGTTGACGAAAAGCACGAGGTCGATGCGCCACGCCTTGGCCTTCAGCCCGGTGGCGGTGAGTTCGGCCTCGGTCGCCCACGGGCTGTCGACCAACTCGGGCACGACGCGCAGGCGGTTCTTCGCGTAGCGGGCGAGGGAGTCGGGGTTCAGATCGTGCTCGGGTTTAAACTGGCAGAGGAAGAAACGCGTGCCGCGGTCGCGCAGTTCGTGGCGCAGCACGCCGAGCGTGCCGAAGGTGCGCATCGTCTGGTTGGCCGCGAGTGGATCGGCCTTGTTGAGCGGTTCGGCGACGCGCTCGAGAAACTTTTGCTCGGGAGCGGACGGGTAGAGCGTGCAGAACTTTTCCCACTGCTCGGGCTGGGTGTCCTTCACGAAGCCGACGACGTCCTCGGGTAGAGCGCGAGGGCGCGGTCGTAGTGTTCCGCCCTTCCTCGCTTCCATCCGCCCGCGACCATCTGGGCGACGACTTCGTTTTGAAAAATCAGTTCTTTGGTGGGGTCGCTCATTGGGGATGGTTTGGTCAGAGGGAAGACTGAAGCTTGAGTGCAGCGGCGACGATGGGCTTGGCCCAGATGGGGGTTGAGGAGAGGTTTTTCGGGGCGAGGATTTCCCCCTTTCGTAGGTGCAGGAGCAAAACCGGCGCAGGCGCGCCCGTGGCGAAGTCCGCGTCGGCGGAGTTGTCCCACACCATCAACTCGGCGAGGCGCGGCAGCAGGCGGATCAGATTGAGGCGGCTGTTCTCCCACCGTTCGCGAATCTTGGCTTCGGGGATATCGTGACCGCCGTCCGCGACCCGTGTGGCGACCCGGCGCAGGTGGTGCGCCACCGAAGCCAGTCCGACAAAGTAGATTTTGACGGCTATGCCATCCTCCGCCGCGCGGGCCAGCAGCCGGGGAATGGTATTGGCTCCGAGAGTCGTCTCGAAAACGAAATCGCCGCCTGTGGCGATGGCGTGCGCCAACAGTTCCTTGCCGCGTGTCCAGGCAAGGGAGTTGGCCGCCGCCGGATCGAGGCCCGGGTTCGAGCGGAGGAGCGAGCGGGTGAACTCGTCGGGGTTGTAATAGTCGCCGCCCGCCGCGCGGATGTAGGCACCGGCGACGCTGCTTTTACCGGCACCGTTCACACCCGCGAGGACGGTGATCGTTCCGCAGGGGGCGGACGCGGTCTTTTTAGACATGGGTGGCCGCGCGGCGGGCGTTCACGGCGGCTTTGCCCAGGGCTTTGGGGCTGGCGGAAAAGAGGGATGCGGTGGCTCGCTTGGCCTTGGGCGTATTCATCTTGGCGACCATCTGGTCGAACTCGGCGGTGAGGCTTTCGAGCGGGGCGCGGCGGCTCTGCTGGAGTTCTTCGTATTGCCCGGCGGTGAGGATGACGAACTCGCGGCGATTGTGGCGGGAGACGGCGAGAGGGCCGCTGGAGGCGAGGCGGGCGACTTCGCTGAACTTGTTTTTGAGGACGCTGGCGGTGACTTCGGACAAGTCGGCGACGGAGGAGAAACCAAAGGCGTGCGGAGCGGGAGCGGTGGTAGACATGGCTTGAATTTCTTTATTTTGGCCAGAATGGCAAGATTAGCCTTTTAGATACACTGTTTCCATTTTGGGAAGAGTTCAGGCGGTGGCGAAGGGAGTTGTTTCCAATTTGGAAACAACGGGCGGATGCCAGTGGCGGACGTCGATCTTGCCGGTCACGGCGGCGGAGATCAGGGCGGTGCGGCGTTCTTGCATTAGCGCAATGGCCGACTCAGCACGCGCGATCAGACTATCGAACTTAGCGCAGCCGACCGGCTGCGTCTCATGTTCACCGGCCCGAGTTGGTTGAGGCCTGCCGCGCGGGCCGGCCGGAACACGGGGGGAGCCGGACGGGCAGTGGGTGGGCCGGCACGTCCCTGTGCCGGCATGTAAAAATCTCGCGCACTCCACAATGCGGGCGCAGAGACGCGCCCGCCCACCGCCGTCAGGCTATTGCGCGAGTCTCAATAGTGATGGGCCGCGAGCGCCACCGCCCCGATCACGACTGCGTCAAGGTGATGTTGCGCCAAAACCGCGATAATTTTTTCCGCGGCCTGCAGAAGATCATCGGGGTGACTCATACGGACGTTTTAGCCGGCCTCGGTTTGAGCCATGAGTAGCGGGCACCCATGGTCAGCGCGGCCGCAATCCGGTCCTACACGGACAGGCGCCTGATCCGTTCCTGTTCCCGCTCGCGGGCTTGAGCCGCACACGCGCTTCGACGCGGCACGCGACTCAGGACGGCAGGAGGGGTGTTCGGTTCGGATGCCATGAGTTTTGCCTTTGGCTAAGTGTCAGGGAGCACAGGGACCGCTCAAGGAGATTCCTCGTTGTCCGCAAACGCGGGCCACTTCCTTCCGGCGGTTTTGCCTGTTCCCAAAACGCAGGCCCCGCGTTTCCGTTTAGCCTGATCTGAAAAAAGTTTTGGCGAGGCCCTCACCGCCCGAATTCCGCTCGACGGATACCGCGTCATCGGAGATGCAAGC
>Ga0209550_10007406_pt1 | contig 10149 bp, 10 predicted proteins | sample LauGreSuBDMM15SN_2_FD_187567 | JGI IMG/M metagenome (GOLD analysis project Ga0209550, IMG submission 187567) | Freshwater lake microbial communities from Lake Michigan, USA - Su13.BD.MM15.SN (SPAdes) (version 5) | ecosystem: Environmental > Aquatic > Freshwater > Lake | place: Lake Michigan... | reverse complement strand
CCCGCTGCACGACGGGCGGTCACGACGCCAGCGACGCCGACCGCCCCGACAGCCATTTACCTACAGGTTTGGCGCGGCTGTCTGTTGGGAGCCGCCCACCACACGAGCTTCCGGTTCCGCTATGAGTGCCCGTCGTCAAAATGGTGATTAGATAGCAAAGTCAAGTCAAGTCAAGTCAAGAGAAGCGAAAAAAGGACCGCAGATACAAGGTAGATAGGCAGATACATCCCGCGGACTGAGACTCAAAATAGCTCTTCAATTTACAATTACATGCGCTGCTGCTGCTGCTGCGTGTGAAACGCAAACCGCACACACTCGGCATTGGCCATTGCTCTCGACGGCGCCTAGAAAGATGAAAGTAGACACAAAGACACGAGGGCCCACATTGTCCCCACTTGCCGCGACCGGATCAGCGGCGGACTCAGTGGATTCAGACCGTAAAGTGTAACAAGAACATGTACCGGGCGGGTACGACTACGAGGAACGAGCGGAGCGCGCCGGGAGGGGACGCGCCGGGAGGGGACGCTCCCGACAGCCGTAATCAGGCGGTCGCCTCTCCGCACACCTCTCATCGACGTCGAACCCCTGTGTGCATGTACCCATACATGTACCGCGCGCTTCCCAAGATCCCGCGCCAGCTAAGTGATGTCGATGGGCCCCCCTTCAAGCGAGCGGTACAGCGAGCCGGCCTGGTGGCGATCCCGCTTCGAGTCGTCTGGCTGTGAGTCGATTGCATCGAATTGCTCAAACAAGCCAGGTAAGCCATTTTCGTCCTTGGGTCGCACCAGACCGCCCTTGAGCGCCTTGAGCTCGGCGCGGATCTCTCCGAGTGACAACTTGTTTCGAAAGGCTGGCCGAATGCTCGCGCGCGCCTTGACCTTGGTCCGGACGTCACGCATCGAGATGTAAAACTGGCGACGCACTCGGTCCGGACTTTCGTTGGCGGAGCCGCAGTGAAGGACCTGCTGGTTGTAGAGGGCGCAGTCGCCCGCCTTGAGCAGAGACAGCTTCACAGGCCGAGACTTGAGGAACTCTTCTGGGACGGGTGGCGCGCGCAGACCGCTCGTGTCACGACCTCGTGCGAGGTCCCCACTGTAGAATGCGGTATGCGCCTCGGCTGTGTGCGTGCCGGGCAGGAAGAGAGTGGGGCCCATCTCGATGCTCACGTCCTGCAATGCGACGAAGCACGCGTAGAGCGGCGGGATGGGCGTGTACGGCGTGTCGGGGTGCAGTGGCTGCTGTTTCGCGCCGGGCTCCGAGATGAGGCACGCAATCTCCTGCAGCATGCCCTCGTCGCCTATCACCTCCGTGAGCAGCGGCCCGAGCACCGACCCCTCGCCCAGGAGCTCATGCAGAGCGGTGATGCACGGCCCGTGCAGCGGGAGTAAGAGGTCGCATCGGTTCTCAAGGAGCACGAGGTCTGCAAAGCGTGAGGCACGATCATATCTGCCCGCCGCGACGTCCGCATCGGCGCGCACGCGCTCGGCATCGACAAAGTCGCGCAGGCTCGCCGCCGTTTCCTTGCTCAGCACTCCGTCGATCCTCACAACACCATTGGTCTGAAGCTCCTGAGCCAGCACCGAGAGCGGCCTCTTGGCTGGAGCCTGGACGGCAGTCTTTGCCGTCTTCTTGGCTGGAGCCTGGACGGCGCCCTTCTTGGCGGCGGCGGGACCAGCGCCTCCAAAGCCTCCCGACAGCGCCACTGCACGCTTCTGCTTCAGCGCCAACAGCTCTGTGCCAGGTTGTAGCAGCGATCGTTCAATTTCGCCACGCTTTGCTGTAGCGATGTCAGCGTCAGCTCTGAGCAGGCTTTCGAAGGACGTTTTGGGAACGACGGGTGCGCATAGAGCATCAGCCGTGGTGAAGAGCAGGAACATCACTGCAGCGGGTGATCGCATTGTGGAATCCGCAGCGACGTAAGGACTGACGGCCACAAGTGGCGTGCCTCGATCGTGAGAGTCGTGAGCTTGTGGAGTTGCGCGCTCGAGCTTTTCGTGGTCGCATTATTGAGCGAGATCGGAAGCCCCTCTGAGCTGCCCTTACAAAGGGATATCGCGTCCTTCGTGTTAACTTTACGCAAAAGCGGAGCTCGCATTTTGTGGACTCATCGATGAGCGCCCCCGCCGCCCCACCTCGCGCCACTCCACAGCGGGACCCCGTCTTGACGGCGATGGTGCTCGCGGCAGAGCACCCAGAGAAGGTGCAGCAGGCAGCGGCGATGGCGACGACGGCGGTCGATGCCGCCAAACGGGCTGATCCGTCAGGCGAGGGCAACTTGAAGGGCGGGGCAAAGGTGATTGCTGGCGCCGCACTGGTGGGCGGCGTAGCCGTCGGTGCCGTAGCTGGCTCGCTAGCGATCGGTATCGTCGCCGCAGCAGGGGCCGCGTACACTGCCACGCGATCGGACAAGGCTGGCGACGCCGCGAGGGCTACCGGCCAGGCCGCGGTGGCTGTTGCTGGCAAAGCTGAACAACTCAACCGTGAGCACCATATCACGGACAAGATTGTGAGTGCGGCGAAGACGGGCTATGTCAAGGCGGATCAGCTCAACCGCGAGCACCATATCACGGACAAGATTGTAAGTGCGGCTAAGACCGGCTATCACGCAGTCAAGGAGCTTGATCAGAAGCACGGCATCACGTCCAAGACAGCCGACGCCTTGATTGCGGCAGCGAACGGCATCACCAAGAAGGTCGATAAAAGCGGCGGCAGTGCAACGGAGGCAGCATCCATGCCGCCGCCGCCACCGCCGCCACCGGAGGGCCACACTGGTGTGTACCGGCCGCCGCCCAAGCAATAAGAGCCGGGGGGTCGCGGACCACACTCCACAGGGTCGCGCCAACGCACGGCAGCCAGGTGCCTGGAGAGGAGACACGCAGAGAGCCTCTAGTGAGCCTCGCAGCTTTGCGTAAACCGATGAGCGATGTCTACAATAAAACGAGACGAACTACGTATACTAATGTGAGCTACGAAACCGAACAAACGAGAGACGCCCGGGACGCGACGAGACGACCGGCCCAGCGCACGGCGCGGCGCGCGCGCGCGCGCGCACGCCGCAGCGAATACGCAGCACGCGCGTCTCGACGAAAACAGCTCGATGTCCGGGCGCGCCAGCGCGCCCGCGCGCCCGCGCGGGCAGCCCAAGCCTAGCCGAGCCGGACAGGAACGCTACGCCGGCGTGGGCGGCGCGGCCCTCTTGGCGGGTGGTGGGCTGGCATCCGACCGGACATCGACCGCCACGGGCACATACGACATGTAATGGCTACAAGGAACGAGGGGTGCTGCCAGAATGCACGCGCAGCCGGCGGCCCGCCTAGCGGCGGTGATACCGGCGGCGGCACGCCTACGCAAAGCCAGAAGTGCACCGCATGAACTTGGCGGGCCGCGCCTCGAGATGCATCGCGAGCAGATCATTCTCCATGGAGCGCATCATCGAGTTGATGGCCGAAGATGCACTGTGTTCGTCGCGCAGCTTGCGCTTGAAAGCGCCGCCAAAGACGTCGCGGGGCACCGAGCGGCCCACCACTGGTGACGGCGGGGGCGCGGGTGGTTGAGCGCCCGACTCGGCGCCCGACTCGGCGCCCACGTCGCCCGTTGACAGAGCCGCAGTGGAGGACGAGGCTGCGAGGGACAGGGCGGCGCTGGCGCTGGGGGCGCTCTTGGCGGCGCTGGGCGCCTCCGAGTCTGCAACTGCAGCCTCTGCCGCGGGCGGTGCTCCTACCGTCGGTCCACCTGCGAGTGCCACTGCGGCCGCCGCCCCCTCCGTCGCCATTGCTGTACCGGCTGCGCCCGAAGCGCCACAGACATCGCTGTGGCCTTCGTCGCTCGCGGCGGCTGCGTGGAAGCACCCGTCGACGGTGCGGCTAGGGGCGGGACGCGCGGGAGTCGCATGGAGGAGCGAAGCACGCTTGGGGGGTGACTCGAGCTGCCACTCACCGAGGACGTCGCCGAGGACGTCGGTGACGTCACCTTGGGAAGTACCCGGAGCGCTGTGGCAAGCGCTGTGGGGCCAGGCAGAGACGGGCCGCGTACGTTTTGTTGGGAGCATCGGTGGCGAGCTTTGCTCACGAGGTGAGCCGGCGCTGGGCGAGCTGAAGCCGCCGGCAGTCGTTGGGGCCAAGCTCGGGGCCGAGCTGGGCCGTCGCTGTCCATGCCAGCGGTGCGTGGCCACCTCGTCCAAGTCGACGTGCGAGGCCGCACCGCGGCCACTGCTGCCCACCATCATGAATTCATCGCCGGGCCCATCGTCGTTGTCGTCTTCGGAGCCCATGCCCGCGTCGTAGGCGCCGCCGCTCTCGCTCAGGCTTCGGCGCTTACCTCCTTCCGACTGCACGGGCCACGGCGTCGGTGTCGGTCGTGGCCGCGAGACGCCGAGGTCGATGGCGCCGGAAAGGTTGATGAAGAGCGGCCGATTGAGGGCGGGTGCGAGCATGCCGTCGACCCATAACATCAGCTTGGGCAGAGGACACTTCATCTCAAGATAGCGCGTGGTGGGCAACCGCCTCACGGGTACAAGCGGCATCGGGCGTTCTGACTCTGACGGCCCGTCGCCGCCGCCACCGTCGCTCGTGCGCATGACAGGCTTGCGAGCCACCTCCACGTCCATGAAAGACGTCAATGACTCCTCGGAGCCGTCCTCGAAGATCTCGACCAGCTCCATCGGGAGAGACAGTCCAGCGAGTCGACGTCCAGAAAGTCGATCCCGATGAGGACGGTTTCAGTGAGCAAGTTTAAGTTTTCCCCACAAACGGGACATATTGTTGGAGCACCCTCACTCTTACTTGCAGTTCGTGTGCACTGGTACGCGAGGCTCATCCGAAGTCTATTTATGGAAGCGCGCCGGTCGGCAACACTCCGATGCCGACGTGCGCCGTCGTCCTGCTGCCGCTCCACGGCTCGGAGTTTGCCGCGCGCCTGCAACGGCGCTTCGAGCTCATTGGCTGCGCGACCCTTCACTGTGAGCGCGTCGCACAGTACCTGCCGAGTGGAGTGCCCCTTGAGGGCAAATGCTTGGCTACCGCTTGGGAGGTGAGCTCGCCGGCGGTGCTCGACGCCATGAAACTGCTCATTGGCAACGAGGACGCCGTCGCCGGTTCGGTTCAAGGCGCATTTGGCTCCAGTGCGGCCGTGGGCCCCATCACCGATGGTGACCTATCCGCTGCCATCCTTGCTCCTCATACACAGCTACATGATCGAAGTTGAAGACCATTTTGGTGAGAAGTACGGCGTCGCTCGGACGTCCGCCCCGCTCGTGGGCCTGGCGACCGTGCAGACGGACAGGGCGTACAGCTGAGCATTGCACCTTCAGCAAGTAAGAGTAAGACATTCAACCCGCACATTCCGCAAGATGATCACTCGGGCTCGCTGGTCGCTGACAATGTGTAGGTAGCTAGGGTCAGTTACAAATCTCTCGGGCACACAAACACAAACGCAGGAGGTTGTCCCCTGCTCATGCAGACCCGAGCCCCACCGCTGACACGTGAGCGGCAGTGAGTGTTGGTCTCTCTTCGATATCGATCTTCGATAAAGGTCTGTAACATTTCTGCACGGTAGGGGACAGACTCGCCACGCGTTCTTACATGCGCCGGCCACGCGTTCTTACATGCGTTCCTTACCACGTTCGGTCTTCGGACGTTCGCGCGCGGCGCGGTGACCGGTGTGCGCAGGTCGACACGCAAAAATTGCCGAGGAAAAGGCGAAAACACCTGAAGCCTCACGTCATAGACACATGTAACGTGTGGAAGGCCATCACGGCCAGTACACACGCGCGAACCCGCGCGGTGCGGAGCGCGCAAGACGATCACGAAACGAACGTGTCACAATACAATCACTGTACCCCTTGTCATTGGTTGTGAAGGCTCACGACTGCGCGATGAATCCAACGGTGCAGGTGGTGACTCTGGCGCCGCTGAGTCTGATACTAATTCCGCTGTTTCTGATGTTAATTCCACTGAGTCTGATGTTAGATGAGTGAGCTGCTCAAACTCGCTCGGGTCGCCTCTGCCCGCCAGCTGCTGGTACTCGCCTCTGCCCGGGTATTCATGTATACTGTCAGCAGCGCGCCACACGTTTCTGAGCGCCACGTAGCTCCACACCACAGAGAAGCACGCGGTGATGATCAACGCAATGTCTGGCTTGCACACGTCGCCCCAAACCAGCAGCATATTGACCGCTGTAGACGCCACGATCGTGCTCACATACGTCATGAACGTCTTACTCATAGCGAGCCAAAAGGGATCGGCGTGCTGGCCGAATACGCAGTACGCATGGGACAAGTGTCGCAACGGCACGGTGAAAGTGTACGAGAGTGTCCAGGACGCCGTCGGAGTCCACCAGACATCCGGCGGAAGAACCAAGGTGAGGGCGCGGTCTAGCGCCAGCTGCGCGATGTTGCACAGAGAGCCCGACAATGCAAAGAAGGTGAACCGTGGCGGCTGCCTGCCGCACACGACGCACGTGTCCGCCAGCGATGAGGAGGCTGGCATGGACATCCGCGCGAACACCAGGCCGCTCAAAACGACGCGTTCGAGCGGGCTGCTTGACGCCCAAAGTTACGCAGCTGTGAACTCAACGTGAAGGTGTCGATCACATGGTACAGCATCATGGAACCAGATCAGGGGGATACGGAGAGCCCTGGGTATGGGGCATGTTCTCCGCCGTCTGCCGCGTTCGTTTCGGAATCTGAAAATAGAAGGATATTGCACTGTTCCCGGTAGGGAAACAATACCCATGATCGGAGTCGAACCGATGACCCCCGGCATGTAAAGCCGTTGCCTTAACCACTTGGCCACACAGGCAAAAGCAAATGTACGTCGATGTGGGCAACTGTTTATGAACGATAATAAATCAGAGGGCGTGAACCACTCGAGTCAAATACAATCGTGCGGCCGCGACATAAATTTCTGGTGTACCCGAACACGCCAGAGGCTGGCTGGTTTTACGCCGCCCCCCGCCCTACGCACCGTCACAGCGCAGCGCAGCGCCGGGCGCTCGTCGCGCACCGCTGGGCACAGTCCAATGCCTTCTGTCAGCAGCTCAAGGCGCATCCGCGTCCGCCAGAGCGCGCTACCCATTCGAAACCCGCCCGCCAATGCCCAGCCTTACGCCTGTGCGTGCAGCACCACAGCGCGGCGGTGCCTCATGGTTGTCGGCTTCCTCTACTTCCAGCTCTCGACGTTCACACTTGTACAGTGGGTGCGTGAGCACGCGAGTGAGCACGCCGACGAGGCGAAAGGCTCTCTCTTCGACGCGCGTGGTGGTGCGGCACAGCAGCAGCCTCGTGTGTCCGCAGACCAAGCCGTAGACGGTCAGCGTGCCGCGCCGACGCCACCTGTGCACCCTTCGCCACCGCCACCTTCACGGCCGCGCGCAGCGCCTTCACCGCCGCCCTTGTCAGGGGCAAGCACTGCCGGCGCTGCGACGCAATCACATTCGAAAGCTGAGGAAGTCGCTGCCGCAATCGACGATCTGGAGGACGACCCGGACGCTGGTGGTGTCGACGACTCAGCGGTGCGTGCGCAGATGGGCGAGGGCATGGAAGGGCTCGATTCGGATGCCAGCTTGGCTGCCGCTGCGACGAGCCAGCACGCCAGCGCCGGCGCGGCCGAAGCGGGCGTGGGCGGCGGCGGCGCCGGTACGTTCAAGACGACGCGTCTTGCCTCATGGATCGATTCGGACTCGTACGGCAGGTTCATCGGCATCACGACCTTCTTCAACCCGGGACGCCACCAGAACAAGGTGGACAACTTCCGCAAGTTCCGGTCGTCGGTGGCGGCGCAGGGGCTGCAGATGCTCTGCGTCGAGCTCGTCTTCGGCGACGAGCCTTTCCAGCTGCGTGGGCCCGACGACGATGCGGCCGAGGTTGGTGGCGACGGCGACGGCGGCGACGGGGCTCTGCTCGATGCGGACGAGGCAGCGGACGCGGGCAGCAAGGGCGGTGGCGACACAGGCGGCGGCGGCGGCGGCGGCGGCCAGTCGCAGCAGAAGCAGCGGCAGCCCGCCGACTGCGATATCCTCATCCATCGACGCACCTCGGCCGGTAACACTCTGTGGCAAAAGGAGCGGCTGCTCAACATCGCGCTCGAGAACTTGCCAAACTCGGTCGATAAGGTCATGTGGCTCGATTCGGATCTCATCTTCCTCAACGACGACTGGGTGGTCGAGACCTCCGAGCTGCTCGACCATTTCCCAGTGGTGCAGCCGTTTGGGTGGATGACGTATCTGAGCGCCAACCAAGACGGCTCCGACTTTCTCGAGACGCTCGGCGCCCTGCCGCTTGGGCAGGGCGTTGGCGCCGTCTACCACTCCGCAGGCCTGGGATTGCAATCCTTCCCCGACATGTGCTTCCGCTCCAACTTTCTGCTCGGGCACCCGGGCTTTGCGTGGGCAGCCAGGCGCGAGGTGATGGTCAACGGCTTCTACGACCGGTCGATCATCGGCGGCGGCGATCGCATCATGCTCAATGGCTTCACGGGCCATTACTTCGGGGTCTCCCGCAAGATGCCCAAGGCCATGGAGGAGGATGTGCGCGCCTTTGGACGCAAGCTGACCCTCCTAGCGGGCCCGACGAATGTGAGCTACACTCCGGGCGTCGTGGTGCACATTTGGCACGGCAACCGCGCGGACCGCGACTACACGAACAGGTACCACATCCTGCTGGACAATAATTACGACCCTGGGCACGACGTGCGCATCAACGAGGCTGGGGTCCTTGAATGGGCGAGCGCGAAGCCGAAGCTGCACAAGATGGTGAACGAGTACTTCAGCAATCGGAAGGAAGGGCCGAAGCCCAACCAGACCAAGGAGGGCGGCAAGGAGGGTAGCGAGGACGATGAGGAGGCTGCGTGGGCGGCCTCGCGACGGTCGATGTCGCGCCCCGTGCGCTCATACCTCGGCTACCACTGCAGACGGCCCGACTACCGTGCCTCGTGCAAGGTGGCATTCCAGCTATGGGGCGACACGCTGCGTGCGGCGCAGCTGCAGCTGCTCAACAAGAAGCTGCGCGCTGAAGAGCAGGCCGCGAAGGAGGCGCTGACGGCGAGCCGCGAGGCCGCACTGAAGCGTTCCCGCGGCAAGCGCAAGCAGATGCATGAGCGGAAGGAGAAGCGGCGAGGAGGGAGAGGAGGAGGTGGTGGTGGTGGTGGATAGCAGTTCCCCGCTTCGAACTTGTGCCAAAAACGGAAAAGGACCCTCGGTGTGATCAGACACGGCGGGTTGTGGATTTCACGAATCACGATGTCGATTTCACGTGCAGATTTCACGGCGGGTTTTGTGTGCCCAGGTCAAAAATGTCGATTTCACGATTTGCCGCCGTGTAGTGGACGTTGCACCGAAATGGCGCTCGAACTGATCGCCATCGCGGCCGGCATTGGAATGGGCCTATCATTGGGAAGCCGCTCGCGACAGGTTGCGTACGAAGAAGCCCAGGATGAGGTGGAGCGCTCTACAAGACAGGATAAGCTCGTGTGGGTGAGCACCAGCGGCACGGGCGGGAGCGATCTGCTGCAGGAAGTACCGGAGACGATCATGACAGTCATGCTGATTGGCGATTCGGGATCAGGGAAGACGCTCTTCTGCCGCCGCATCACCGAGCCCGATGCACTCGGAAGCGGGACGCTTCAGAAGTCGGTCGAGCCTTCGTGGCACTCCGTTCACGTCTCACTTCAAGCAGAATCTCCACCTCGCCAGATTCGGCAGCGGCTCATCGTGCAGATGCTCGATACGCCCGGGCGCGACTCGTTGACATCGCTCATTGTGCCCTTCTACCGCTCGATCCAGGCGTGCATTCTCGTCTTCGACGCGGGAAGCACCGCCTCCTTCCAGGCTTGTCAGGAAAGGTGGTACTCCGCGGTGCAGCACCATCGGCTGAGCGCGGGCTCGCGGGTGGCCACGGGCTCGAATGTGGTGCTCGCTCACATCCTCGACGAGGGTCGCGAGCGCCAGGTGAAACGCCGCGAGGCCGCGCTGTGGTGCTCGACGGTTGGCCTCGCGTACTTTGAGACGCATGCTAACGACAAATACGAGTGGAAGAAAATGTTCTCCCACCTCGCGGCCGCAATCGCACCTGTGCAGCCCGCGGCGGTGAGTTCAGGAGCAAGCGGGGCCGCTGATGGCGATTCGTCGGTTTCCGCCGCGGCCCGATGATCGTGT
>Ga0209550_10007405_pt1 | contig 10150 bp, 11 predicted proteins | sample LauGreSuBDMM15SN_2_FD_187567 | JGI IMG/M metagenome (GOLD analysis project Ga0209550, IMG submission 187567) | Freshwater lake microbial communities from Lake Michigan, USA - Su13.BD.MM15.SN (SPAdes) (version 5) | ecosystem: Environmental > Aquatic > Freshwater > Lake | place: Lake Michigan... | reverse complement strand
TCCTAAACCAACCAGAGAGTGGACTCGCTATGAAAACCCTTGTATTTACGAATCTTTTCCCAATAATAGTGTTGTATATGTTCCACTTTTAAAACAATATGTATCATCCGAAGAGTTATCATATGAACTGGCTGTTTTGAAAAAAGGCAATATTCTTCAATACAAAAAAAATAGTGCAAATATTACCAAAAGCCAACGTTATGCTCAAATCGCCAAAGGTTCTTGGACAAATCGCAACACGACTTGGGCCACACAAGGAGTTACTTACACAAACCCAAATACCACTAGTTTGAAACGTATAAATTATTCAGACGTTGTAGTAAATCCCTCAAATAATGTTACGTCTTCTTCAACTACTTATACAGTAACTAGTGCAGACGGTGTATTTTGCACACCATCAACTTCACCCACCCAAAATGGATTTGTGCCAACAAATAATAGCAGTGGAGATAGTAACCAACCCGCAATGCCTCCAAAAAATAGCGAACTACCAACACCAAACACCCCAGTTATTCCTTCTATTGTAACTCCTCCACCAGTAACTGAAGTACGAATTGCCAACGGAGGTAATTTAATTTGTAATATTTCTGAAAATATTTGTACTGGACAAATTTATAAACAAACAACTTCTTTGAATTGTAATCCACTTTCAGCGTCTGATGTACCCGGACCATCATTAAGCCGTTTCTGTTATAATAGTTCATTACCGACCTATTACCCTAGAACAAAACTTACCTATGGAACTTCTGGCAATAAATGGCCCACTGGCGCAAAATTAATTTTTCCAGCTTAACTTCTCAAACTTGGGTTTACACAAATTTCTTGACTTGGGAAAATATCACCCGACATACACTTATCATTACTGCCTACTTGACTACAACTACGAAAACCTCTGTCTTCGCCAATCAAACACCACCCAGACTTACTAGACGACTTGCTCGTTTGTATTGAACTATAAGAATCATCTGCAGTGTACCCAGGTTGGTCTTTATGTGTCAAATTAGGAGTTGCACTGTTTAATGCCTTGTTCAAATTATCTTCGCGTGTTGTATCTTTAGGGGGTTCGCTTGAAGTTGCTGGTGCTGCATTTGATTGAGTTACAGACTTTCCGGGTACTCCGTGGTCATCTTGCACATGTTTCCCAATATTTGTTGTATTTGTAGTGGTTTGTGGTGACTTAGTTGTTTTTGAAACACTACCGCCCACAGAAGTGGATGAATTTGTTGTGGATGAATTTGTTGTGGATGAATTTGTTGTGGATGAATTTGTTGTGGTTGTATCATCTGGTGTAAAGTCTACGCTATCGTTTCCAAAAAAATGCATTATTTTTTCAAGAACTGTCACAAATAATTTAACGATATAGTCAAATGGACTCTCGGTTCCTTTTGCTAAATAAACAAAAAGTCCAAATCCAAAAAAGAAGAAAAACAAAATCAACAAAATAATGGTTGTCCAACTCATACTACTAAAAAAGGAACCAGTTGTGGTCGTTGTAGATGCAGTGGAACCTATAATAGACGACGCGGATTTTGTAGAAGTTGACCGCAAAACATTTGAAACTGGATTTGTTATAGTTGGTTTTACAGAAGAAGAACTGTTCATTATAATAAAAATAAATATATTAAATTTTTATTATACAACATAATAACCTAGGTTTTATTTGAATGTTAGTAAATACAAAAATTGATTCACATTTGCCATTAGTTCATCGCGAATATTGTACAAGTCACTATTAGACATTAACTGTAATCCTTTGTTTGAGTTTAACCCTATCAAATAAGATTTGAAATTTTCAATTTCTCTCTTAAATTCTTCTACGTGATTAAAATCTTTCAATGAAATGTGTTTGACGTGTTCCAAATGAACACGGTTACCGCATTTACCTAATAGAACTTCCACAAATGTATCTACATTCTCATTAATTTTGGAATACAATTCATCCGTTGCTTTATGGGTTGCGTAACTGTGTGTCTTCCAGTGATATAATTTAATTGTATTCAATATTTCCAGAAATTTTACAACAATTTCTTGTTCAAAACTTGCTAAATGTGATGAGTTACATAGAGTTCTTTTTAGAGAACGAGGACGGCGGTACTTTTTTGAAATTTTTTTTATTGTTTTTGGCATCGTATATATACTATGTTGAGATGATTATTTTTATAAACGAGGAATGAAGGATTCTCCAAAAGTATTCATCTTATCCAATTTTTCTATCGTCTTGTCTAAGTTTGATTTATTCACATTTTGAAATAAATAATCTGTTTTTGGTGCAACTTCATTTTTCTTAACTTGCTTATAGATATTATCTATCTTTGAAACAACTACGTTCACGCGTTCTTTATCTTTCACAATTTCTTCTTGTAAATTCACATTTTCAGTTAATAACGCAATCGCATAATAAATAATGTATTTGCGCTTTCTTTGGCAAGCGTGGTTGTACTTCAACGTAAATAAATTCAACAAACAAATTATTATTTTTTGAATTATTTTATTATGATTTTCAGTCTCTTTTAACATTACAACCCAAATAATCCATACAATATCCATCTGATGTTTAGAATCAACTGGCATCTTGTCTCTCCTTTCACACTTACACTTCTCCTTTTTTTGAATGCAAATAGATTCAAATTCTATAATCCATTCAAACCAATAACACGCTTGGAGTGCATTTTTGCCGTCTTTGGATAAATTATACGCCAGCTCATTAATCGCAATATACAATTCTTTGGGGTCATCTTTCATTATTACAGACTGAGCATAATTTATATTTGGCGCTTTGAAACGGTATGTCATTTGAGTCATATCAAAATCTTCTTTTTTGATTTTAATTTCATCAAAACTATGTTTTCTTTTAGCATCACACAATATGCATATAATTTCACCAAATAATTTTCTGATTTTGTCACTGTTTCGCATCTTTATTTCGTGGCCATTATATCCATTTGTTATTACTTCTTTGAAATTTTGAATTCGCATTTCCAAGTAGATAGGAAGTTTAGGATTTCCTAAATGTATATGTTTGCTATAAAAATGCAAAATAATATCCCATAAATCACTAAAATGACCAGCGCAGATAAATTCAGCGCTCCAGTAACAAGCCGGTTCTATCTTTGAACCAATCAGATTCTTTAGTAATTCTTTTTTAGCATCGGTTTTTTTAAAACCCGAAAAAGTAATCCCTTTGAATTCTTTCTGTTCTCTCAAATCATTAATTTCAGAATTTAATATTGACATTATTTGTTTTATAATGTATGCTAAAACAAAAAAAATCACAACAATACATATAGAACAAATGAATCTGATTAAAAGTCTCTCTAATACTTATAAAAAAATGTCAAATTGGGGTAAAGTATTAATATTAATTGTTCTTTTTTTAATTGTTTATATGCTTTTTAAAACTGAAATTGAGAAAAAAGAAGGATTCTCAATAGATACAAATGAATTTACTTTTAAAGATGGTAAGTCACAAATATATGATGACTTTTATGTAAATATTTATGACCAACTTGTTTACAATGATGTCAAAAATGATTACGAAATTAAACAAATTGTAAACAACACCAAACCAGACGAAAAAAGTATTATTTTAGATATTGGCTCTGGAACTGGACACCATGTTTCTGCTTTAGCCTCTCAAAATTTTAAAGTAACTGGGGTTGATAAGTCACAAGATATGGTGAATAAAGCAAAGGAAATGTATCCTAAACTGGACTTTGTGCAAGGCGACGTCAATAATGCAATGACTTTTCAACCACAGTCATTTACACATATACTGTGTTTATACTTTACGATTTATTATATGCAAGACAAACTACAGTTCTTTAGAAACTGTTTTAACTGGTTAATGGGTGGAGGTTATTTAGTAGTTCATATGGTAGATAAATATATGTTTGACACAATGATTCCACCGGCGAATCCGTTATTGTTATTGACTCCACAGCGTTACGCTGAAAATAGAATTACAACAAGTAAGGTAACTTTTGACGATTTTCAGTATCTCTCCAATTTTGAAATTAATGAAAATGACAACTCTGCAAAATTTGTAGAAAGTTTCAAAAATAAAAAGTCCGGAAAGGTCTTTAGAAAACAAGAGCACGATTTATATATGGAGCCGTACAAAGAAATTCTCTCTATGGCTAAAGATGCCGGATTTATTGTTCAAGGAAAAGTTGACTTACTACAATCCGGTTATGAATACCAATACTTGTTTGTTTTGGTAAAACCTAATTAATGTTTTTCGTTTTTCGTTTTTCGTTTTTCGTTTTTCGTTACTATTTATTTTACGAATAAATAATAACTTTACTATAATGGCATATCTTATTTATGGATTCAATTACTTATTTTATATTTTTCTCTCATTGATTATTATTTTGTTGATTATTGCTGCCTATATTAAAATAAAATTTCGTTTTTGGTCCATACAACCGGTATTTCACATTTATGATTTTCATTATTATTTTTATTCAAATGCTACAGTTATTGCTCCAGAACTCCCCCAAGAAAATAAATACTGCAATTTCAAAAATATAAAAACAATAGATTTTTCAAAAATGGAAGACTTACGTTCAAAACAATTCGTAAATTTTGTACAAGAAAATTATTTACAAAATGGTGAAAATCGTTTTATGCCCCAACAAGAAAATATTCATCCTTATTTTATTGGACATAACGCGCCTTGTTTTATCAGTTTTTATGAAGAAGAACAACCTATATACGATACCAAACGCTCGGAAATCATAATGCACCCCAAAATGATTGCAGTAATGACTACTCGTCCTCTCCAAATTACTTTTTATAAAAATAAAAAACCAATCCTAGAACAACTAAATGTCTACTATGTTGACTATTTATGCGTTGACCAAATGAAAAGAAAAAAAGGAATTGCGCCACAAATGATTCAAACACACGAATATAACCAAAGACATCATAATAAATCCCGACCAGTTTCGTTGTTCAAGAGAGAAAACGAACTCACTGGAATCGTCCCACTATGCGTTTATAATACGTATGGATTTCCTACCAACAAATGGGTGAAACCGAATGACCTACCCGATGGTAATATTGCGATTGTTGAATGCGGTCCCACAAATATACACCATTTAGTTGATTTTCTCCGTCTAAATATCAACCGATTTGATATTTCTGTCGTTCCAGAATTTGCAAATGTTTTGGAATTAATCAAAACAAAAAATTTGCATATTTATATGATTGTCCAAGAGCATAATGTCATTTGTTGTTATTATTTTCGTAATTCGTGTACCAACTTAAAAAAAGGCACCCGTGCTTTATCTTGCTTCGCTTCTGTCAATTGTTGTAAGGATGTTGATTTGTTTGTACACGGATACAAGGTCGCGTTTGGTAAAATATGCGAGACTTCTAAAGAATATGCATTTGGTTATGCGGTCGTTGAAGATATATCTGACAATGACGTGATTATTAAAAATTTACAACTAAAAACTAGAGCTGAGTTTATTTTCCCTACTGCATACTTCTTTTACAATTATATTTATTCAACAATACCTTCTAAAAAGGCATTTATTATAAACTGATTGTTTTTATGGTGTAAAATTTACAATTTCCGTCTCAAAATACGGTAATTCTTTTTTTAATACTTGTAAATCACTTTTACTTGGGCGAAATGTTCCAGAACCATTATCAAATACCATTTTATTTCCATTTGATGTTTTTTTAAACACCATCTCACCCGCTGCACACACGGTTTGGTCACACAGTAGTCCGTGTTTGCTAAAAAAATCTTTTATTTTTGATTTATTTTTCTTTGTCTTTGTTTCGGCAATCACCAAAGTGTCGTGATTTAAACAATATGTATATTTAGTATTTACATCAAATAATGAGGTCATTTTATTCATTATATCTTTGTCATTTTTTTCTATTTTTATTCTATCAATCATATAATTTTTTAACAAGGAAGAAAAATCAATATATTTTCTAAGTTTCAATGTTTTTGAGTTATTTTTTGGACCAAGTTGTTTTCTACAAGAAACCCGTTGGTTCAAATGAACTATATATAAATATGTATTTACACCCAAAACGTTATTTAAATATTTTTCTATCACTATAGAACCAGTATATGAATTTTTATTTTTTCTTGTTTTTGTTTTACTTGTTTTTGTTTTACTTGTTTTTGTTTTATTCATATAATAAGTAAATATTTTTTCATTATATAAATTTTTGAATGAATGTTGGTATCATCTTACATACTTTCCAACACGAGCAAATGAATCAACTATAAATATAATAAAGATTCCTAAAAAAGAATACAATATCACTTCTTCAGTTACATTATTCGTTCTATCGTCTTGCTGTTGCTCTAAAAGGGTAATCATATAATTTAATTTTTCCAGTAAGAGTTCATTTTGACTTTTAGGAGCTGAAGCAACAAAATTTTCGGTTTTTCCTAAACCATACATTTTAGAATAATCTGGAATAAATCTTCCATAGTCTGTTGTGGTTGAAAAATTAGGTGTTGAACTTGCATTAGCATTTGAGTATATTGATTTATAATTTGAATTGTTATCAGTTGTGTTTGCTGAGTTATAAAACTCATTTGGTGGATTCAAATAGGAAGACATGTCGTCATTTTGATTTTGGTTTTTTTCATTTTCTTTTGATTTGGTTTGTTCTACACCAGATGAAACTGGTGGAGGTAATAAAGTATTAAAGTCTGCTAGTTCATCATCTTGGGGTGGTAAATTATGAATTGTTTGAAGAACCGTATTTACTTTTTCTGAATTTGTGTATTTAGGAAGCCTTTTCTGAGTTTTATTATTTGCATTCCTTTTCCTATCAATTGGATTATCGTCATCATTTATTTTATCCATATAATCATTATTATTAAATGGTGCTGCATACATTGCTAAAGACATTCTTAATAAAAATTAAGATAATAATTTGCAAAACAATCTTAAATTATAAAAAAAATAATTATATATATAAATAATAAATGTTTTCAAAAACTATGAAATTTTTAATACCATCTATTGTTGCAATAATTATTATTTATTTGTACATTAAATATGTCACTTCAGTTGATTTAGCGATTAAATATTCTATATTTCCTTTAATATTAGGATTTCTATTCTACTATGACTTTACTCTTGCAATAATTGCAACAGTTATATTTAGTGTAATCTTTATCTATAATATGAAGTATTCTAAAAAGGTCAACTATCGTAAAAAAACTAGCAAGTTTAAAGTAGATGATAATACTGATAATGAATATGATTACTATGTTAATAATGAACAACTGAATAATGATGACACCACTAATGAGGATGCCAACAATGACGATATGCATATTTATCCAACAGTAGAAGGAATGTCTAACAAAGGAAGAAATCGGGGAGTTGATAGGATTTCTGCAGAACAAAATATTCGTTCTAAAGAATCAAATACACTGTTAATTAGTAAAGACTTTGCTAGTAAAGAAAAAACAGAACCTATTTCAGTTGGTAAAGATGGTACTGTCTCTGGATATGCATTGATGGACGCAAATATGGATTCAAGTATGGATTATTACTAAATATTTTCAACATATAATATATAAGATGGTAAAAAAAACTTATATTTTATTTCTATGTTTCATTTTGTTTTTACTTGTTTTAGCATTATTTTACATTAACAAAAAACAAAAAATTGAACCATTTACTCCCGAGGTTCGTAAATTAGTTCGTCCTCATTTAAGAAGTATGAGATTAACTACTGACGAATACAAAACTGCATTAAAAGATCAAGCTGGGAAATTATTTAATATGTTTGGATTACAATTTGCATAAAAAATTTTTTGTTAGTAAAATATATGACTAACAAAAAATCAAATAAAAAAATACAAAAACTACCAAAAGTACCAAAAGTACCAACCACACCTTCTGTACCAGTAGTTGCGTCTATTCCCGGTGTTCCGGGAATGCCAACCCAATCGGCCGGCGCCCCAACACCTTTAGCGAAAAATGCAACTATTTTCCAAAGAATTATGCATTATTTGCACGGCAACATTATGGTTGTAAATAGTAGTCAAGTTTTTTCGGGAATTATGATTATTATGATGAACCTTGGTTCCAAGTATGTAACCATTGAATTAAGTAAATCTTCTGCTGAATATTTGAAACTTTCGGTTACTAGACAAATTATGATTTTCGTATTGGCTTGGATGGGTAGTCGTAACATTTATATTGCTCTCGGTCTAACTGCTGCATTAATTATTTTAACAGACCATTTATTTAATGAAGATAGTAATTTTTGTATTGTTCCACACGAATATCGTATTATGAAAGATATTTTAGACACAAATAAAGATGGTATTGTCAGTAAAAAAGAACTTGATGACGCTATGGCAATATTAGCAAAAGCAAGTAAAGAAAAACAGATGCAACAACAAAAAGATGCATTAACCGCATTTCAAAGCACATCAACTAATTAACTATAATGTTCGTTTGTTTTATCGTCGTCATTTTCTGGTTCATTCAATGTAAACACTTTATATAAAATGTAAAAACCTACAAAAATTAACAGATAAAACATTATATTATAAATTTCGGGGTCGTTCTCATAACTATCCATTCTTTGAACTTTGTCACTGTATAATATGAAATAAAGTTTTTAACTCTGTTTCATATTATATTTTATCTTATACCTTATTATTTTTACACGTTTTACTTTTTCCTCCTCCATATCTACGATATGGAATACCTCTACGAGATGATGTATTTTTCTCAGTTTGACTTCTAAATGACGGATTAATTTTTTTTTCAACACCCTCATAATAGTTTAAAGGAATTTTTCTATATTCCGAACCTCTTAATTGTGACCAAGCAAGACGTATTCTTTCAAAATTTTGGTTACAACCCAAAGATATTTTTTTATTGGCCGGAATTTCTGTTCCGGGATAAAGTTCTAACTCAACAAATATAATATATGTTGTTTTTGAATCAGCACTTATTGGACTTGCATAGTTTCTAATACCAGATGCAACCCCAGATGCAGACGATGGAGGTATTGCGCCAGTAGCGCCAGTCGCGCCAGTAGCGCCAGTCGCGCCCGTAGCACCAGTAGCACCAGTAGTTCCAGTACCACCAGTAGTTCCAGTACCACCAGTAGTTCCAACCGCACCCGTCAGTGGAATAAGTGGGTCTGGACTCGGAGGAGGAACTGCTCCACCACTAAAGATTTTCCTAAATAAATTTAGAAAGTCTAGTTCTGATGCTTTATTCGGTCCATCTGGTATTGCATCTGTGTTACCACTGCGATACTGTATTATATTATTTACAATTGATGTATATGCATTCTGTAATACTATAAAGTAATCGTTAAATAGTTCAATGTGTATACCACTTTTATCTAAAGGCAGTCTAGTATAAAAAAATCCATACAAAAATAGTATAATGTATATTGGAGGTATTAAATTATTATCAATTATATATTTTTGATATTCTATTCCTTCTGGAGCGGTCTGAGGATAGGTCTGCCCCGCCAGTTTAGTTGGATACACACTAACATACGGATTTCTGAAAAAGATTGCGGTATTACTAAACTCTACCAAGTCATAATGTAACCCTTGGTGATATACAAATAAATATTTATCCCATTCTTCTCCACTTAATGATGGTTGACTATCTGTCAAATTTGCAAAAGGACAAAATATGTCATCGCCTTCATTTTGTATTGTTATAATTTTAATTTCAATCATTATTTGTAATATTTGTGCAGTAGTCTCATCTCCCCAATATCTATGTGAACGTATATATTCAAATGGCGATGTAGTTACTGTAAAAACTAAATTAGAAGAACTACCCGCAATTGGTTTTTCAATAAAAATAAAATTTTGTTCATTAAATATCTGGTCAATTTCATACTGTAAAAAATACATATCTACAATTGACCCCAAATCATCCAACATATGATTCATTTCAATACATCTCACTTCTGCCATTGACATTAATTCATTTAATCTACTTTTATTAATCTGGAAATATTCTACAACTATATTACGTATATCTAGTTGGTCAAAATTGTAAATCCCTCTATATTCTACTCTCATAGTTGGGTCTGGATATTTTGCATTATAGTTATTCAATGCCTCTGCTATACAATGAAAAAAACAGTTTCCATCACCGGGGACTGGCAGTATCTC
>Ga0209550_10007404_pt1 | contig 10151 bp, 10 predicted proteins | sample LauGreSuBDMM15SN_2_FD_187567 | JGI IMG/M metagenome (GOLD analysis project Ga0209550, IMG submission 187567) | Freshwater lake microbial communities from Lake Michigan, USA - Su13.BD.MM15.SN (SPAdes) (version 5) | ecosystem: Environmental > Aquatic > Freshwater > Lake | place: Lake Michigan... | reverse complement strand
ACTACTAGCAAGATCTTTGTTGGCTTGGTAGCTCAGTTGGTACGAGCGAACGACTGAAAATCGTTAGGTCGCCGGTTCGATCCCGGCCCAAGCCACAGTTGGTTTTTGTTACAAACTATCTAGAATTTCTATTGCTAGTGCGCCGAAAGATTTACAGGACGCCCCAACCACCATCGACAGATAAAACTTGACCCGTGACGTACTTTGATAAGTCTGTTGCTAAAAAGGCAATAGCGCCTTGAAAGTCATTCTCCGTGGCCATTCGATTAAGTGGAGTTTTGCTTGAGTATTTTTTTACAAATTCCTCTGGTTGACTTCTAAAGATTCCACCTGGCGCAATCGCGTTTACTCTAACCGTTGGTGCAAGAGTTGTTGAGAGCCATCGAGTTAATTGAATTAATCCGCCTTTTGAAACTCCATAGGCTGCAGGGTTTCCTAACGCTGTTCCCTCATACAAACTCCAATCTGGTGCGTGTAAACCGTAGATTGATGCAATATTAACGATGCTAGCGTTTTGCGACGAAGCCAACATCGGACTTAAACCTTGACACAAATCAAATACTGCCGTGAGATTAACTTCTATCGCCCGGCGCCAGGTGTCTATTGATTGATTCTCAAACGGAACCCCCCAACCTTCTAAATTGGAAGTGCCTACAAACGCTGCATTATTAACGAGAATGCTCAACTCCTTGCCAGAGGCACACAGATTTGAAATCATTCGCGTTCTCTGATCTTGGATTTCAAGGTCACATTCAATTGATTCTACATTAATTTTCCACCTACCGGCCAAGTCAATACTTAATTTATCTAGATCGGTGTTAGGAAGATCTACAAGAATTAGGTTTGCACCGAGCTCTCCTAGGGTTTCGGCAAAGACTCTCCCCAAAGCACCCGCCGCCCCTGTAATTAATCCCCGCCGCCCATTCAAATTTGAGAGCTCTTGTAAAGTGGTCATTATTTATCTTCCTTCTTATTCATTAAGTATTCTGCAATCTGAAAATCTAGTAAGGAATCTATATCGATTGCCCTTTCTGAGGGAATGTTAACTGCTTTTACTCTTCCTTGAAACATTGATGAGTTGTTCAAAACAAAATTTGGGTTTGCCACATAGCAAACTGTAGTCACATCATAAACAGTAGGGGCGGATTGTCTTTGATTAACAGGTGATTCATTGGCACATACCAGTTTCACTGTTCCATCCGTATTGCTTATAACCATATTGAAATGCGGATTTCGATGAGCGTCGGTTGTAGAAATAACGATATCTGCACCACCCTTTAGATATAAATCAAGACAATTCTCAATATCGCTAGAAGATCTAAGCGGAGAAGTTGTTGGTATTGAAAGCATCACCTCTGGCAAAGCTCCTTCGTGTTCCTTGAAATAATCTAAACCGTGTTGCCAAGATAGCCACTCTGGACTTGAATCCGTAGCCAACTCACTTGGCCTGATAAATGGAACTTCAGCACCGTATTCTCTTGCTATTGCTGCAATTTCAGCTGAATCTGTAGAAACCAAAACCCGATCAATTCTCTTGACACCTTTCGCTTGCAGTATTGACCAAGCTATCAGCGGCTTGTCTCCTAACATACGAATATTCTTTCCCGGCAACCCTTTCGATCCACCTCGGGCAAATATGAAGGCAACAGTGCTCAATTGTCACCGACCATATCTAAAGCGTTGGTGGTAACAAATGTTTGTAAACCGTTATGAGAAGACATACGAGCGGCTTCAATAATTTCCAAAACTCTTAATCCACTTTCTCCGTTTGATAATGGCACTTCTCTTGCTTTAATGCTCTCTAGAAAATTACTCCATTCTCCTAGGTAGGAATCGTCGCTCTGCGCAGGCATTCTATGCAAGAGAGTCCAATCACTTGAATTCAATGGGAATAATCGAACCTCATTTTTAATTCCATCCCAATGAATGGTTCCTGCCTCACCGATGGCTACGCAAGAACGTGTGCGGTCATGGCGGATGAAGTCTAAATCCAGTTTTGCTATCAGTTGGAAGTCATCAGCAGTTGGAGCAAATCCAAGAATTAGATGGGCGGAATCCTCAACATCAATTTCAAGTTTGCTTTGCTTTGAAAGTGTTGCCCGCACCCAATTAACCTCACCAAAAATCCATCTTAGGTAGTCTAATTCATGGCTTAATTCCAGTAGTACGCCGCCGCCAAGTTGCCTCTGCGCAGAAACGGTCTCACGATAATCACTTTCAGGACGCCAAGATGGTAAGTATTGACCAACTTCACAACGAACTGAAAGGACTTTACCGATTGAACCTTCACCAATAACCTTCTTAAAGTGAAGCAATGATTCCGAAAAGCGAAGGTTATACCCAACTGACAATACAACTGATTTGGCTTTACAAATTTCAATTAATTCCAACACGCCTTCCGTAGAACTAGAAAGTGGCTTCTCGATTAGTAGATGTACCCCCGCATTTGCTAACTCAGTTGCAATTCTTACGTGCATGGTAGATGGATTCGCAATTACAGCAATTTCTGGATTAAAACTTAGTGCTTCTTCAATCGAATCCAGACACCCATCAGCATTATCCGGGTGGTTGGCCCGTTCTCGATGGCTTAGGGTTCGAATTTCAGCATCGGGTAGGAGCTTTCGGGCAAGTCTTAAATGTCGGCCTCCGGCACTCCCAAGTCCAACAACAAGTACTCGATTAATCAATATTGGAATCCCTGCTCTCTCCGATACCTAAGCGTTCTTCAAGCTTTTGAATATCCCATAAAGGTAGCACTATGCCCATTGAAATTAGGCATTGTCTAGCATCCCGTAAGCCACTACCGACAAAATTAAATAGGTTGGCAGTTGCTACTGCGTCAACTCTCTCATCATTAAAGCCATCAGCTAGATGATCGGCATTGCCAACTCCTCCCGCCAAAATTACTGGTTTGCCTACGTTTTGGGGAAGTAAATCTAGTAACCCTAAGTCAAGTCCCTGACCTGTGCCGTCGCGATCCATGGAATTAATGTAAACCTCACCTATCGGTTTATCAAAAATTTTCTTAAGTAACTCTGCTGCATTTCCAGTGACTTCTGATTGCCCACAATTTGACCAACATGAGTAGGAATTTTCAGGGCCCATCTTTACATCCACTGATCCAACTACACATTGTTGCCCAAATTCTTCCGACAGACTACGAAGTAAATTAGAATCATCATAGAGAGGAGTATTTACTATGATTTTATCAGCCCCTGAGCGAAGTAATTTAAATGCAGTTTCTACAGAATTAACTCCGCCTCCGGCTGCAATTGGTACAAAGCAACCTTGCGACAAAGTGCGCAAAGCTTCCGTAAACATATTCAAGTCACGGGTTCCTCGCGAAACATCTAGAACAACTAGTTCGTCAATAGAGTACGAAATATGTGAGAAATCGTAGTTGTTTTTTAACCACGAAAGGTCACCTACTTTCTGTAATCTAAAATTCCGGCTAAGCATGAAGTCACCTCGGTCGTAAAGTAAGGTGAAAATTAAGCGTTTCTTTAGCATTTAGATTTCCATAAAATTTTGAAGTAGAATCAAGCCATTAGTTTGACTCTTCTCAGGGTGAAATTGTGTTGCATAAACGTTATCTTTTTCATAAGCTGCCAAGAATCTTTCACCGTAGTCGCACTCTGCTTTTCCCCCCGACAAGTTATCTGAGAGCATCCGATAGGAGTGCACAAAGTAGAAATCTGAATTCGATTTAATACCTCTAAAAAGCTTTGAATCTGAATCGGCTTCAACTTGATCAAAACCAGTGTGGGGCACCTTTAATGTACCTAATTTTTCCTCTGAAAATTTATCGACGTGTGCAGGAAATAGATTGAGGCCGAGTGTCTCTCCATCTTCTGTACTGCCAGAACCCAACAACTGCATACCTAAACAAATTCCCAATATTTTATGCTGCTTACCTTGGACAGAATCAATTATTGCCCGATCGAGGTTCAATCTTCGTAGGGTATCCATCGCCTTCCTAAAGGATCCCACTCCTGGTAATAGTAGGGTCTCCGACAATAAGATTTCTTTTGGAGAATCACTGACTTTGACCTCTACATTCAAATAATTAAGTGCGCTGATAACAGACCAAATATTCCCCATCCCATAATCAACAATGGTAACTTTTCTTTTACTCATTGAATTGTAAATTTCGGCTTCCATCTACCATCGATTTTTTCAAAAATTTCTTTGTTTGCATAAACATCCAAGACTTGATCAAATTCAGATAGGTCCATCTGATAATAATCAAGATAACTAGTAATGAACTCCTGTGGATATTGCCCATCGTATAAATTAACCAAATTCACCGCTTGCTCTCGCTTCATAGCCCCGCGACGTACTTCAATACATGCATCCTGATTGGCGCGACCGAAACCAAACTTTAAGTACATTAAGTACGCATGTAAAGCGTATAAAGCCTGATCGTTTTGTGAAAAATTAGTAAATGTTCCAGCATTTGACGACTCTGCCTCCTGCAAACCGCAGTGTTCTTTAGCTACGAGATAGTTTCTATATGGATCCCAATTCTCAAAATATGACCAATGTGAGATTTCAATTTTGTCGCTATTTCTTTCTCCACTCGCAGGGTACTCAAAAAAATTTGTTGAACGGCTATCCAGTTTCGAGGCTGACAATACCTTTTCATACCCACCTTCGAGATAGATTCTCTTTTGATATTCAATGTCATAAATTGGCTTGGATGCTGTTTCAGTCGACCCACCATATTCAACTTCTCCATCTTCGCCATAAAATATTAGATCGATCCCAAATGCAATCGCCGTCTTTATTGGTGCTGTCATAATCGCAGTTAGCCAACCAAAGTATGGAAAACCCATTTTAATGAAACCGGTTTTATTCAGTTGCCGCATTGCTTCATGATCTGGATTAATTGAAATGTGGTTATAGCCACTTTCTAGAAAATTACGCAAATTCTTATCTCCCAAGGGAAGGGGGAGAGCGGGTGTAACAGTCACGCACAGTGGATTCATCCCATACTTATGCTTCAAGTTATAGGCGACATAAGAACCATCTTTACCACCACTCATTGGCACTAAGCAATCAAAATTTCCGTCGGACTTTCTGTGGCGCGCTAATAAAGATTGAAGTTCTTCATGTCTTTTATCCCAATCTAGAGACGATTTCTTTTCCTGCCAGACGCATGCGTTGCAATAACCTCGACTATCAAATGTAATTCGGGGACGCGTTGACATAGCGAGACAATTTTTACACCAATTCACTTGTAGCATTCTATTTCATGTCCTTGGATTTTGAAATAGATTCCAGATTTAATGCCGTTTCAAAGTCATTGGGGTTTCCTATGTCAAGCCATTGTTCGTGGATAGGATATGCAATTACTCGTTCAGGCTTATCAGAAAGCTCTTGAAATAGAGTTGGCATGTCTTTTCGTTCCGAGTTTACTAATTGATCGATAGCACCTGGTTCAAGAACATAAACTCCAGCATTGATGTAATTTATAGTGATTGGTTTTTCTTCATAATGAGTGATTTCAATACCATCTGTTTGAACTACACCGAATGGGTTCTGTGATTCGTATCGTCTTACCGCCATTGTTGCAAAAGCATCATGTTGATTATGAAAGTCAATTAATTCTGAATAGTGGATCTCAGACACCACATCCCCATTTGTCACTATGAATGGGGACTTAGGTCTGCCCTTAAACAAACTTAAAGCGCCTGCGGTCCCTAGCGGTTCCTGTTCTCTCAAATACTCAATCTGCACACCAAAGCGTTTGCCATCTCCAAAGTAATCTTCAATCATGTGACCCAAGTGGTATACAGCTATCACAAAACGAAAGAATCCTTCTTTCTTTGCTCGGTCAATAATGTGTTCCAAAATCGGTTTGCCAGCGATCAAAAGTAGTGGCTTTGGGCAATTTTCTGTTTGCGGATACAACCTGGATCCCTTTCCTCCCGCCATGATTACCATGAAATTATCTCTCTGCTTCTTGGTATTTAATTCATCCCAAAGGTGTAGCCCAATCACCCTATTCTCTTCATCAACTATGGGGACCTGTTGAATTTTATTGGCCGTCATAATCTGAATCACCACATCACGGCTCATGTCTATAGGTACGACCATGGCATCTTTATGAATTATATTTTCAATTTCACTCGAAAGTACTAACCCTCTTAACAGGCCTCGTCTGATATCTCCATCAGAAATAGTTCCCACTAATTTACCGTCATCCTCTGTAACTAAAAGAATTTTAAGGCCCGCTTCGTTGAGTCGTTGGATGGCTTCTGCAATAGTCGCCTCCTTCTTCATCACTGCCTTAATCCACAAATTAACAGGATTTGTCATCAGTCTTTACCCCCTTTCATGAAAGAACTATAAATCATGAAAAGACTTCTTCAGGATGTTATCTAGTTCGACCTGCTTCAAGATTGAAACAATTTTTTGACTTGAATTTCCATCCCCAAAAGGATTCACCACAGCACGCAATCTAGTTTGAAAGCTCTCTTCGTATAAATTCTCTATTGCTAGTTTTATACTTGAGGATTTTGGGTCACAATTAATCACACTTTCGGCTTGAACTCGCCCTAATTGACGCTCCCCTATATTGATCGTTCCTACTTTGAAACTTGGCGCTTCAATTATCCCGCTCGAGGAATTACCTAAAACTCCGTTGACGAGTTGTAAGCAGGAGAGGTATTTAGCTCTCCCGAGAGATTTAAAGACAATAGAATTTGAATGCCTCTCTACAAAATCCTCAATCAGTTTCATCTGGGCCTGACCGCCAGTATCCGCATTTGGCATTGTGAAAATTAGCGTCGTATCATCTAGTGTCTCTACTGCTTCAAGTAACTCATTCATTTGTTCAACTGCTGTGTCTTTTTCTAAAGTAACTGGATGGAATGTTATTAAGAGACTCTTCTCCTTGAATTCAATTCCAAGTTCCACTTCTAATTGAATTTTTGACAAAAGCTCTTCGGGCTTATAATTACTTACACCTAGAGCACCAACTTTGAATACATGGGTGGGATTTTCGCCGAGCTGAATAACACGGTTTCTGTAGTCTTCGTGGGCGACAAAATGAAGTTGGGACATTTTTGTAATTGAGTGACGAAATGCTTCGTCAAAAGCCCCTGTAGTAACTTCACCACCATGTAGGTGAGCTATTGGCAAGCGTGAGACTAAAGCAGCCGATGCTGCTGCGAAGATTTCAAACCTATCGCCTAGGACTACAACTAAATCTGGTTTCAATTTTGCAAAAGCATTCGCACAACCTTCAATTCCGTTTGCAATCGATTTTGCAATACCCTCAGGAGAGTCAGACTTTGCGAGCGTTCGCACTTTGTAGTTTATTTCAAAGCCATCTGCTTCGATTTCTGCAACAGTCGAACCAAATTCCTCAGATAGGTGCATACCTGTAACTACAAGCTGTAGTTCTAGTTCCAAATCAAGACTAATTCCCAGTATTACTGGGTGTAAAAGACCATAATCCGCTCGGCTTCCGGTGACTACACAAATTTTGCGGGTCATAATTGAATCAAATCGTCTTTAACGTAGATTTGTTTAGCTTTGGTCCCAATTACCTTGTCCCAATCCATGGGTGAAATTCCCGTACCAGGTCTCTTTGCAGTCAAATTATTTTCTGTAAAGACTTCACCTGCCTGAATGTCCCTGCTAGCCACGATTGATTTCCGAGCAACATCTCGATTCTGAATTTCGTTTTGAGTTATGACTTTATTCCCATCACCAAGTGCTTTCTCAATGCTCCTGATTCCTGCCACCATTCTGATTAATTCATCAGGCTCGAGGCTCGCTTTATGATCAGGTCCTGTCATGTTGCAATCTAAGGTGAAGTGTTTTTCTATAACTTTCGCTCCTAGCGCAACTGCGGCAATTGCCACTTCTATACCAAGAGTGTGATCTGAGTATCCGACTTCGACCTCAAATTCGTCTTGAATACTTAGCATTGCGCGGAGATTTACATCAGACATCTCAGCAGGATATGAAGATGTGCAATGAAGAACCGTGATTCTATTCTTAGGGGTGCCGGCTAACTGCAAAGCATTAAGCGCGGCAGCTACCTCATGCATATTAGACATTCCAGTAGAGAGCAATACTTTCTTACCTAGCCCACCTATATGTTGTAAGAAGGGAAGGTTTGTAATTTCCCCTGAGGGAATTTTGAACAACTCCTGACCCAAGCTCGCGAGAAAATTTATGCTTTCAATATCAAACCCTGTGGAGAAGAATCCAATTTTGCGATTCGTGCAGTGGTTTATGAGTTCGTGGTGCATCGATTCCGTTAGTTCTAGTTTTCGAAGCATCTCATGCTGAGATTCTATTTTGTCAGTTGCGAGCACCTGATATTCGGCTTTTAATGCACTCTGCGTGACCAGTCGGTCAGCACTAAAGGTTTGAAACTTAACAAGATCAGCTCCGGCATCAGCAGCTACGTCAATTAATTTCTTAGCTAATTCAATATCGCCATTATGGTTTACGCCAGCCTCAGCGATGATTAAGGTCTTCATGAATTTTTCATACCTGTGAACAGACTATTCTCGGTTAAATCGTGTCTCACCGAAAGACCCATTCCCACCAAAGATCGTGCGCCGATTGAAACTCCCTCTTTGATTGTCGCTCCGCTTCCGATGAAACTACCAATACCTAAAGAAGTGTTTCCATTAAGAATGGCACCAGTCGAAACGTGGCAGTGATCTGCAACTTGAGACCCATGTTCAATTAATGCACGGCTATTGATAATGCAATTTCTTCCAACAACAACACCAGGATTAATGATTGCCCCATGCATGATTATTGTGCCCGCCCCAATTGTGGCGTGGGGCGAGACGTAAGCGGATGGAGCAATAATGGTTGGTAACACAAATCCAGCCTTTACAGATAAGTCAAAAAGGCGCATCCGCTCTACGGGCGAATCGATTTGCCCTAAAGTAATCAGAGCGTATTTAAATCGAGCAGCTAGTTCATCTAAGCCTGCATCAGTACTCATAACTTCATAGTTAAAAATCCTTGAACCGACTTCTTCACCTACGCCAACTAGGCCAGCAATTCTAAATTTGCCTTCTTGCTCGATAACATCGATGCAAGAGCGGGCATGGCCCCCTGCCCCAATCAGAATCAAATCTTCCTTATTCATAATGCCCCTAGACTAAACCAGGGCTGCTAGGGATGTTGATAATTCGCTCGTAAAGAGACTTTGCGGTAGATAGATCCATGGTGGGAAAACCCTTGAACGGTTCTAAATCGTTCATCAGTACCCATGCAGGGCGAGTCATAATTCCGGCGTTATTAGTAGATTCAAGAATTAGGTCACGATTTTCAGACATATTTCCATCTAATACTAAAGTCTGTAGCCAATAATTACTTTGGCAATTCTCGGGTTCCGAAAATAGGGAAATTCCTTCCACATGCGCGAATGCGCTTTGATATCTCTTAAAAAGTTCCCTCTTCGATGTTAATTTGGCGGACAATTTTTCCAGCTGGGCACATCCCAAGGCCGCATTAATATTTGGCATTCGATAGTTGTATCCAATTTCGTCGTGACGAAACTCCCATGCATGAGGAATTTTTGCAGTAGTTGTTAGATGCTTGGCATGGCGTGCTAGCGCTTCATTATTTGTGAGAATCGCGCCCCCACCACCAGTAGTAATCGTTTTATTGCCATTGAAACTCAATGTCCCAAAAAGTCCAAAGGTCCCAGTGTGCTGGCCGTGATAAAAACTACCTAAAGATTCGGCGGCGTCTTCAACTAGCAAAATATTGAAATCGTTTGCAATTGATAGGAGCCCATCGATATCGGATGGATGTCCGAATGTGTGCATCGGGACTAAGGCACGAATGACGCGGCCTGACAAATTGTTAACACACTTGCCTGATTGCTGTGAGGTGTTTCTTTGAAGATAATCACGAAGCTTCGAAGTATCGATGCCGAGTGTTCCCTCTTCGCTATCTACAAAGTGGGGAATTGCGTTGCAATATGTAACCGCATTCACAGTCGCTACAAAGGTGAGCGCTGGAACTAATACCTCATCATTTGCTTGGACACCTGCCAGCTTAAGTGAAATTTGTAGAGCTGCTGTGCCATTTACAACTGAGATTGCATACTTTGCGCCTGTATAAGTTGCGAGTTCATCTTCAAATTGATCTACAAACTTACCTAC
>Ga0209550_10007403_pt1 | contig 10151 bp, 15 predicted proteins | sample LauGreSuBDMM15SN_2_FD_187567 | JGI IMG/M metagenome (GOLD analysis project Ga0209550, IMG submission 187567) | Freshwater lake microbial communities from Lake Michigan, USA - Su13.BD.MM15.SN (SPAdes) (version 5) | ecosystem: Environmental > Aquatic > Freshwater > Lake | place: Lake Michigan... | reverse complement strand
CGTTTTAGACGGCGAGTGTGTTTTCTTGTTTTCTGGCGCGTGCGTCTCCTACCCGAGAACTGCTTGTAATAGTTCGGATCTCTCATCACACCGGGTACTCCCGCTTGTTCTCTGACAAGGTCTGCTTGCTGGGCCGCATTCTTACCACCCGGTCCTTCTGCTGGTATACCCGAAACAAACTGAGCAATGCTTGATTCAACACCAGTCGGTAACCCTTTATACATGCCGACAAGTCTGGCGTTTCTGACATTGCGACCCTTTTCTTTCTTCTCCTCCGGAGTCATGTACCTCTGAAACATCGTATCCGGCGGATAGTTGTTGGCTATCAATGGTTCTATCCCTATCCCTGGCGCTAAGTCTTCTAGGTGTAGTGGTCTAATCTGGAGTGCGCGCTTTGATAAACGTTTTTTTACAGTAAAAAGAAATCCTATACCACGGTTACCATTGTCATCAATACGATCAGATAGGGGTGAATACACAGACCCTACTTGAAGCGCTTGTATTGGTACAGGAGGACCATCAGGAGTATTGTCTACCATTTATAATACCTTTCATACTTTTACTTAGACGAAGCTCTTCTGCATACGAACAATCGCATCAATCCATCCGGGCATGCCCTGCAAAACAGTCGAGACGGCAATTGTATTTCCCGTCACCACAGTTGCATCGAATGTTGTCCCTTCACAGACAATCACCAAGGCTGCAATCAGGAGATGCTGTTTCGTCTTGGCATCGGATGGACTCCAACGCAGACAGTACATCTTATACAGAACATCAATGACAGGGCGCGCGGGGGCTTGAGCTTGCTTGCGAATGGCATCCCAAAAGATCCAGACCGGATGGATTCCATGGGCCTCGGAGACAAACTCGTCGAATCGATTGGCAAAAACGAGAGGCTGCTTGGTCTGTTTTTTGTGCTCCCGGCAATACGCAAATACCCACGCCATCCAATACAAGGCCCGTGTGGCATCACGAACATCCGCTCGCAGACTGTATACGAACTCGTTAAGTGGAACAGCCACCGGAAGGGGATCGGCGGGGCGGAGAGTGAGACGCCCGAACAGTTGTGACGGAGCTTTGAGGTGTTCCTGGATGGTCTGTGGATCAAAATCATGGACAGGTTTGATTGTTGGAAGCGATGGCAACTTGTTTTTGCGACAGCTTGACAAGGTTGCCGCAACTTCGCAGATGATTGATCGTACATCTGGATTGTTACGAATCGATGTCATGGTTCCAACCGTAAAGACCTGTTCGATCGGTGCATACCGCTCGTAGGCTCCAGCCAGGTAGATGAACACATTTGGGTTCGCTCGGTTGATATGGAGCGCGGCTGCATCAAAAAGCGTTGCCCACAAGCTATGCACCAGTCCAGAGCAAAGTAGCTCCAACGCCCAATAACAGGCATAATCTGCGTGACCGAGTTGCACGTTTTGAAGGAGAACCTTCACGACGTGTGAGCGTGGATGTCCGCAGAATGTAGTCTTTTGAAAATCAGCAACTGTGCGAGGATCAGACACCTCCATTATGTTGTTCGCGTAGTCGATCTGAGGAGGGTGAACGCATCAATACAGCCAACCTCTCGGACCCCTTGTATTTGCATTTCTAAGCATTGCTTGGGCTCGTATAAATCGTGCCTTTGCCTCGACTTCTTCAATCGTAGGCGGGGGACCACTTTTCGTCATGAATCGGCGACCTAGAATAACAATGGCAATAAGTGTTACCAGGGCAATAACCCAGTTGAGGAACGTATCTACCCATGAAGATGTAGCGGCAATCGTCTGAGATTGTTTTACCTTGTTCTTGTTGATCTGATTCTTGATATCATCGATCTGTTTTTGGAAGGTCGAGACGGAGAACACAAGATCATCTTTTACGGTTAAGATCTTGTCGCGAACACCATCCACAACCTCGATTGTAGACTGCTGTTGGTTCTTCTTTGCTTGAATGTCATTGTACCGAGCAACATATCCATTGACAATCGGTTGTGCTTCGACATTGGCGATCCGAGCCTTCTCTTGTTCTACCCAAGCTGGAGCGTTTGAACCGTTGACCAGCGTGTAGTATGCGGTACGCGCCGTTTGGTATGCATCGGGTGCCGTGTCCCGAGCATTCTCGGCGGTTTGGAGAGCGGTAAACAACTGGTCCTGTGCGGTCGTTCTTCCGAGGATCGAGTTTGCAAGAGCATGATCTCGAGTGAAGTCATTGTATGCGTTCTTAAAATCGTCACTCCAATTTATGTAGCTTGTTCCACGAATCGCCCCCGTCGGTCCCATTCCCCCCAGGGGAGCCACAGATGTAAGCCCAAACTTTACAATATTTTCTCCAGATGGACTCTCAACGACACAAGATGACACGCCCTCAACGACTTTAAGCTTATACAGTGTGGGGCACTTCACCACGCATGCACCCTGTGACATTACAAACTCAATCGGGCAACCCATTATCTAGTGCTTAGATAGATTCCAGCTGAGGCGCCCACGCAAAGCGTCAAGAAAACAAGATACGATGCATACTCCGATGGAACCATCAAGTACTCAACGAGCGCGAGCAAGATTGTGAACAGAACTGTCTGAATCACTGACATATCCAAGGGCTTCAAGATCTTACGCTTCAGTTCATTGATTGGGTTGGGCTGAACGGGAGGACGTGGATTCTGAATACTATCGGTTACTGCCTTGATTCGATTGCCAGCATCCGACACGGCTGAATAGCCGGCGTACTGACCTTTGATCGTTTCATACCCCGGGGTGCTCATTGTTTAACGGTTAGGAACAAAACTCTTGAATGCCCCGAGCATCGGCATAATCACTCGGGCATCGCGAGACGCTTGCATGTCTCTCCATCCGAGGGGGTTAGGGATAGCACTCTGGTTCTGAGCCTGGTAGGGAAGCAGGGTGGACGACATCCGGACAAACCGAGTAAACTCAGATGCATCACCGACCATTGCGCGACGAACGGGAGGATTGACTTGACCAAAGGGAGATGTGGGCATTTTGTTTTAGGAACAGGAATATAATGAGTACTCAACTTCCAGTGCCTCTCCAAAGCGCCTTGAACACGTACAAGACACACTACGCTGCCTTCAAGGCGACTGGGAACACCGCCGATAAAACCGCATATGAATCTGCTCTAGCCAGTATCAATACTATCCTTGAAAGCGAATCAAGGACAACGGCTGCAAACGATGAGTACTTACGGAAATTCGTAAGTAAATATGAGACCGAAAATCAAGAGATCGATACACTGAGCAAAACATCACGGGAGATTCAAAAGGAGGGACCGGAAATACAAAACAAGCTGGCACAATCGAATCAGCTATACCAACGTCAGATTGCAACTGTCAATGATACAGGACTTTACATAAAGGCTGGCATTGTGGTCGCGCTGGTTGTCATTGTGGGTATTGTGGGTGCGCTCTGACCTTTTCGCACTAGAATGAAAAAGAAGATCACAAATACAATCCCTAGCGCAGCTGCATACCAAAAAAGGGTTGAGTTGAAGATAGTCTGTTCGTGAGTTTGTAGCTTGTGCAGAGCCGCATATTGATCCTTCTGCTGTTGTAGAATCGTCCGCTCATTTTGAACACCGACCAACTTTCTGATAAGCGCATCTCGGTAGGACTCAAGTCTGGCCGCATTTCCTCTCATTGTCGTTACTTGACTGAGCATCTCCTGTAACAGTGCCGCCATTTCGCCGTTAAGGGTTGTGATGCGAGCAGAGTTGGTGGGGTTGTTTGCAGCAACAAGAGTATCGTAGACTCTCTTTTTTTCTTCGTATTCCCTTTCTAGAGCTTGCATTATTACTGAGCGACATTTACATCCTCAACCACATACCGATAGTATGCACTGCGCCCCGCCGTATCCGAATGACGAGTGACCTCTACAACATCACCTGGGATTGCACCGATCCACTTGACCATCGCATCCTGAGAATCTAGCCACGGCAACTGGTTCTCCGGCTCTGAGATCTTGAACTTATTGAACACCGCCGTCCGCTCCTCCTCTGACAGAATACGATGCGGCATCGCCATGCGATGGGTGGTGATGTCAAACTGAAGCTGTGAGATATGGAAGAATGTAAGTCGCTGATCTGCATGCGCCTTTACAAACCTCAGAACATTCTCAGAGGGCGGACTGTTCGCAATAATCACAACACCATTTGTATATCCATTCTGCTCGGCGAAGGCTAGCATGTATCCGATATCATTTGCAAGCAACTTCTCCTTCTGACTAAAACACACCAGGATCGACCCAATCGTGTACAGAGTGACTTTCTCCATCTTCTTCTCGTCAGTCGTCACCTCCCGCACCTCCGTGTCGAGGTTGCGACGTTTAAACATAGTACTGAGAGTCTTAAGTGCTGTCTCCTCCATTGTGATGACCCTGTCTTATTAAGAAAGGCATCCGTTTTTTTCGGGAGCTTTGAACAATGAAGCAGTGGGTCTGGTTCGTACTTGCTCTTATAGTTGTTGCTTTTGTGATGAAGGTACTTCCGGGAATAGATAAGTTCTACGGTGGTCCCCCGGAGTCTAAGATGACCGATACCAGTCAGCAGAAGCGTGCAATGGCGCATGAGGATTCCTCGTACGCCCAGCAGACAAACCACTTCAAGCAGAGCAATGATGTAGGTGAAGCTCTTGGAATGGAGACGCCATGGCAGGTCAACCAGTTTAAGAGCCGTCTGTGAGAAGAACCAATGAAAACAAAAATCCCAAGAGCGCTTCGTGAACAGGTATGGTTAGTTCACGTGGGACCTAAGTTTCAATACAAGTGCAAGGTCTCGTGGTGTACGAATACCATGAACGTGTTTGATTTTCAATGTGGGCACAACATCCCTGAGTCGAGGGGCGGGGCAACCGATGTAAACAATCTTCTCCCCATTTGCTCTCGATGTAATCTTAGCATGGGCAGTCAGTTCACAATCGACGAATGGACTAAGCGGTTTTCACTCCCACCAACTAGATGGTATAAATGGACGTGTCCAAGGTTCTTATGTTGGTGATCTACAATCCGTCACCACTCTACGATGCACAGCGAGATTTCTGGAGACACTACATGAACTCGTCTCCGCACATCTCGTGCTATTTTATTGAGTCTTGCAATGTCCCCGAGATCACGCTGGACGGCGATACACTTCGCATACCCGGTATCGAGTCGTATGAAGGAATCATCAAGAAGACATTGGATGCATTTGAGTACTTTCTGGGACGTGATTCATACAACTTTGTTATTCGCACAAACATTTCATCCATTTGGAACTATGGTTCACTGCTTACATATCTACAGACTCTTCCGACTACGAACGTATATGCCGGAATACCCGGGGGTGCTCGCGGACAGATGTCGTGGATCTCTGGATCCGGTATAGTGATGACTCACGATGTCTGCAAGAAGCTAGTGGATGCTCGTGATCTCGCCCTTAGCTTTGGCATCATCGATGACGTGGATATTGGGTACACGTTTGAGCGCATCGGTGTTCCCATTACTCTTGGACATCAACACGATGTATACAATGATCTCGATGTGATTCCAATGGGTCACTACCACTACCATGTGAGACTTCTTCCTCAACCTGCAGATGTCATTGAACGGACCCTTGCGTGCATGAGCCGGATACTGAACGCATCCTATCTCCGAACAGTTTACCAAGCAAAGTATACGCACAACAATGGACTCACAATCCTTACACGTCAAGCGTAGGGATCTTTGGTGGCGGTAGATCCGGCTTCGTCCCGTTCGCGCGATGGCGCTCCACGTCATCCCAAAATGCGCGCAGTTCTGAAATGTGATCGGACAGCCAGTTCGGGTCCTTCGGAACAAAGTCTTTCTTGATATCCGTCAGGACCCAGTACACATATTGATAGTCCTCGGTCAAGGTGCTCTGCCATTGGTGAAGCTCGACGTCATCTTCCTTGTAGTTGACCTTACCGTCGGAATCCACTGCAAAGACGCCCTTCTTATCCTGGCTCGCATCCCAGACCGTAAAGTTCACCTGCTTAAAGCGAAATTCTACGTATTCACACTCGTCAATCCCCGTACACTCCATTTGCATCTGCATTTGGTGTATGTAATAACTCGGGATTTCGTCTTTACGAAGACGGCTCATTGGACACTTAAACTCAACCAGACGACCGTAGCGCCTCGGGTCCGCATCTGCATACCTTGGAATAATCAGACCGTCTGGAGACGCTCCGAGGAACTTGTGTACAGGATGCTGACAGCAACCCACGTCAATGATATCGCAGTCGGTCGTATCTTCGTAGATCTTCTTTGCAACTGGCTCAAATCGGGTGCCCCAAATCAACGCAGGGATTGCATTCGAGATGTTCGTATCTGCCCGGGCCGGTGGCTCGAGCTTCTTCAAGAGCAGCTCCAAACGAGATGCAGGTGTCTGCCAGACCTTGGAGACTTCAGATGCAGTCACCATAGTTCCACGTTGGGAGTGCCAAGCATCCGTTCGTTGACTTTGCTTTCCGTAGAGCCGAACCGTTCGCTCAAATGCTCGATCACGCATCCACAGAAGACCAACCTTGCTCGTCATTAACTTTTGAGTCACTCGCATGACCTCCTGTCGGAGGAGGCGGCGCGAAATCTCCGGCGCAAGGGATTTGCACAGAGCCACAAAACGGCGTAGACGAGCGTTGAGATGGGTATACGGACGATCTTCCAGAAGGTACGAGGTCAATCCCTCCTCCATTACTGTTCTCTACCTTGCTGTCCGAAAGTTCATTTTGAAGGGCGAGGAGACGTGCCTCAAAATCTCCAGCACCCATTACACCAAGTTCAGATGAACGACTGAACATATCCTCATACATCTTCTTGAATTCAGCATCATACTCCTCAATCTTATTGAGGGGAAATCCGTCATCTTTCATCGTCGGCAGAACATCATCCTTCTCAAAGACGGGATCGGGAAGCGGGGGCTGATCTTGAATCATCTCCTGTGCGGATGCATACTCCTTGTACTCCTGTGTGTTCCCGGGAAGGATGAACTTCCCTTCAAGTGCGACTCCAATTGAAGCCGTAACATTCAGTACTGTGCACGCGCGCGGCTCACGGGGTTCAAGAAACTTGGCAACCTCTTCCTCAGACCCAATGATTGTCGTCGGAGCATCAACTGAAGCCATTTGTCTTTATCTTACGGACCCACTTTAAGCGAGAATACCGCAGTAAGATTACAAATGGAGGTCATTCAAAATCGCGATCATTGGGTCCTGCACCGTCTGGAGGGATTTTACTCAAACGCGGAACATTTCAAGAAGGTCCAAACAATCCTGTCTGGGGAGTCGAAGATCAGCCTGCGTCTTCTGGACTGGCTTGTGACCAATTACGCAAAGAAGCACAATGTGGCATACCTGGTGGGGACTCGTCATGTCATTGTCTACCTCGCCTACAAGTCTCACCTGAAGGCGTATAGCAAGAAGATGTTCGACCCGTTCTGTCGTTGGAAGCGCATTCAGTTTATGGGACTGGACACCACTGTTGGACAGCTCAACTTTTTTGAGTGGGCGCTTCAGGATGATGTGCTCAAGTATCTCGAGGAGAACTACGATGCCATTCACTCAGACATGGAGGCCTGTTCGACTACGATTCAACCCAAGACGACAGAGGATGGTGTTCGACGCAAGAGGCATGAGCTTAGTCGGTCTGCAACCAAGGCTGTGCGTCACCATGACGTGAAGGTAGTTGTTACCTTTGAGTAATGCAGTCAATCTTGGATCCACGCGTGATCTACACAAATCTTTCAAGGGATGTGTCGGAGCATGATGTAGATGTCGTTTCTGACTTGTGGTCAATGGATGGTCGTGATGTCTACCGGGGTTCCCGCGACAGACAGTACTCTCATGCAAATGTATATTGGTTGTACAGCGAAGATCTTGAGCGCGTAGGACTGGTTGAGCACTCCTTGTCAGACAATGCTGACTTTCGTATTCTTTGGTTTTACGACGACCCCTTCAGTTCTTTCTTCCAGGAAGAATGGACTGTCATTGAGAGCTTGTGGTCACTTCTTCCCCGTACAACAGTTGAGCGATGGATCACCGAAGAACAAACGGCAACCGATCAGATTTTAGGTGGATGCCTTTACGGAGACGCGCGTATCGTGAGCCTTGACCATGTGTTGCACCCTCCCATTGTGCATAGTTGTACAGACTGTGGACTACGATCACTAAAAAAGGTAGACTGCCAAGATGTGCAAAGCCCACTCGACTTTCCAAACAAAGCAAAAATTTTGTTTATAGACGACGATTTGTACGTCTGTCGGCCGCCTGCTGACTCTAAAGTTTGGGGATTACTTGGATTTACATTGCCGCTCCCACCACCCGGCGACGAGCCTGCTTTGCCGGAGTTGGCGGAGGAGCCGCAGATGTCGGTGCCGCAGTCGGAACCTCTGCCTCAAACACTGCCTCCTCAACCTCAGGCTCCTTGAATGCCGAGAGGAGCTGTGCAACCGTGGGCTTCTCCCTCTCCTCCTCCTCATCGGCTCCCTCCTCCGCCTCGAAGACCTGGGCCGCCGTGACACGCTGCTGTGCAGACACCTGTGCATACGAGATGCGCCAGGTGACTCCGAATCCCTGTCCCGAGACGTAGATGCTCGGGGTGACGATGAACCGCGCCTCCATGCGCTTCGGGAAGACCGTCTCCAGGTTCTCCGTCGTCAGCGGGATCGGGCGATTCGCCATATCCACCGCATCCATATTGACCTTCCCATCGTAGACAGGAACCTTCATGCGGAAGCTCGGCGGGTACTTTCCGTTCGGAACCCACTCAGCCCCCTGCTTCTCCACGCTGGGAGACACCAGCGTCTTCATGCTGTCACGGAGGACATCCTCCTTGCGAGCACGCCCAAACCATGACGTGGACTTCTCAACCCCCGTCTTGATGACCTTCTCCTCAAGGTCCTTCAGGAAGTTGTACATCTGTCCGATCTCTCCCGCCTCAGCTGGGGCACGCTCCTTCGCGTAGGAGTCGCATCCACGCAGACTTGCGAGCATCGTGTAGTTGATTCCGTTCTCAGTCTCCTTGATTGAGACCCCCATAGGATACTGAAGCTTGGGAACACGCATCTGGAAGTTCTGCCCGTTGTACTTGATCGGGACACTCTTGGACCCATTCGTCTTGCTCACGCGGATATCTCCAAACGAGACCTTGTTGATGTCGAGGTTCGCGGCGTTGATGATTGCATTGACGGACATTTTGCTCTGGTTGTGTGATCCTATTACTCAGCTTGTCTGTAGATCCATTTTATCCGTCCGTTTCTACTTTCAAGAACTACCGCAGATAAGACAATGGTCAGGTGCGCAGCGGTGAAGAAGAAAGGATCAACTTTACAATGCACAGCCAACGCATTGCGTAGGCATATGTTTTGTGGAACCCATGCAAAGGCAAAGACGTCTGAAATATGGAAAGATATTCGCGAGAAAGACATTCGGATCATTAAGTGTCAATCGATTGCTCGGCGTTGGCTAGTCGTCCGCCGACTTCGATTAGGCGGTCCGGGTGTCCTCAATCGCAAGAACCTGGCAAACGATGAAGAGTTAGTCACATTTACAGAATCAGGTCGCCAGCATCCGTTTAGCTATTTTGGGTTTATCGAAAACGACAAGACGTGGTGGTTTGATTTTGATACATTGTGGATATGGTCTTTGAAGTCTGTTGAGCCTACAAACCCATACACTCGTACACCCCTGACAATTGAAGTCCGAAAGCGACTGCGAGAAGCTTGGGCATATCGAATCCACCATATAATGAGTGTACCGCCCGATCCAAGAGATGCCGAAGAGCGCATACGATCTAGATGGATAATGCTACATCAAACCTTTGTAGATAACGGATTCGTGGATGTATCGTTGAATCAACTTACCCGCCTTCCTAAAAGTTCTCATATTGCAATGTGGAGGTTTTTGCGGGATGATTCGCCAATTACATCCTACCTCGCCGCGCATATGCTGGCATTTTCTATTGTGAATGCAGGTCCGACAATGTATATTATCAACTCATTGCGAAACCTGATGATGGTTGTCACTCTTCAAAAGGAGCCATATGAAACCGTATTTGCGGTAATGTCAGCAATCTATCGTTGTTGAAAAGAAAAGGGTTTAGATGACCGCCGATGGTAAGAGTATACCAGTGCGTTAAAGATGTCGTCCTCTT
>Ga0209550_10007402_pt1 | contig 10152 bp, 8 predicted proteins | sample LauGreSuBDMM15SN_2_FD_187567 | JGI IMG/M metagenome (GOLD analysis project Ga0209550, IMG submission 187567) | Freshwater lake microbial communities from Lake Michigan, USA - Su13.BD.MM15.SN (SPAdes) (version 5) | ecosystem: Environmental > Aquatic > Freshwater > Lake | place: Lake Michigan, USA... | reverse complement strand
ATCTTTGACGGCTCCCTCTTGGGCTTTCTGTTAATTTTCATTCTTCTGCGAAGATTTTAAAAATCCAGCAGCAGGCATATTCACAGCATTGCTTTGAACATTTTCAACATCCGATTGCCCAGAAAAACTGTCATTGGCTTGCTTGATGTTGTCTTGCATGGTGCGATTGACCACCGCACTCAATTGCTTTTGATCAATTTCAGAAACCCATTCACCCTCAGGGATTGGCCCAGACGATGAATCTGTAGATTCATTAGCGTCCGCAGATTTTTGGCGTCGAATCTTAAACGTGCCTGTATCGTTATTCTTCTTTTTGGCAGTGACGCGCGAATGGAAGGCGGTAGGAATACTTTCAGTGTCAAAAGGTTTGATGCATTTAATCTTGATGGTTTCGTAATATGACTTGAAAGCAGAAGCGGAGACGGAAAAAGCTGTCCGCATATTTTGAAACAAGTTGTCTTCAATCACATCTATCTTGCCGTCAGACATCATTGAGTCGCATACGTTGGTCAAAATCATGATCTTCTGATCCTGCGTCAACAACGGAGCAGCTTGCCTGAGGAATACATTCATTTTTACAGAGCGAACGGTTGTCATGGCAGCTGCTTGCAAACCTTCAAACTCACCTAAAACCACCTGCAATTGACCAATTTCTTCATCAGCAATGTTGCCGTCAGCCGCCATCATGTACAACAAACAACATGCCAAGGTCAAATGGGCTGATTCATCAGATAAGGTCAAACTCTTTTGTGAATATTTGCCGAGTAATGATTTGTTGTTCTTGAGACTTAAATTTGCGAAATGTGTTTTGAAACTCATCTCGCTAACGCCAAAAGCATCAGAAATTTGATGAAACAACTGCAATTCATGGTCATCTGCCAAGCCATCAGAGAGCAAACAATCACACAGGTTTGTCAAAATGCAACCGTGGTCAGCTTGCACCAATATGCTTTGGGTGTCTTTTAAAAACTGTTCGACAGAATTTTCTTCAGCGTATACGAAGGCAATGTCGAGAAGCTCGTTATGGCTACCCACCACCGCTTGTAATTGACTGGATTCATGTTCATCAATTTCACCATCAGCAGTCAACATATAAATCAATGCAACCGCCAATGCCATGAACGGGGTGATTTGAAAATCCTCGCCTCGTGCCGGCAAAGAAACTGGCACAGGCACTTCAGTGTCAGACTTTGCAGGTTTGCGCTTGTTCATACGGTTTGTTGTAAGGGGAAATGCATGCAAATCGCCCGGCAAAACTGGCAATTACTCAGGAATACTCACGACAAATAATGCAGATAACAAGCTATCATCAAAAAAACGATTCCGCAAAGGAAAGATAGTTGTTTTATAAAAAATTCATAAGCATATTTATTGTCGTATCTATCGCAGTATGCATACACATCACCGCCAGCGCTGCAAGCTTTAGCCAAAGTTTTCACCTGGATGCTTCAGACAGCTTAACGGTCAATGAGGTCATTCAAAAACCTTTTCGTAACTACAATGACAATCTGCATTTAGGCTTCATTGATGGCGCAGTATGGATAAAAATTGAAATAGATAAATTCGACAATTTATCGCGCACGCAAAAACTAAACGAAGACCATGTACTGATACTTAGTCCATTTGTTCTCGAAGACATCACGGTTTTCGAAAAAATTGGCCCAGAGTGGCTTGCTCAAAGTGGCGGGAGTCTGGCCACCACAGCCACCAGAATTTGTCCCTACGGTATGCATTGCTTTATTTTGAAAAATGAAGAAGGTGCCACCAAAAAAAATATATACATCAAGATAAAGCACACAGGGTACTTGACGCTTAAATCAGAAATAACGTCAATCTCTGCTCTTGCCACTATCACTGCCGTCTACACAGAAAGTATCACATTTGCGCAATCCATTGCGCTCAGCCTGTTCTTTGTTTCGTTAGTTTTGATCTTGATAGACCGGTCCTTGTTCATTTTGGTCTATAGCCTGATGCAACTCAGCATTTTTCTGTACATTATTTTTGCATCGGGAAAAATGTACATGCATTTTCCGTTCATGCAAGCAGAAAACTTCAGTTACCTGAATTACCAGTTTGTCAATATCCGGATATTTTTGATCATCTTATTAGGGTATTCGTTCACTAAAAATTACGGCGTCAACAATGCCTATAGACAAATGATTCTTGGGCTTCTCAGTGCAAGCTTGTGTGCTTTTTTTCTCATTGCATATGGCTACATTAGATTGGGAATTTACATGTATGTGATCGCTATTGCGCTGAACTTGCCAGTGCAATTTTATGGTTTGCGACACTCTAAAAATATTCCATTGACCATTAAAAGATTACTAAAGGGTTCATACATCATTTTTACCTCCATAGTTATTTATGGCTATATCAATATCTTTACGGGCAGCGAAATTTTGTCGGACCGAGGTGCTGAGCTGATCTTTTTCACGAATTACCGCTTGAATGGTTTGGCATTTGGCGTGGTAGTTTTCTTGGTATTGATATTCAAACACTACGACGAAAGAATAAAAAGTATTTTGCGAGAAAAAGATTTGCAACTCGACGCAGAGACATCGCGAATGAACAGTGAAAAACTCAAAGAACGGCAAACTTTGATAGATATCTTGACACACGAGTTGAAAAATCCATTGACGACGTTACGCTTTGCTACATATTCAATGAACCAAAAAAACACAACTGATGCCGAAACCCAATCGCGCTCACACCGTATCAATGCGACACTTGACCGCATGGATCAATTAATCACGCAAGTGGCAAACTCCAACAAAATTGACCGGTTTCAAATTGAGGAATCCCCAACACATATCAATGCAAAAGCATTGATCACTCAGATCATTGAGGATTTATTGCCATCTAACGAGTCTGTTGAAAGTAAATTCACTCTGCTTTTGCCTGATGACATCGATTTTTATGGCAATCAACAAATGTTGTTTTTGATCATTGAAAATTTAATTTCTAATGCACTCAAATACTCTGAACCGCTTACCTTGATTCATGTTCATGCATCCGTGGACGCGCTTGCATCCGTGCTGAGTATTTCCAACCAATTTCCTGTCAATGCCAGGCCTGATCCGGACAAGTTGTTTCAACGGTATTACAGACACGATGAATTCCAACCTTTGGCGGGCATGGGAATTGGTTTGTCATTGATCAAAGAAGCTGTCGAAAAAATTGGTTCGGAAATTTCTTTCGAACAAGACGACAAACACATCACTTTCACCCTAAGGGTGCCACTATGCCAAACATGATTCAAAACGATATTTCTTCAAAAATCCACCAATATGTAGTGGCTATTGTGGAAGACGATGTATTGCTTAGACAGGAAATTGTTTCTCACCTTAACGCCAATCATTTTGAAACACATGGCGTTTCAAGTGCAGCCGCGCTGGATGATTTGGTCACGCTTCGCCCCATTGACATCTACATCATCGATTTGAATTTACCCGGCGAATCGGGAATTAGTTTGTGCAAACGTTTGCGTGAACGCACGCCCAATGTAGGCATTGTGATCATGACTGCACGTGTGGCCTTGCATGATCGATTGACGGGCTATAGCCATGGTGGTGCAGATTTTTATCTCACCAAACCTGTCTCTCCCGAGGAGTTGACGATGGTGGTTCAAAATCTGGGAAAGCGTGTCAAAAAATTGAATAACGTCAATGATTGGCAACTGAGTCTGCGTGACCGCACGCTTCAGTCACCTGGTCTGATTGAAAAGATTCGTTTGACTAACCGCGAAAAAATACTTCTCGTGGCGTTAAGCCAAGCCAATGATTTCACGCTTGAATCCGGCGTGCTGTGTGATTTGTTTTCCGAGGATGATTCAGACGAAGGCATGAGCAAGCATGCACTTGAAGAGTTGATTGCACGGTTTAGAAAAAAAATCAAAGGCATCGATTCAAGCAGCACGGAATCTGCCATCAAATCCGTATGGGGCGTTGGTTATCAATTGTGTATTCCTATCAGCTTGGTCTACTGACAAGAGGTGTGAGTGGATTCAATGCGAGGCAGCTTGCTTGAGGGGTAATGCTGTTTTGTATCGCACTTGCTTGAGTGCAAAGCTGCTGCGAATTTTTTCCACCCCTGAAATAGGTGTGAGTTGTTCAAGAATAAATTTTTCCAGTGCGGCCATGTCAGCGATGGCCACACGAATCAAATAATCAGAGTCACCCGTCATTAAATAGCATTCCATCACTTCGTCGTGTTCAGCGATTCTTTGCTCAAACTCTGCCAACGCGGATTTAGATTGCTCTTTTAAACTGATGGAAATAAACACGTTCAAGCCCAATCCCAAAGACTGCGGGTGGGTGAGCGCCACATAGCGCTGTATCACACCGGCCGCCTCTAGCGCTTTGACTCGACTCAGGCACGGAGATGGCGATAAATGCACCCGCTTGGCAAGCTCAACATTGGTCAATGAAGCATCGTCTTGCAATTGCGCCAAAATTTTGTAATCCATCGAGTCCATCAGCATAAATCACCTTTAAATTTAATATTCTCAGCATTTTATATCGCAAATAATCATTTTATAGGTATGAATAAATAGCCTATTTGGCGTGTTTTTTTCTATATTTATCAACCATACATTTCATTCGAGCCCTGAGATTCATGCTGACACAAACCTCTGACCTTGACCCTGTTGAAACCGCAGAATGGCGCGATGCATTTGCCAGCGTAGTACAGCTTCACGGCTGTGAACGCGCACGTTATTTGTTGGACCAATTGGTCGTGCTGGCACATCAGCAACACATTGGATGGTCACCCGAATTGGTCACGCCTTATGTCAACACGATTGCTGTACAAGCGCAGCAGCCCTACCCAGGAGACCTGGCCATTGAAGAAAAGCTCGCGTCATTGATGCGCTGGAACGCCTTGGCGATGGTGGCGCGGGCCAACAGCGCATACGGTGAATTAGGTGGGCATATCGCGAGTTATGCAAGTGCCGCTGATTTGTTTGAAGTGGGCTACAACCACTTTTTTCACGCTCGGGATTCTCATCACCAAGGTGACTTGGTATTTTTTCAACCGCACAGTGCACCTGGTGTTTATGCACGGGCTTATTTAGAAGGCCGGTTAAGCGAAGAAGATTTGTCGCACTACCGGCAAGAGTTGAAAGCGCCGCGTCTAGCAGCACGCGGTTTATCAAGTTACCCGCATCCTTGGTTGATGCCAGACTTTTGGCAATTTCCCACCGGATCCATGGGCCTGGGTCCCATCAGTGCCATTTACCACGCGCGATTCATGCGTTACTTGACTCACCGCGGTTTGCTCAACTGTGAGGGTCGAAAAGTTTGGGGGGTTTTTGGTGACGGCGAAATGGATGAACCCGAGAGCATGAGTGCATTGACACTGGCCTCGCGCGAGCGGTTGGATAACTTGGTCTGGGTAGTGAACTGCAATTTACAACGTCTGGATGGCCCAGTGCGCGGCAACGGTCGCATCATTGATGAACTTGAAAAGTTGTTTCGTGGTGCCGGATGGAACGTCATCAAATTGATTTGGGGCAGTGATTGGGATGGCCTGTTTGCGCGCGATACCAAGAATGCATTGGTCAAAGCATTTGCCAATACGGTGGATGGCCAAATGCAAACCTTTGCCGCCAAAGATGGACGCTTCAACAGAGAAACTTTTTTTGGCCAAAACCCGGAATTGGCACAACTCGCACAAGGCTTGAGCGATGAGCAAATTGACAGGCTTAAACGCGGCGGTCACGATCTGGTGAAAATCCACGCGGCCTATGCGGCAGCAACTGCACACCGTGGGCAACCAACAGTCATTTTGGCCCATACCAAGAAGGGCTACGGCATGGGCCAAGCCGGTCAAGGCAAGATGACCACGCACAGCCAGAAAAAATTGGATGAGTCAGCATTGCTGGCATTTCGTAACCGGTTCAACTTGCCTTTGTCTGACGAACAAGCTACACAACTGGCATTTTTCAAGCCGGCGACAGAAAGCCCTGAAATGCAATATTTGCACGCCAAGCGTGAAGCGCTGGGTGGCTATTTGCCTAAAAGACATACCGACTGCGAACCACTCACTGTGCCCGCGTTGAACAGCTATGCCGGTTTTGCATTGCAGGCCGATGGCAAAGAGATGTCTACCACCATGGCGTTCGTGCGCCTGTTGGGGCAATTGCTAAAAGACTCCGTGTTGGGGGCGCGAGTGGTTCCTATCGTGGCAGATGAAGCGCGTACTTTTGGCATGGCCAATTTGTTCAAGCAGGTAGGTATTTATTCCAGCGTCGGTCAGCAATACGAACCGGAGGATATCGGATCAGTGCTGAGTTACCGGGAGGCCATTGATGGACAAATTTTAGAAGAAGGCATCAGCGAAGCCGGTGCTATTGCCAGTTGGACCGCAGCAGCTACCAGTTACAGCGTGCACGGCTTGGCCATGCTGCCTTTTTATATTTATTACTCGATGTTTGGGTTTCAACGTGTGGGCGACGCCATATGGGCTGCCGCAGATCAACGTGCGCGTGGTTTCTTGATGGGTGCCACATCCGGCAGAACCACACTTGGAGGAGAAGGCTTGCAACATCAAGATGGCAGCAGCCATTTGATTGCCGCAACCATTCCCAATTGCAAAGCCTATGACCCGGCTTTTGCCGGAGAAATGGCCGTCATCGTCGACCACGGCATGCGCGAAATGTTGATCGAACAAAAGGATGTGTTTTATTACGTCACCCTGATGAATGAAAACTATGCCCAACCGGATCTGCCTGCATCGGTACATGAACAGCTCATCAAAGGTGGCTACTTGTATGCGGCGGCTCCATTGGGCTTAGGGCCACGCGCCCCACAAGTCAGCTTGCTCGGTTCAGGCGCCATTCTGTGTGAAGTTGTGAAAGCAGCGGCCTTGCTGGCTCAACAAGGCATCGCAGCAGAAGTATTCAGCATCACCAGTTGGAGTGAACTTGCCAGAGACGGACTGCGCACCGAGCAAGCGATGATGGCACACGAAAAGACACCCGTGGCATTCGTCACAAGCCTGCTTGCCGAACACAAAGGGCCAGTGATTGCAGCCACTGACTATGTCCGCGCTGTGCCTGAAAGTATTCGTGCGTATTTGCCACAGAACCGTCGCTACATCACTTTGGGAACAGATGGTTTTGGCAGAAGCGATACCCGCCAAGAGTTGCGCTCTTTTTTCAATGTAGATGCTGTCAGCATTGTGAGAGCAGCGATATTTGCATTAGAAAAAAAATAACACGCTACGTGTCTTTGATGCAGGATGTCAGCAACGCATCTGTGTCAAGTGTGTGATTTTTCAAACCGGTGCATGTAATCACGTAGGCGTTCGACGTGGCCCAAAGGCATGGCGTTGTAAATGGAAGCGCGCATACCGCCGGCAGAGCGATGGCCACGCAGTTGCACCATGCCCTCTTTTTCCGCCCCTTGCAAGAACGCATCGTTGAGAGACGCATCGCGCAAAAAGAATGTGACATTCATGCGCGAACGGTCTGCATGCTGGACCTTATTAAAAAACAAACGGCTATGGTCTAAGTAGTCATACAACACATCGGCTTTGCGCTGGTTTAGCGATTGCATAGCGACCAAACCGCCTTGTTGTTGGATATGCTGCAGCACCAAGCCCATGATGTAGATGGCGTAGGTAGGCGGCGTGTTGTACATGGATGACTGCTCATCCTGGAATTGGTAATTGAAAGCCGAGGGCGTGACAGGCAATGCATGGCCAAACAAGTCGCGACGCACGATGACCAAGGTCACGCCGGAAGGCCCCATGTTTTTTTGCGCTCCGGCATAAATCACACCGTAGCGAGCCACATCCAGTGGTGCAGACATGATGTTGGAAGACATGTCTGCCACCAAAGGTATGCCACCGGTGTCGGGTATCCAATGGCACTCCACCCCACCGATGGTTTCATTGCTGCACATATGCACATACGACGCATGGGAAGATATCCGCCATTGGTTCTCTTGCGGCATGGATAAAAATCCGTTGTCGCTGCTGCTGGCCGCGATATTTACCTGCCCATACTTGCCCGCTTCCTTCATGGATTTTTCGGACCACACGCCGCTCACCACATAATCGGCAACACCGGTTTTAGCGATCAGGTTCATCGGCAAAATGGCATTTTGTGCAATCGCTCCGCCTTGCATGAATAGCACCGCGTAGTTGTCGGGCACCTCCAGCAATTGGCGAACCAATGAATGCGTGTTTGCCAATATTTCACTGAATTCCGGGCCGCGGTGACTCATTTCCATCACCGACATGCCACTGCCCCGCCAATCAAGCATGTCATTGGCTGCTAGTCGCAGCACTTCCTCCGGCAAAGTGGCTGGGCCAGAGCTAAAGTTGATCACACGTGTCATGAACAATTGACTTTCGAAAAATGAAATAAGTATATGGAATTAAAGATTTATTCTTTAAAAATAGGCATAATAAAGCGTCGATCTTCTGGGTACGCCCTGATTTATATGAATGGTTCGAAAGTTTGTATTTTGCTCGTCGCCAGTCAGTTGCTTGGGGCATGTGCCAGCCATTCCTCCAAAGCGATTGCAAAACTCGACAGTGGCAGCCCTGAATTCAGCTCTGCTGCTTGCCAAAACGCCAGGCAAAATGCGTGGCTTTACGATGAAGCGCAAATAAACAAATTGTGGGCGGGCCCCTCTGTGATTTTTCTAGCCGGCCCTATCGCGGTTCTACCCGTTCTGGCAACCAACATCGGTTTAAATTCGTCAGACCACTTACAAGCCAATGACATTTCCACGCAATGTGGCGGACAACCCTTGACACAAAAAGCACTGAGCCAAAACATCGCACTGGATGCCACGATTTCAGTGGCAGTGGGCGGCATTGCACCTGCCATTGCGCCCAAAGTTACCGTCCCCTGAAACTATTCGGCCAAATCGATTTTTTCATGCGTAGCAATACGCTCTAACGCTTGCTCAAACAAAGCCCTGGCCGAACCGGACACTGCCGTTAAATAACTGTGCAAGCGCGCATCTTCGGTTGTTCTGCTCAAGCAGTCTTGGCTGTAGGCTTCGAAACTGTTGAGCATACCGAGCAAGTCTGCGACATGACGAGGGCATTCACACAAGACATTGGTTGAGATGCCCGCCATGCGTTGCAACACACGGTCGCTGTATTTGCGAGCGGGAATAATGCCGCTGCTGCTGGTTGCCGGCAAACTCCAACTGTTATCTACATAAGCAATAGACTGGATGATGTCGCTCAACTCCAGATCGGAGACCGGCTCGCGCCGGGCAATCACGCCGGCCGTGTGCAGATACTGCAACACCGCAACCGTGGCGAAATGGTAGATGAGGACACATCGCTTGACACCCAGGTGCTGCCTGAGTCGCTGTAAATCTTGCTGGATGGACACTTGCACCGAACCCATTTGCACCAACAAAATATCAGGGGTGGCGTTCACCGGTGTGGCCAAAGCTTGCTTGATATCCGCAAACATGTGGTCTACCTTTAGTGTGGTTTGCCGGCCAAATACTTGAGCAAATTTGTCTGTTTCAATCCGACTTGCCAGCGGAAAACCCACCACGGCCAATGAGATGAAGGCGGGGATAGAGGTTTTGTCGTTTTGCATGGACTTAGCAGCACGATGGTCATTCAACATAGACTGCAATTGCGGCACCGCGAAAGCGCCCATGGTGCTGATGGCATGGCCATGCTGCGTCAATGTTTTCAAGAGCGTCAGCTTCAGGACATCATGGTCGCTGTAGAGCCGTTGTCCGCCCTCGGTCTTTGGCGGGGCAACCACGCCATATCGACGCTCCCACACCCGCAAGGTTGCCACGGGCACTCCGCATAAGTTGGCCACGGCACCAATGCGGTGGATAGGAATAAATGCGGGGTCTGTGGCGGTAATTGTTTGCATAAGCCTGAATGATGAATAGGTTTTGTTGAGTTATTCTACAGAAATTCCTCAGTAAAACCTAGATTTATTTCTTGAATGTCTGCCAACATATACATTACGTATCAAGACACCTGAACAGCATAAGCAGGGTGCAACCACAAACCGGAGAAATGCATGTTTTCCAGCTTAACAAGAAATGCCGTGAACACAGTGTTGTTGGTGTGTAAAAACCAACTTAACGGCCCAGTTACCACGCTGACCATCAGTAAGCGTTTGGGTTTGTCTATTTCTTACCTTGAAGCCTTGTT
>Ga0209550_10007401_pt1 | contig 10152 bp, 9 predicted proteins | sample LauGreSuBDMM15SN_2_FD_187567 | JGI IMG/M metagenome (GOLD analysis project Ga0209550, IMG submission 187567) | Freshwater lake microbial communities from Lake Michigan, USA - Su13.BD.MM15.SN (SPAdes) (version 5) | ecosystem: Environmental > Aquatic > Freshwater > Lake | place: Lake Michigan, USA... | reverse complement strand
TCAAGATTTTAGATCGCACCAATATTCGTCATTTAACGGGTGAAATGGTGGGCGAGGAGATCGATTTAGTCGTTGCCGACCTCTCGTTTATCTCGCTATCGCTAGTTCTGCCAGCACTTGCCGCAGTTTCTAGACCAAACGCTGATTATGTTCTGATGGTTAAACCACAGTTCGAAGTTGGCCGTGAAAAACTTGGAGCAGGTGGCGTTGTTCGAGATCCAGCCTTACGTCGCGCCGCCGTTTTAGATGTTGCTGAAGCCGCTTACGACGTAGGCCTTGGAACTATGGGAATCGCCGCATCGCCTCTGCCTGGACCTGCCGGCAATATTGAATATTTCTTATGGTTACGTCGCGGCGCACCTGCAATTGATGCCGGCGATGTGGACCGTGCGATTGAGATGGGGCCTGCCTGATGTCACGTAACGTAATTTTCTTGGTTAATGCCTCGCGTCCCGAAGCGCTAGTTGCAACGAAAGAACTTTCGCAACTTTTGTTAAAGGAAGGTTTTACGTTAACAACGCCTTCGGATGTAAACGTTTTAGGAATTACCCAAACACCAGTTGCGGATTTACCGGCTGCTGAGTTAGTAGTGGTCCTGGGCGGAGATGGAACGATTTTGCGTGGAGCAGAAGTTGCTCGAGCACAAGGGATTCCAATTTTAGGAATTAATCTTGGGCACGTTGGGTTCTTAGCAGAGGTAGAAAAACCGTCACTTGCGGAGATCGCATCCAGCATTGTTTCCAAGGGCTATAAAACCGAGAGCCGAATGGTTCTTAGGTATTCCGTTATACGTAGCGGCGGCGAAATTTCAGCGGGATGGGCGTTAAACGAAGTTACCGTTGAACGCGATGGAACAACGATGGTGGAACTCTTTGTGCAAATCGATGACCGCCCACTTTCGCGTTGGGGATGTGATGGTTTGATTTGCTCAACCCCAACCGGATCAACCGCTTACGCTTTTAGCGCTGGCGGGCCGGTACTTTGGCCAGAAATTGATGCCTTGGTTTTGCTTCCAATTTCAGCGCATGCTTTATTTTCACGTCCGATGGTGGTTTCACCTCAATCGCAAATTGTTGTTGAAATCGAATCTAGCGATGCACTTCTATCGGCAGATGCATTACGTAAATTGCCTTTACATGCCGGCGATCGCGTCCTTATAACTAAGGATGATTCTGTGATCAAACTGGCCCACGTAAAGGCAACGCTCTTTACTGATCGTCTGGTTGCCAAATTCAAGTTACCAGTTGAAGGCTGGCGCGGTGAGTGAACGTTCTTATCTAGAAGAGATCTCAATCCGTAGTCTTGGAATCATTGATCAGTCGACTCTGGAACTTGGTAAAGGGCTTAATGTTTTAACGGGTGAAACTGGCGCGGGTAAAACGATGATCCTCACCGCGCTTTCTCTAGTTTTGGGGGGCAAGAGTGATAGTTCTCTTGTTCGTACCGGTTCTGATCGCCTGGTAGCGAGTGCGCAATTTATTCTGGCTAAAAACAATCAGGAGATTTCTTCTATTGCTGAAGAATCTGGCGCCGATATTTCAGAAGGTTCGCTAATACTTACACGGACCGTAAACAGTGATGGAAAGAGCAAGGCGGTGGCGGGTGGAACGACAGTTCCAGCGGCGACCCTTGTTAACTTTGCGGATCAATTAGTAGAGATACATGGTCAAGCAGCGAATCATCAGATTGTGAAGAGTGCACGCCAACGTGAGTTGCTGGACAGATTTGCAGGGACTGAATTATCAAAATCACTTTCTCAATATCAAACGGCCCTATCTACCTACAACGATTTAAAGGCGCGAATCAAGTCGATGCGTGAGAGCTCAACGAAGCGCGACCGTGAGATTGCTGACCTTGAAGAGTTTCTAAAAGGATGGGCCAAGCTAAAACCAACTCGCGGCGAATACGCGGAAGTTACAAACCAAATTGCGCGACTTTCAAGCGTTGAAGATCTGCGCAGTGCAAGTGACGGGGCAAGTCAGGCCTTATCTGATGAGACATCTGGATCTCTCACCAGTCTCGGGGCAGCGCGTAGATTCTTAGATATTGCCAAGGGTAAAGATTCAAAACTCGATGAGATCGCATCTGTCGTTGCTGAAGGCTTCTTCATACTCGATGAGGCTGCCCGCGATCTAAGCAGTTATTTGAGCGCGCTGGAAGCAGATCCGGCAAAATTAGATGCTCTGCAAGTACGAAAAGCAGAGATCATTGCATTCATTAAAAAATGGGGAAGTGCCTCTGATCCGGATGCTGAATTAGTTGCACTATCGGAGAAGGCCAAGACTGCTCGTGCCACAATTTCGGATCTAACTGGCGGAGAAGATCGAATTGCAGAATTGGAAGTTGAATTGCAAGGAGTTAAGAAGGAGCTGCTTAGCCAGGCCAGGTTGCTGACAAAGATTCGCACAGCGGCCGCCGCAAAGTTGTCGGATGCAGTATCAACAGAAATACATGCGCTCTCAATGCCGCATACTCAATTTTCGATTTTGATTAATTCACCAGATTATGAAGGCTCGCTTAAAGAATCTGATTTCACAACGCTAGGTTGCGATGAAGTCATCATGCAGATTCAAGGTCATCGTGATGGCCCGATGATCGCTCTGGGTAAAGGTGCTAGTGGTGGAGAAATGTCACGAATTATGTTGGCACTTGAAGTTGTTCTTGCGCAATCGCACCCAGTTGGCACATATATTTTTGATGAAGTAGATGCAGGTGTCGGCGGAAAAGCTGCGATCGAAGTCGGAAGACGACTTGCTGTTTTGGCGCAACACAGTCAGGTAATAGTCGTAACCCATTTGCCTCAAGTAGCGGCGTGGGCAGATGCACACTTTGTCGTGAAAAAGAGTAGTGATGGTTCTATCTCGCAATCAGATGTTGAAAAATTAGACACGCAGAACCGAATTGAGGAGATCGCGCGGATGTTGGCAGGGCTGGAAGGTTCTAGCAGCGCACGCGAACATGCCGCTGAGTTATTGGCGATGCGCGAGTCAATTTCAAGATAGTCCGCCTTAGATGATAGGTTTGTCTTCCATGGGCCAAGCGCATGTGACTAAACATATTTTCGTAACCGGGGGAGTAGCCTCGAGTTTAGGTAAGGGCCTCACCGCTTCAAGTCTTGGCAGATTGCTCGTAGCGCGCGGAATTCGCGTGACAATGCAAAAGCTGGATCCGTACCTAAACGTTGATCCAGGCACTATGAATCCTTTCCAGCATGGTGAAGTTTTTGTTACCGATGATGGCTCGGAAACTGACTTGGATATTGGACATTACGAAAGATTTCTTGACCGAAACCTTGAAGGTTCAGCAAATGTAACGACTGGTCAGATTTATTCGCGAGTTATTGCGCGCGAGCGTCGTGGTGAATATCTGGGCGAGACTGTTCAGGTGATTCCACATATTACAAATGAGATTAAAGAGCGTATGCACGCTATGTCATCATCTGATGTTGATGTTGTTATCACTGAAATAGGTGGAACGGTTGGCGATATCGAATCGCAGCCATTTCTTGAAGCAGCGCGTCAGATGCGCCAAGAAGTTGGTCGCGACAACGTTTTCTATCTGCATATCTCATTGGTCCCCTATATCGGGCCTTCTGGAGAGCTAAAAACTAAACCAACGCAGCACTCAATAGCAGCCCTTCGCAGTATTGGCATCGCACCTGATGCGGTTGTGTTGCGTTCTGATCGTGAGATTCCGATTGGGATCAAGAAGAAGATCTCGCTGATGTGCGATGTTGATGTCGAGGCAGTTGTTGCGGCGGTGGATGCTCCCTCAATCTATGACATTCCCAAGGTTTTATTTGCAGAAGGACTTGATGCATACGTTGTGCGCCGCCTCTCTCTTGGTGGCCACGAAGTTCAATGGGGCGAATGGGATGATCTCTTGGATAAGGTTCACAATCCAAAGCATCAGGTGAAGGTTGCTTTAGTCGGAAAATATATTGATCTGCCGGATGCGTATCTTTCAGTCTCTGAAGCGCTGCGTGCTGGCGGTTTTGCAAACAGCGCCAAGGTTAATATTGTTTGGATTGCAAGTGATGACTGCCAAACACCGGAAGGTGCTAAGAAATCCCTGCAGGATGTTGATGCAATATGTGTACCTGGTGGTTTCGGAGTTCGCGGAATCGAAGGAAAACTCGGCGCCCTCACCTATGCGCGAGAAAATAAGATTCCAACACTCGGGTTGTGTTTAGGCCTGCAGTGCATGGTTATTGAAGCAGCGCGCAATCTAGCGGGAATCAGCGATGCTAATTCTGCAGAGTTCTCTCCTGAATCAGGCACGCATGTCATTGCAACCATGGATGATCAGAAGGCAATTATTTCTGGGCAGGCAGATATGGGCGGAACGATGCGTCTTGGTTTATATAAAGCCCACCTTGTTCCTGGTTCTCTAGTAGCTGTGACATATGGTGCGACTGAAGTTTCGGAGCGACACCGTCACCGGTACGAAGTCAATAATGAATATGGAGAGAAAATTTCGAGCGCTGGTCTTACTTTCTCAGGGATATTCAAAGAGAAAGATCTCGTGGAGTTTGTAGAACTACCTAAAGAGGTGCATCCTTATTACATAGGTACGCAAGCTCACCCAGAACTTCGCTCGCGTCCTACCCGTCCACATCCACTTTTCGTGGGTTTGATTTCGGCGGCCATTGCTTCGAAAGGCTAGATCATGTTAGTTGGCGTCCCCAAAGAGATTAAGGTCCACGAATCGCGGGTAGCACTAACTCCAGAGGGCGTCTTTGAACTCGCCAGATTTGGCCATCAGGTATCTATTGAATCAGGAGCCGGGCTTGGCTCATCTATTACGGATGCGGACTTTGTATCAGCTGGTGCTCGTATTGAAAAAGATGTTGATCTCATCTGGAAATCCGCTGATTTAATTCTTAAAGTAAAAGAGCCTATTGAGGTTGAATATCCAAGGTTGCGCTCTGGTCAAATTCTTTTCACTTATCTACATCTTGCAGCATCTAAGGCATGCACTGATGCATTGTTAAAGAGCGGAACAACTGCGATCGCATATGAAACAGTTGAATTAAATGGGTCACTCCCACTGTTAGCACCAATGAGTGAGGTTGCTGGTCGTTTGTCGATTCAAGTTGGCGCGTATGCATTGCAAAAACCTAACGGAGGCCGAGGCGTTTTATTGGCTGGCGTTCCAGGTGTTGCACCGGGCAAAGTTGTCGTAATTGGCGGGGGAGTAGCTGGCTTAAATGCAGCAGCAATCGCCATGGGAATGGGCGCTGATGTAACCGTCCTAGATCGCTCATTGCCACGACTTGCCTATATCGATTCGCTATATAGCGGACGTATTAAGACTTTGGCTTCGACGCTGCACGCTATCGACCGTGAGATTAGACAAGCGGATTTGGTTATTGGCGCGGTCTTGGTGCATGGAGCCAAGGCTCCTAAATTAGTTTCCAACGCGCAGGTGGCTCAGATGAAACCGGGCTCAGTATTAGTAGATATTGCCATCGATCAAGGGGGATGTTTCGAAGATTCCAAGCCAACAACCCATACTGATCCAACCTTTGAAGTACATGGCTCAATCTTTTACTGTGTAGCAAATATGCCAGGAGCGGTCCCAGTTGCATCGACTTATGCACTTACAAATGCGACTTTGCCTTATGTCATTGCAATTGCAAATAAAGGTTGGGAGCGCGCTATCGAGGAAGATCCGTCATTGAATCGCGGGTTAAATGTGCACGCAGGAAAGATTCGGTATAGCGCGGTAGCGGTGGCACATGGTTATGCAGTTTGAAAAGGTCGCTAAAAGTTTCTTAGATCATCTTCAGATTGAACGCGCGCTCTCAGCCAACTCTGTAGCTGCCTATAAACGTGACCTTGCCAGGTTTCAAGCCTTTCTTAGCAATAAAGGTTTGGATTTAACCAGTGTGACTGAGGAAGATATCGTGATGTTCGAAGTGGATCAGAAAACCTCAGGGCTTTCTCTGGCCTCTATCAATCGTTCTACTTCTGCGCTAAAGACGTTCTATAAGTACTTGGTTCGTGAGTTTTCTCTTGCGGACCCAACCACGGGTATCACTACAAACAAATTAGCCAGAAAGCTTCCGAAGGCGCTCACCGTTGCTGAAATTGTTTCTTTAATTGACTCTTCAGATCGCACCAGTAATGTCATGGGTCTAAGGGATCGAGCGATTTTGGAGATTCTTTACGGAACAGGTGCCCGTGTGAGCGAGATTATCGGGATAAATACGGGTGATTTTGTAAAAACAACACTTGAAGGCGCAGAGATCGTGACTCTGAAGTTACGAGGTAAGGGATCAAAGGAGCGGATTGTTCCGCTCGGATCTTTTGCCAAGTTGGCGCTGGACAATTATTTAGTGCGGCTGCGTCCACAACTCGTGACTAAATCAAAGGATAGTCGCAGCAACAACGCACTTTTCTTAAACTCGCGGGGCACCCGGCTATCACGTCAAAGTACTTGGCAGATTGTTATCGCTGCCGCCGACGCCTGCGACCTATCTGGAAAAGTTTCGCCACACGTCTTTCGCCATTCATATGCAACGCATTTGCTAGATGGAGGCGCGGATATACGAGTGGTGCAGGAGCTCTTAGGACACTCTTCAGTTACAACAACGCAGATTTACACGCTGATAACTATCGATAAAGTGCGCGAAGCATATGCAACGTCGCACCCTAGAGCCCTTTAAATACCGCGCAGGCGCCTTGCCAAAATACTCTGATCACCTTTTGCTTCTAAATCTGCAACGATGACAGCGATAGATTCGCGAACAATGCGACCGCGATCGACAGCAAGTCCCAGATCGCCACGAAGTGTTAGGCGCGCTTGATCAATATCAAATAGTTCATCAGGGGATAGGTAAACAGTAATTTTCTCATCATGCTTTTCGCGGCCAGATGGTGAGCGATCAACTGAAGTAACACGACGACGTGGCGTAGAGCGAACACCTTTTTTTGTTTTAGGACCTGTTGCGCTAACTCCAATCGGTTTTGATACCTCGTTAGCCTCTTCTACAACTTGGCGCACGGCGCTCAAGGCTGGGGTGTTAGCGCGGAAAAGTTCGTCCGCACCTGGCAAGCTAGCTCTACGTGTCATCGTGCGCCTCCTCTGGCAATTAGTTCGCGGGCAAGTCTGCGATATGAAGCAGCCCCACCCGATGATGATGCATAACTGGTAATTGGTTCTCCGGCGACCGTCGTTTCAGAAAAACGAATTGTCTTTGCGATAATAGTTTCAAATACATCTTTAGGATATTTTTCTAAGATTGCACTTAAGACTTCACGATTATGCAAAGTTTTCTTTTCATACATGGTTGCCAAGATACCAATTAGGTTTAAATCAGGATTTAAAAAACTCTTGACCTTATCGATATTGCCCTTTAATTCAATGAAACCATGTAGGGCAAAGTATTCACATTGCAACGGAACAATTACTTCATTTGATGCAACAAGTGCGTTGATAGTTAACTGCCCCATAGTCGGTTGGCAGTCAATCAAAATAACGTCATAACGGTCCTTAAACCTAGCCAGTGCACGTTTCAAATATTGCTGTCCACCGATTTCGGCCCCAAGCGTTGTTTCAGCGGTACCTAGATCACGGTTTGCTGGGAGAAAATCCAAGTTCGCAACGGATGATTTCAATACAATCTCATCGATATTGGAATCAGGTGTCATTAAGGCGTAGTAGACGGTGTTCTCAAGTGGTAGCGAGTGAGCGTTAACGCCAAGACCAAGTGATAAGCCTCCTTGTGGATCGAAGTCGACGAGAAGTACGCGACGACCAAGTTCGGCAATTGCTGCACCTAGGTTAATTGTGGTTGTTGTTTTCCCAACGCCGCCTTTTTGATTAAAGATCGAGATAACTTTCGCATCTAAACCCTCTTTGGGGGCCGGCGGAAGTCGAAAGTTTTTAGGTTCGCGTCCAAGAAGGGTGGCGGTAGTTGCCACATCATCATCAAATGTCGATTTAGCGTTCAAGCGAGAAACCTCTTTCTGTTGGCGCGACTCTACGCTCCGTGTGCAGTTTTGAGCAAGTAAACAAGTAAGGTTCGCTCCGTGGATACCGAGATAGATACTCCGGCCGAACGCGCCGCCTTGAGCAGTGCTGTGGTTAAGGACGAGGTCGAAATAGGGGCCGGCTTTAGCGTTCATCTAGATAACTTTGATGGCCCCTTCGACCTCCTCTTACAGCTCATATCTCGTCACAAGATGGATATCACTGAGGTATCTCTGAGCATGGTCACCGATGAATTCATCGCATTTATCCGATCCCTAGAGGCTTCCGGTGAGGGCTGGCGCCTAGATCAAGCAACTGAGTTCCTCGTAATCGCTGCAACGCTGCTTGATCTTAAAGCCGCTCGCTTACTGCCTAGCGGTGACGTCGAAGATGAAGAGGACCTTGCCCTGTTAGAGGCTCGAGATATTCTCTTTGCTCGATTGCTTCAATATCGGGCCTTTAAAGAGATCGCCGCCACCTTCGCTGCTCAGATCGAAGCGGCGGATAAGTCATTTGCTCGCGTGGTGGCCTTGGATCCCGCGCTATCGGCCTTGCTGCCTGAAGTCCTAATCGGTGTTGGAGCGGCCCGCTTTGCAGCGATTGCTGAGCGTTGTCTAACGCCTAAGAGCCCTCCTGTCGTGGGCATACAGCACCTTTACAGCAGTCTGGTGAGCGTGGCAGAGGAGTCCAAGCGGGTGGTAGATGCACTTCGAGCGGGACGTACGCTCAGTTTTCGAAATCTAATCTCCGATGCTGATTCGACCCTAGTTGTCGTGGCGCGCTTTTTAGCACTGCTGGACCTTTATCGCCAGGGAGTCCTACGCTTTGCTCAGGTAATGGCGATGGGTGAGCTTCAGATCAGCTGGACCGGACCAGATTCCGGCGAGATCGGGGCGACCGATGAATTTGATCTACCAGTAATATCGACAGAAGAGGATGAAAATGTCTAATCCAGAACTTGAGCGTTCCATAGAGGCGATCTTGATGGTCGTAGATGAGCCGGTTTCAGAACTTACCTTAGCCTCGGTTCTGGAGAAGACCGTTGATGAGGTCGTAGCCGCCCTTGAAACTTTAGTCGGCTCATATGAGGGTCGTGGATTTTGCCTCAAGGCCATCAACGGAGGCTGGCGTTTCTATAGCCACCCTGAATGTTCGACGGTGGTAGAGAAATTTGTTCTAGATGGCCAGCAGAATCGTCTGACTCAGGCGGCACTGGAAACTCTCTCGGTAATCGCTTATCGCCAACCAGTCTCACGAGCTCGTGTGTCGGCTATCCGCGGGGTAAATGTGGAGGCGGTGATGAAGACCTTGGTTACCCGCGGTCTGGTAGAGGAGTTCGGAATTGAAAATGAGACTGGTGCGATCCTGTACAAGACAACCAGCTACTTCTTGGAACGTCTAGGGCTAAATTCGCTCAATGATCTACCGGCGCTGGCTCCATATCTGCCAGATCTGGATCGTCTGGACGAGATTCTTGAGTCCTTATCAGACTAGTTCGCATCCTCTTTTGACCTAGCTAAAGGCGCTGCCGTAGACTGGCCATTCTAACTGCCGATCCTGTCGAATTGACGGGGGAGGGCGCTATGACTGTCGGGAATGGATAGCCAAAAAATGCCTGAATTACGCTTGAATAAAATAATCGCCGAGGCTGGGATCACTAGCCGCCGTGGCGCCGACGAACTAATCATAGATGGCCGAGTTAGCGTGGATGGATTTATCGTCCGTGAGCTCGGTGCGAAGTATGACCCTTACATGGTGAAAGTAATGGTCGATGGTGAGACAATTACTCGCTTTTTGACTAAGAATTATCTTGTACTTCATAAACCAAAGGGTGTTTTGTCCACGATGTTTGACCCCGAAGGTCGCCCTTCACTTGCTGACTTTATCGATCTACGAACTGAGCGCCTCTTTCATGTTGGCCGACTAGATAAGGATTCAGAGGGGCTGATTCTGCTAACCAATGATGGTGATCTAACCTTTAGAGCAACCCATCCATCCTTCGGCCTTGAGAAGACCTACATAATCGAATTCGATGGAAATCTTCCGGTCGGCGTCGACAAGGTGCTTTTGAAAGGAATCGAGCTAGAGGACGGGATGGGTCGAGTACTGACCTTTAAGCAGCTCTCGCCTCAATGGATCGAAGTCTCAATTCACGAAGGTCGCTATCACATCATC
>Ga0209550_10007398_pt1 | contig 10157 bp, 7 predicted proteins | sample LauGreSuBDMM15SN_2_FD_187567 | JGI IMG/M metagenome (GOLD analysis project Ga0209550, IMG submission 187567) | Freshwater lake microbial communities from Lake Michigan, USA - Su13.BD.MM15.SN (SPAdes) (version 5) | ecosystem: Environmental > Aquatic > Freshwater > Lake | place: Lake Michigan, USA... | reverse complement strand
AACGTAGTCACGATACTTTGTGACTGAGTCTGGTCAACCTAGCTCTCAAGATTTTTAGTCTTTCAAGCTCCGTCCTTTAGGGCGGGGTAGTTGACTTGGATCTTGAATTGTATCTTGCCGAGCTTAAGCGGCTAACTGCGCAGCAAAGCGGGCGCGAATTGAACCCTCAATACCAGCAGCGTCGAGCCCAACGCTTGCCAACAACGCCCCTTGCTCGCCGTGATCGATAAACCGGTCAGGCAAGCCAAGCTGAAGCAACGGGCACACAACCCCTGCGGCAGCCAGCGCCTCTGCGACGGCACTGCCTGCCCCACCCATAATCGAACCCTCTTCGAGCGTGACAATCCCAGTGTGCGAGGCAGTCAATTCGAGCACTAACGCCACATCAAGCGGCTTCACAAAACGCATATCTGCCACCGTCAGGTTTAGGGCTTGCGCAGCTTTGAGCGCGGCGGGCAGCAAAGTACCGAACACCAACACCGCAATGTTTTTACCCTGCCGACGCACCAACCCGCGCCCGACTTCAACCGTCGCCAAATCAGTTTGGGGCACAGCACCCGCCCCCGCACCTCGTGGATAGCGCACCGTCGCAGGGCCCGGGTGTTCGTAACAGGTCGACAACAGAAGCCTGAGTTCGCTTTCGTCAGAGGGGGTAGCTACCACCATATTTGGAATGCAACGTACAAAGGCGATGTCGTAATTGCCCGCATGCGTTGCACCGTCTGCCCCAACCAACCCAGCCCGATCTAGAGCAAAAGTGACGTCAAGGTTCTGCAGCGCGACATCATGAATCAATTGATCATAGCCACGTTGCAAAAAGGTCGAATAAATTGCGACGACTGGCTTGTTACCTTCACAGGCAAGGCCTGCAGCAAACGTCACCGCGTGCTGCTCGGCAATCCCCACGTCAAAATAGCGTTTAGGGAAACGACGCTCGAACTCAACCATGCCGCTACCCTCTCGCATCGCTGGAGTGATCCCAACAAGGCGCTGATCTTGGGTTGCCGTATCACAAAGCCAGGTGCCAAACACCTGAGTGAAGGTCGTTTTAGGGACCGCGGCAGGTTTTTGGATCCCGATGGAGGGGTCGAATTTGCCGGGGCCGTGATACAGCACAGGGTCAGCCTCAGCAAGCTTATAGCCCTGCCCTTTTTTAGTCACCACATGCAAAAACTGTGGCCCCTTGAGCGCACGCATGTTTTGTAGCGTTGGAATCAGCGAGTCGAGATCGTGTCCGTCAATTGGCCCGACATAGTTAAAACCCATCTCTTCAAACAAAGTGGCTGGCGTCACCATCCCTTTGGCATGCTCTTCAAAGCGGCGCGCCAACTCAAGCACCGGAGGCATATGCTGTAAAACTGAGCGTCCAACGTTTTTGGCCGCTGCATAAAACTGCCCCGACATTAAACGCGCAAGATAGCGATTGAGCGCGCCCACTGGCGGCGAAATCGACATGTCGTTGTCGTTCAGAATCACCAGCAAATTGATATCGGGCGTCACGCCGGCGTTATTCATGGCTTCAAAAGCCATGCCGGCAGACATCGAGCCATCGCCAATCACAGCAATATGCTGTCGCGACACCCCAGCATTACGCGAGGCCACCGCCATGCCTAACGCGGCAGAAATCGAGGTTGAAGAGTGCGCGGTTCCGAAGGCGTCGTATTCGGATTCACTACGCTTTGGAAAACCGGACATGCCGCCGAACTGCCTGAGAGTGCTCATGCCCGCTTTACGGTCGGTGAGTATTTTGTGCGGATAAGACTGATGACCGACATCCCAAATGATGCGGTCATGGGGCGTATCGTAAACATAGTGCAACGCGACGGTGAGTTCGACCGTACCCAGATTTGACGACAGATGCCCACCCGTGCGCGACACAGAGTCAAGCACAAAGGCGCGTAGCTGATCTGCCAACTTTCGAAGCTCGCGCTTATCAAGCGGCTTCAAGTCGGCAGGAGAATGAATACGGTCAAGCAAGTCGGTGGGCATAAGTCTCAAAACTTCTTCAAAAAATCATCGCAAACAAACAATCATCGCAAACACTTTAATAATCGAAATCATTTTAATAATCGCGTAAAACAATAAAGTCGGCCAGGCCTGCCAATAAAGCAGCAGAGTCACCCAACGGGCTTAAGGCGGCTAAAGCCTTTTTATGTAACTCGCCCGCGAAAGCACGGGCTTGCTCCAAGCCCATCAGTGTGACATAAGTTGGCTTATTGGCTGCCGCGTCTTTTCCGGGGGTTTTACCCAATTGAGAGCTATCGGCGGTGACATCAAGCACGTCGTCAATCACCTGAAAAGCTAGACCCATCGCCGCCGAATACGCGTCAAGGGCGCTGCGCTGCTGTGCATTTGCACCACCGGCCAACCCGCCTAACGAAACGCTTGCCGCAAGCAAGGCGCCAGTTTTCAGAACATGCATTTGTTGCAAGGCTTGCTGTGTCAGGGCTTTACCAACACTTTCTAGATCGATCGCCTGCCCACCGGCCATCCCTAGACTTCCGGTGGCTTGAGCCAAGTCGCGAATCGCCTGAACGATTAACGGTGGTGCGATTGGCATTTGTGCAAGCAGATCAAACGCTAACGGTTGCAAAGCATCACCCGCCAGCAACGCAGTGGCTTCGTCAAACTCCACATGCACAGTGGGGCGACCACGCCGCAAGACATCATCATCCATGCAAGGCAAATCATCGTGCACCAACGAGTAGGCATGCACAAGCTCAACGGCGGCGGCCGCGAGATCTTGCGCGTACTCACGCTCGGTGTCTGGCTGTGTTGACAACGCTGACCGGCAAGCATGCGCAGCCGCAAACACGAGTGCTGCACGCACGCGCTTGCCACCGCCCAGCACTGAATAGCGCATGGCACGATGCAAACGCGCTGGCACCGCCTCTTCGTGCGGCAAGACGCGAGCCAACACTTGCTCAACATGTTGCGCGCGCTCAGACAGCCAGGCAGAAAATTCAACAGCAGACAGACTCATGATGCGTCGGCATCCAGACCTTCAAAGGGGCGAAGCATGCCAGCTTCGAGGACTTTGACTTGTTGCTCAGCTTGCGCAAGCTTTTGCTGGCACAGTCGGGTCAGAGCCACGCCACGAGCGTAAGCAGCCAATGACTGCTCGAGCGCAAGTGAACCCGATTCCATGGTGGCAACCAACGCCTCAAGCTCAGACAGTGCCGTCTCGAAATCTACAGGCAAGCTTGGATCAAGCTCGGAAACGGCTTCGCCTGGTTTGGTCGATGTTTTGTTAGCCTTGCTCAAGCGAAACTCCGAAGACAGGGTGACCGTCTAAATTAAACGCAAACAGATTTAGACAATGATTGTACGAGATGATCCGGTCTCAACACCTTGAGGTACAATGGTTTTTTAAGGTTAATCGGTCAATCCGGTTTTCTTCACGCCAGAACGGTACTGTCCGTCCTGGCTTTTTTATCGGTGCAGAGGGAATCATGACCGACATTGGTCGGATGGCGCACTTGGCGCCCGCTCGTACCCAGCTTGCTGTCGACACATATTTTGACCAAGCCCGCTTTGAGCGCGAGCAAAAAAGTATTTTTGAACAGTTTTCGCGTTACGTTGGGCACCAAAAAAGCGTCCCACAACCCGGAGACTGGCGCAGCCTATCTTACGAAAATAATGGCCGAGTCTTGGTGCGCGGTCAAAATGGGATCGAACTGCTCTCTAACGTTTGCCGTCACCGCCAAGCGTTAATGCTGGGGGGCGAAACGGGCAATGTCTCGGGCCACAGCAATACCCATGGCAACCTCAGGGATACTGCCGGCAATATTGTGTGCCCGCTCCATCGCTGGACATATGATAAGCAAGGTCAATTGCTAGGGGCACCGCATTTTGACAATACGCCATGCCTGAACCTCGAGCGCTTTGCACTCAATGACTGTCATGGCTTGCTCTTTGAAGGCCCGCGCGACCCAGTCGCCGAAATCGGCAAACTGTTCAAGCGACCAGAATTTGATTTTTCAGACTACGTGCTTGATCACGTTGAAGTGCACCAGTGCAATTACAACTGGAAGACCTTCATCGAGGTTTATCTCGAAGACTATCATGTGGCACCTTTCCATCCGGGTCTTGGACACTTTGTCACCTGTGACGATTTGTCCTGGGAGTTCACTGAGCACTACAGCATGCAGCGCGTTGGCGTGCATCGTGCGCTCTCACAGCCAGGGTCGCCTGCTTATAAAGTGTGGCACGACAAGTTGCTAGCGTTTCGCGGCGGCCAGGCACCCGATTTCGGTGCGGTCTGGGTCACATACTTTCCGACACACATGATCGAGCTTTATCCTCATGTTGCCGTACTCTCAACCCTTTACCCCAAGTCACCCACTGAAACGGTCAATATCGTCGAGTTTTACTACCCCGAAGAAATCGCGCTGTTCGAGCGCGAGTTTGTCGAGGCGCAACGCGAAGCCTACATGGAAACCGCGGTTGAAGATGACGAAATCGCTGAGCGCATGGACGCGGGGCGAGCCGCTTTAAGGGCACGGGGTACCTCAGAAATCGGGCCGTATCAGTCACCCATGGAAGACGGCATGCAGCATTTTCACGAGTGGTATCGCAAAGTCATGAACGAAACTGAGAACTTTTAGCCCCGCTGCTTGTCCAAATTGATAAATAAAGAGTTCAGCACGAGGCAGCAACGTCAACTACGCGTGCGGCTCGCGGTCACAACCAAGCAACGAATTAGTCATATTGCTGTTTTTTTGGTGAATTAAAGTATTTTTGTAGTTATATTTAATTTAACGGCGCAAACCCTTTCAATTTTTATCACCTCTTATTTTTCTCACCTCTTAAAAGATCATGAAACGAATTATTCTTTTTATGCTGACTAACCTTGCGGTCATGCTGGTACTAGGCGCCACCCTGAGCATCTTGGGCGTCAATCGCTTTCTGACAGACCAAGGGCTCAATGTTCCGATGCTGTTAGTGTTTTCGGTCATTGTTGGCTTTACGGGTGCGATATTTTCGCTCTTAATCAGCAAGTGGATGGCCAAACGGAGTACCGGCGCAAGGGTGATTGACCCGCAAGCACCGAACGGCGCAAAAGAGCAGTGGCTCGTCGACACCGTTCATCAAATTGCGGATCGCGCCGGCATTGGTCGCCCTGAAGTGGCGATTTACGAGGGAGAGCCCAACGCTTTTGCCACGGGCGCGTTTCGTAACGATTCGCTTGTGGCCGTCTCAACGGGCTTGCTTGATAGCATGACCGAAGAAGAAGTCACTGCCGTGCTAGCGCATGAAGTTGCACATATTGCCAACGGTGACATGATCACCCTGACCCTGATCCAGGGCGTGGTCAATACCTTTGTTGTATTTTTAGCCCGAATCGTTGGCTACTTTGTTGACCGCGTGATTCTTAAAAACGACAAAGGCACTGGGCTTGGTTATTACGCCACGGTGATCGTTTGCGAAATCGCTTTCGGTATTGCAGCTAGCCTGATCGTGGCATGGTTTTCACGGCAGCGCGAATATCGCGCCGATGCGGGCTCAGCTTCGCTGCTCAGCTCGCGCGAGCCGATGATTCGCGCCTTGGCTCGCCTTGGGGGCTTGACGCCTGGTGCCTTGCCCAAAAGCTTTGAAGCTTCGGGGATCAGTGGCGGCGGCGGGATTAGCGCTATGTTTGCGACGCACCCACCCATCAATGCACGTATCAACGCTTTGCAAAATCTGCGTGTGAAATAAAAGAACGGCGGCCTTCTAAAGGCATACTGAACAGCCTCAACTATGAGGCTGTTTTTTCCTGTGTCGCGGCACTCATTACTTCTAGCCCGAAATAGAGTCACCGTCACCAGCCTTGGCGCTCTGTTTTTGTCCTGCCGCACCCTTGCTGCTTACCTGCCAGATCAGCGTTACGCAATCAGTGCGCCTGCTCCCAATTAGGGCCAACACCAACCTCGGCCACAAGTGGTACTCGCAGGCTTGCAACGTCACACATCAAACCAGGCAAATTGTCTTTAATACGATCGATTTCAGACGCGGGCACATCCAACACCAATTCATCGTGCACCTGCATGACCATTTTGGTTTGTAGTTGTTCGTGCGCAAGCCAATTTTGCACCGCTACCATGGCAAGCTTGATCAAATCGGCTGCGGTACCTTGCATGGGTGCGTTAATCGCGGCTCGCTCGGCACCCGCACGACGGGCACCAGCGGCATTGATGTCAGCTAACCACAAGCGTCGACCAAACACGGTCTCAACATAGCCTTGCTGATGGGCCAAGGCGCGGGTCTCGGCCATGTACTGAGCCACCCCAGGGTAACGCGTGAAATAACGATCGATATACGATTGCGCCGCATCGCGTGTGATCCCCAGATTGCTTGCCAGACCAAAGGCACCCATCCCATAGATCAAACCAAAATTAATCGCCTTGGCCGCACGACGCTGGTCTGAAGATACGTCTTGCAGACTGACGCCAAACACTTCAGAGGCGGTTGCCTTATGGATATCTTCGCCAGCAGCAAAGGCGCGCTGCAAGTTTGCATCGTTTGAGACATGTGCCATCACACGTAATTCGATTTGCGAATAGTCGGCAGAAATAATGACGCCATTTGTGGCGACAAAGGCTTCGCGCACACGACGCCCCGCTTCAGAACGTACTGGTATATTTTGCAGATTAGGCTCAGACGAGGCCAGACGCCCGGTAATGACCGCGGCCTGGGCGTAATGGGTGTGTACACGCCCCGTCGCGGTGTTGACCATTTTGGGCAGTTTGTCGGTATAGGTGGATTTCAGTTTTGCCAGGCCGCGATACTCAAGCAAGACCTGAGGCAAGGGGTAGTCTTCAGCCAGCTTAGTGAGCACGTCTTCATCAGTTGAGGGTGCGCCACCAGGCGTTTTGCGCACCACCGGCAACTGCATTTTGGTAAACAGAATTTCGCCCAGTTGCTTGGGCGAATTCAAATTAAAAGGTTGTTCGGCGATTGTGTAGGCCCGTTGCTCGAGAGCCAACAACTCTTGACCAATCACGTGGCTTTGTCGGCCAAGCTCAGCCGAGTCAATCATGACACCGTTGCATTCGATTTCAAACAGCACACGCGACACTAAGATTTCAAGCTGATAGATATATTCAAGCGAGGCAAGCGCCCTCACCTCTGGTCGCAAGACGTGATGCAGACGTAACGTGAAATCGGCGTCTTCGCAGGCGTAGTGAGTCGCGCGTTCAAGATCGACTTCATCAAACCCGATTTGATGCGCCCCCTTACCGCACAACTGTTCGTAAGACGTACCCTTGACACCCAAGCGACGCAGGCACAGATCTTCGAGCCCCACGCCACGGTGCGATTCGAGCACATAGGCTTGCAACATGGTGTCATCAGCAACACCGCGCAAATCAATACCCTCGTTTGCAAAAACATGGGTGTCGTATTTGGCGTGATGCAAGAGCTTGGTTGGCCGCGGGTCTTCAAGCCAAGCTTTCATGCGGGCCAATACCTCGGCGCGCGGTAATTGCCCTTGCGCATCGGCACCACGGTGCGCGACCGGAATATAACAAGCCACACCAGGCTCAACTGAGAGTGAAATGCCCACCAGACGGGCCTGCATGGCTTCGAGCGCAGTAGTTTCGGTGTCTAAGGCCACACATTGCGCTGCTGACACCCGAGCAAGCCACTCATCAAGCGTCGCCCAGTCTGTCACCATTTGGTAATGCGTGTGCTCGGGCGCAGTCGGGCGTGCAACGTCTGTTGCCACCCGCGCATCACCCGTTGGCACACGGGTCGGCTCGCCAGTTAACTCACGCAACCACGACTTAAAACCGTAGCGTTCAAACAAACCCGTGAGGGTATCTTTATCTTGCGGCTTTGGTGCAAGAACTTCTATTTCAGGCACTTCTGCGTCTAGCTCGCAGTCGGTTTTAATGGTTAAGAGCTCGCGCGTTAAGGTGAACTGGCCGATTGCTGCCCGTAGATTTTCGCCGGCTACGCCTTTGACTTCAGACGCGCGCTCAACCAAGGCCTCAATCGAGCCAAACTCGTCGATCCATTTGGCCGCTGTTTTAGGACCAACCTTTTGTACCCCTGGCACGTTATCGACGGTATCGCCCACCAGCATTAAGTAGTCGACGATGCGGTTAGGTGTGACGCCAAACTTGCGCAGCACCCCTTCAGGGTCGAGTTCTTCGTTTGACATGGTGTTGACCAGCGTGATGTGGCTGGTCACCAACTGGGCCAAATCCTTATCGCCGGTTGAGATAACTGTGTGGATGTCTTGCTGTTGCGCCCACTGCGCGAGTGTGCCGATCACGTCGTCGGCCTCGACCCCCGGCACGCTGAGCACGCTCCAGCCCATCGCGCGTATTGCCGCGTGAATCGGCTCAATCTGGCTAGCGAGTTCTTCGGGCATCGACGGGCGATGTGATTTATATTCAGGATATAAATCATCGCGAAACGTTTTACCACGCGCATCAAACACGCAGGCGGCGTATTGCGCAGGATAGTCAAGCAAGATTCTGCGCATCATATTGACGACGCCATAGATGGCACCCGTGGGCTCGCCTTGAGTATTACGTAAATCTGGCATCGCATGAAAAGCGCGATACAGGTAACTTGATCCATCGACGAGCAACAGGGTTTTTTTCATGGGCCACAAAAAAGAAGAGATTTCGCTGATTCAGCAGCAAACAACCCAAATTATGTCAGAGATGGTGCTAGCCGCCGAGACTCTGGCCAATATTGGGCCTGCCATCAGCTTATTTGGCAGTGCTCGTATTCAACCCGAGTCTGAGCATTATCAAAAAAGCGAAAAAATCGCCCAATTGTTAGCAAAAGCCGGCTTTACCGTCATTGCCGGTGGCGGGCCCGGCATCATGGAGGCGGCGAATAAAGGCGCTTTTGAAGCTGGCGGAACGAGTATCGGGCTGCATATTAAGCTGCATCACGAAGCCCAAGCCAACCCGTTTTTAAGCATTGAATTACCGTTTAGACACTTTGTGTCGCGCAAATCGACCTTTTTTATGCACAGCTTGGCCTATGTGGTGTTGCCAGGCGGCTTCGGCACCCTTGACGAGCTGTTTGAGGCCTTGACCTTGATGCAAACGGGCAAAGTGCCGTACGGTCCGGTCATCTTAGTTGGGTCAACTTTTTGGGGCGGTTTGATGAGCTGGATTCAAGAGCAGCTAACCGGCAATCGCTTAATCAACAACATCGATCCCAAAACCTTTTTTATTGCAGACGAACCTGAAGACGTTGTCGCTCATCTTCTTGATTTTTACAAAGAGCACCCTGACATTCTCAAACTGCAACCAAATCGCGCGGTCTGAGCAGAAAAAAAGCAGATCCCCTAGTCTGGGGCGACAGCGCATAGCCTGAGCTGCGCCTACAGAACTGAGTCTGAGCTACGACTACCGGACACGAGCTAAAAAAATGCGCTCGATCGAGCGCATTTTTTTGTCATTCTCGGCCCAGTAAGTGCCGTTCGTATCAGCGAGCCTTACGCGTCAGAGCGCGACATCCGCTTGCGCTCGTTCTCTGTGAGGTAGCGTTTGCGAATACGAATACTCTTTGGTGTCACTTCAACCAATTCATCATCGCTGATGAACTCGACAGCGTACTCAAGATTGCAATCGACTGGGGTGACTAGGCGCACAGCCTCGTCGGTACCTGATGAGCGAACGTTAGTGAGTTGCTTGCCACGAATCGGATTGACCACCAAATCGTTATCACGACTATGAATACCAATCACCATACCCTCGTAGACTGGGTCATTGTGCGACACAAACATACGACCACGATCTTGAAGCTTCCAGATTGAGTAGGCAACCGCCTCACCGTCGTACTGACTAATCAAGACACCATTGTGACGCTCGCCGAGCAACCCGTCTTTGACCGGGCCATAGGCATCAAAGGTGTGGCTCATCAGGCCGTTACCGCGCGTCATGGTCATGAACTCGCCCTGAAAACCAATCAAGCCACGTGCTGGCACGCGGTACTCAAGGCGCGTGCGCCCTTTGCCATCGCTGACCATATCAAGCAACTCGGCTTTACGACGACCGAGCTCTTCCATCACGACGCCTTGGGTATTGTCTTCAAGGTCGATGGTCAAGTTTTCGTAGGGCTCTGTCTTGACGCCGTCTTCTTCATGAAACACCACGCGTGGTCGCGAAACCGCCATTTCATAGCCTTCGCGGCGCATCGTTTCAATC
>Ga0209550_10007396_pt1 | contig 10158 bp, 16 predicted proteins | sample LauGreSuBDMM15SN_2_FD_187567 | JGI IMG/M metagenome (GOLD analysis project Ga0209550, IMG submission 187567) | Freshwater lake microbial communities from Lake Michigan, USA - Su13.BD.MM15.SN (SPAdes) (version 5) | ecosystem: Environmental > Aquatic > Freshwater > Lake | place: Lake Michigan... | reverse complement strand
TAATTAATTAATCAGATTTAATAAGTTATCTAATTAATTATATAAGTGATTTTTTTCCTTTTCTCTTTTTAGGACAAGATTGGAACCCATCATCATCAATTAATTGTTCGACAGGTTTATCATTTTCCAAAGGTGTATTTGCAATCAGATCGGCATAGATAGGAGACAAATCTGTCATTACGCTAATTTCAGTAACAATCACTTCATTAGAATTATTTTTTGATCTGTTTCTGGTAACGACTGTTACTTCAGTGGCGTGCTTTTCTTTAATGACATTGACTTTATCTTTTTGGCCCCATATACCAAAATTCTGTGATGGTTCGATATTAGATGCAACTAATGTAGGAAATGAGTTTAAATCAGGGAGTTCTTGTTTAATATGCGGCTTATAGACTTCAGTCTGTTCATTAGGTCTACGATACATATATTGTTTAGTAGATTCGTATTGGACTTTACGTTGATCTTGTTTATCACGAATATTATGTAAGACACTATAATCTCTCGTAGATTTTTTTTCACCATTAGATTCATTTTCTGCGAATCTACGATCCTTCATTTCTTTATAACTTTGGAGGTGACTGCTGATATTACTAAATTTAGAACCGGTTGTTTGAGTTTCTTGAATAGCAACTGTTTCATTATCAGTGGAATTTTGATTTCTTCCACGTCGAGAGACAGTATGCCAATCATTATTTTGAGATGATTGAAATCCTTTCAATACATCAGATTTATTAGAGTTAGACGACATTATTTTATAATAATATTTTTAATTTGATATATATAAAATAATATTTTCAATTATTTTATATAGTAAATATATATATGTCAAACTTAGAGAAATATATTAATTTTATGAATATATCAAACAATATCGATATAAATAGCGATAATTTAAATAATGACAAATTTATTATAAAAAATGAACAATCTGGTGGTTCTGACTTTATTGTCAAACCGGAGGGAACTTATCAGGGCCCTAATGAAGTGGATGTTAAACAGCAATTACAAATGAGTGTTTATAATAGAGAAAAATTAAATTATATGGAACCTTCTAAAACTTCATTATATACTATACCTAAAGGAACTATATTATATCATGGATCTTTATACAAAGAATCATTTAATCCATTTGATATTAGATTAGGTGAAGATAAACTTGTTTCATATTTTAGTCCAAATAAACGTTTAGCTGCTGATTATATAGTAGGTTGTGCATTATATCCAACAAGATCTGGTTATTTACATAAATTTAGAGTAAAAAAAGATATCGAAAAAGTAATGATTGTATCAACTTTTGAAAAAAAAGCAAATTGGACTTTATCATTTGTAGAGGATACTTTTTGTTCTCGTAAATTTAGAATACAATTAGATGGTATTGGCTTCTTTTTCCCAAGAAGAGATGAAAAAGATTTATATAATGCAGGTACCGTTCAAACAGATCCAAAAATAACTTTTGATGCTGAATTCGCAATTTGTGATCCAAATGAATATTTAGAATATATATCTACACAACGTTGTGTAAGTATGCGCAAATTAAGTGCAGATTATCATTTTAATAAATAATATATTAAATAATTTTCTTTAATAAAATTAAGAAATGGAATTATTAAAGAATTATAATTTTTGTGATAATATAATATGTAATATTAATAATGAAAATCTAATAGATTATAATAAATGTCATAACAGTGATTGTTATAAATTAATTAAACAAACAGGTGGAAGAAAATATATAATTGATGGTAAAGAAGTTATTAAAGAAAAAATAAGATATATTAAAATATTGCAAAATCAACTCCAAATTCTTGATTCCTTATTAAATGATGGTGCACAAAAAAAATATGTAGATTCACAACATAAGTTAAGATATTCTGAACATTCAGGTCTTTTTGATTTTGATAAAACTAAATTAGATAAGATTATTATTAGTGGTAAAACAAATAGAGAAGATACAGATGATGTCGATATTTTATTACCACAAAATATGAAAGATGCATTAGATTATGAATTAATGTTTCATACACATCCACCAACACCATATCCGGGTGCTAGAGCAATAAGTGGTGTATTATATGAATTTCCTTCTATATCTGATTTGTATCATTTTGCATATCATTTTAATGAAGGAAATATACAAGTATCAATGATTATTGCACCTGAAGGAATATATATAATTAGAGTTAATGAACATGTCAAAAAAATAAATTATCCTATAAATAAAGTATTTAAAAAAATGGAACTATTAAATTTAAAAATTAATGAATTAGCGATCAAAGAGTATGGAGTAGATTACAGTAATAATAGACAAAAAATATTTTATGAGAAAGTTGTACAAGATAAAAAATACATAAAAATGTTTAATAAAATGGTAAAAAAATATTTTCATAAAGACATGTCAATTCAATATAAACCAAGAGAATATGATCGCATTTCTGGTAAATGGATAATTAAAAACTTATATATAAAAATAAGTCCGGTACTATTAAAAAGCGAATTATAAATTTCATAATATCTATTTTAATTATATATTATGAAACTTAACTTTAGTAATACAATGATAATTATTATATTTATAGGTCTTATTTTTGTTTCTTATCAATGGGCAAAATATTCCGTTAAATGTCCACAACCTAAAATTGTCTATAAATATATTCCTAGAGATTTTAATGTTGATTCAACTTATCCTGATTTAGTAAGTTCTAATTTTAATGATATGTTCACTAAACCCACTCCTTATATTGTCCCATTAGGTAGTGAAAATTTAAGAAAAACAATTTAAATGATAATATATATAAATTTATAAAATGGGAAATAATATAAAATGTTCAAAAAGTAATGAGTTCCGAACCGATTTTTTTACAGATATAGATGAAGAAAAAATAGTAGATTTAAGAAATAATTATACAATTCTGTATGTTGATTATCTAGACCGTGGTTTAGTATATGCAAAAATGTATGATGGAAATACATTCGTATTACCTAGAAAAAAAGATATTGTGAATAATATGTTAAAATATTATTTAAATCATAAAGATAGTGAAATTTACATAAAAACAGACTATTTATGTAACGAGAAAGAAAAAATATGTATATGTAATACACATGCAGATGATTTTAGAAAAATTTACGATGGAGTTTATTATAAACCTAACAAAAAATATATAAGTTGGTTTAAATTATGATTTATAATTTTTTATCATTGACGGCATTTAAAATACACATTATTCTAAATTAATTTAACTGTAATACTAGTTTTTCTTTTACTGCAAAATGAATTTAAATCTATTATTTGCTCTTTTTTATCGTAATTTTCGTCAAAATTCTTTTTATCCCATTCTATAAATTTTGGCGTACCTATCATAAACTCTGGTGTCTTTTTTGCTTTATACCAAAATACTTTTTTTCGGATATCTGTACTTCTTACCCTATTATTAATTACCATACATCCATAATTTTCTGTAACCTTTAAAAATACTTGATCAAAAACATCTCTAGTTGGAAACATACCAGCATAATGTTCATATAATCTTTTTCTATTTGAAAACATATCTTCACCTAATAAAAATATAAAATCAAAGTTTGATCTTAATTCAGGTTGAATACCTAATGAATATTGCATAGTTAAAATAAATGTCAGCTGGAAATGGCGACCTTCATTAAATATAGATAATACATTTGGATCCTTTAACCATAAATGTTTAGAACTCATACAATCATCCATAATTAAAAATGTTCTAGGATCTTTTGTTTCTTTACCTTTCTTTACTCTTTCTTCATTTATTGCTAACATTTTTCTTTGTCTAGATAATACATTTGGTATAATTGTCTCAATATATTCATGGTGTGTAAATGCTGGAGGAATAAATTCATTATAAAATTTTGTCATTTTATCTGTTGGTGCAATTACAGTACCACATGGTATATCACGTATATTATACATTATATCTCTTACAACCCAACTTTTACCAGATCCTGATTTTGCAATCATAGCAATTCTTGGATTTAAAAATTTTCCTTCTTCATTATACACTAAAGTGTTCATATCGAACTCACCTAGCCCAATTTCTGCCATATAATATAATCTACTTAGATTTTTAAATTATATTATAATTTTATTAAACCATTTACATTTTATTTATATAATTTTTATGATATTAACATCAATTTAAGCTTTAGCTTCTTTATAGATCTTATAAATTACCATCTAATAGTTCTTGACTACTAGTTATTAATGCTGGTATAACTTGTTCAGCCTGGTAAATAAAATATACTATAATTACCCAATTTATAAATGCACATAATATACTAGTTCTTAATACCTTTTCTTCTTTTGAATCTTCTCTTGAAAAGAAGTTATTATCTGTCCACAATAATCCATATATCAATAAAAATGTTAAAAAACAATAAATAAATGCTGTTTGTATATTCATCAATATATTATAATAATATTATTTATTTTGTTTATATATTAAATTCATTATTTGTTATTTTTTTACCGTTTTTACCTGTTTTATTTATTGATACAGATTTATCAGTTGAATCGTGTTTAATGTCTGTATCTAAATTATTTACTGAATCTTCTTTATTTATTATTAATTTACTTTTTAATGTATCCCTAAATATATTATCACCATTATCTTCTTTTAATACTGATATTGATCTATTTTTTAATACATTACCGGTTGTATATGATTCAAATACATCAATATTTCCAGTAATTGGTATATATGATTCACTGACTGAAACACTTGGGATGTCTCGTTTTTTACGTAGAGATCCATATTGTTTAGGCATATTTTTCTTCTCTATTTCACAATTTTCTTGTTCATTTAAAATTTTATATTCTTTTACTTGTTCCTTTACTTGCTCCTTTACTTGTTCCTTTACTTGCTCTTTTACTTGTTCTTTTACTTGCTCTTTTACTTGCTCTTTTACTTGTTCTTTTACTGATTTTTTTGTTAATTGATAGTCAATTTTATCAGTATTAAATTCAGCTTTTAATAAATGTGCCAATCTATTTTTATCTTGTTCAGTTACTGTTTTATCTACAACTTCAGTATCATTAGCTATTGTTTCAGTATATGAATTACCTAAATATTCTTTTAAAATAATATTAATTGGTAACATCTTACGTATTGCCTCAGCTATAGATATTTTAATAACTTCTAATGCTTCTCTTTGATTTCTTTTTAATTCTAAAGCAGTATATTTATGATAAAATAAAAATGGATTTTGAAAAATAGCTTTTGCTGATTCAATATATGAATAATGAATAAATTTATCAAGCTCTATTAAATAATTTATCTTTAATTTGTGCTTTTTGTCTGGCGGTGTGTTTGTTAATATCATTATATTTGATTTAACTACTGCTTTTAATAAATCTTCTAATATATCAGAACAGTTTGAATCTGATAATATACGTTTAGTTTCTGAAATGATGACGTTATCATTCCATAATGGTATTCTTCTTAAGAAAGTTTGGAATATTTTTAATTCTTCATTCGATTTTGCAACCTTTATAGCTTCATTATAAATAGATTGAAAGCCTTCATATATTAGTGGAGCTACAATATTTACTAATTGTGTAGTATATTCTGTTTTAGTTTCAACTAAAAAATTCATATAAAATATATTAATATTTTATATATAATATTTTAACAAATATTTAACATTGTTAAGCATTATTACCTCTACTAATTAAATAATCCATTACACCTTTTTTAATTACACAACATTTACCATCAGATGTATAGTTTGATATAACTTCATCATCTTCTAATTTTAATACATCATCTTGTCCATTTGGACTCCAATTATTTGCATTACAGTATCTTTGATCACATTTATTAGTTAAAATTTCATATATATTTGGAAATGATTGTTTTTGAACTTCTAGGTATGTATTATTGAAATTTTCTATTTTACGATAAGCATTATGATTAATATAACTTAAATAAACATAATACAAACATAAACCAATAATTATATATTTTAATATTATAATCACATTATCCCCATTATCTGATAATAATTCATTAAACATATTACACATTCTTATATATTATAATTACAGAAAAATATCTTATTTATATAAATAATTTAATAATCATTCAACTTCAATTAAATCTATTATATTATTTAATTTATTTATTATTTCATCATAACTATAACGATTTTTATATTCATAACTTAACATATTGAATATTATTTCTTTGATTTTTTCAATGTCTTTTATTTCTTCAATTTCCATGAGTTTTATTTCTAATTCATCTATGTATTTTTTTATATTTTCTTTTGTAAATTTCATAAATCTTATAACCATATTATCTTCATCACTTGTTTTAATATACTTAAATATACTTCTGTAATGATAAAATATATCATTAAGTAAAAATCCGATTAATATCCCCACAATACCATAATATTGACTTTTAATCATCATTTCTTTGATTTCACATGAAGCTCCCGTGTCATTTAATATATTATTTTTATTTCTATTTTTTGCATATATATAATATTCGGGTGATGCTGACCATAAAGTAGTGTCAAAATCAATATTTGATTGATAATCATTTGATAAAAAATAAGCAATACCATAATCTATCATTATAATATTATTTTTATTTAAACTATCAGTATTAATAACAATATTATTTGGTTTAATGTCATTATGTAAAATTAAATGTTTACTTAATTCATAATTTTTATTTACAAAATCTCTAAATAATGATAATTTATCTTTTAAAGTTAATTTTCTTAGATTATATTTTTCATTTAACGTTTCACCTAAATATTCATATATTAAAAAATAATTTTTATCATCATAATACATAATTTTATTTTCAAAATTACTTATTTTTTCTACAACCTGATAATTTAATGTCATTTCTCTAAACATTATATCTCTGTCCAATTTTCTAAATGTTTTAATTACCACTTTGACTATAATATCATTTATATCATTGTTTAAATCACCTAATACAATATGCCCAGTTCCACTCTTACAATAATTTGACAGTTTTGTTAGAGTGAAATTAGAATTATCGACTGTAAATGTATTGTTTGTTACATAAATTTTTTTCATAATATTATTAAATTAGTTTAAATAATATTATGAAAAAGAGTTTTAAACTCTTTTTTTACTTCTTAAAATATCATATGGATTATTACTATTTTGATTAAATCCTTCAATATTTTGATTCCCTAATTCGATATTTCCACATTTAATATTATTGTTTTTTATAATGTTTTTAAAGATAACAAAGAATACTAATATTGCACCAAAAATCCAAACATATTTCATATATTCTAAATTACTATCATTTTTTATTAGTTTATAAGACATTATATATATTTACTTACTATTTTATTTTTAATTTATTTTTTTTGAATTTTTTTCTATGTCATTTTGTAATTGATCATAAATTTCTTGAGCACGTTTTAATTCATATTCTATTTCTTGAAGTTTATCAGTTTTCTCTTCGATTACATCTGTAATTTGATTCATATCATTCTTTTTAACTTCAATATCATCATTAATTTTTTCTAAATTAATATTAACTTCAGAGTCACCATCTAATTTAATATTTGAAATAGATAATTCATTATCATCAACTGAATCAGTTACTGATGTAGTATGTTCCGTTTTTTTTGATTTCTTATTTTTCTTTTTCTTTTTATTTTCATTAATGGCTTCCATGACGAGTTCATTCTTTCTCTTTTCATATAATTCTTTAGATTTGTTTTGGTTTTCTAAATATGATTTCATTAAATTATTTAGTTTAGCTTCAGCATAATTTGTTTCTGATGCTTTTAATGGATCATCTTCAATTGGTAACCATTTACCAACATCAGCAACAAATACATTAAAAGTTGGATCAATACTTTGTAAATATTCAGCACGTTTTAATGCTTCTTCATAAGTTGAATAAGTACCTCTAAATTTAATACCACGAATATCAGAATTATCTTTTGTTTTAAAAAATGATGGTGATAATACAGATAAAACTACATATTTTTGTCCTGAAATTTCGGCATCTTCTGTTAAATAATCAATTGCTTTTTGTTCACTCATATATTTAATTATATATTTTAGTCATTTTTTTAAATTCTTTATTAAACGAAATATATTATTTATTAAAAATAAATTGAAATTATTAATAATTTAACATAAAGTATTATTGTTATCATAATTTTATTAACCTTTATGTTAAATCTTTTTCTGAAACTATTTATAATCTCATTTATAATCTCTACAAATATTTTTATGATGGTGACTATTGTTTTGTTATATCCTATTGTATATATTGGCAAATGTGTGTTTAATGAAACATGTTCAAATTCAAATTCATATTTATATCTAAATTCAAATGATACATGTATGTATAATACTTATGAAATGTTTAAACATCCTAATGACCTTTAATTAAAATTTGAATATATTTTATTGATATATTCATGACTATTATTTTTTTATATTATATGTCTACTAAGATTAGTTGTATTGCCACCAAGAAAGATAGAAATCAATGTACATTTAAAAAATGTAATGATTGTGATATTATTGATTATTGTTTAAAATATTCTATTAATGGCAGATCGTCATAAAGAATGGTTAGACACGCCCACAGAGTGTGGGCTTCATCCCATGCTCGAGGACGAGCACTTGCAAAAACCCTGAAAAGAGATTAGAACTAAATGATAATGCTAAGAAAAATATTAAAAGACTATTATATAACTATAAAAGATCTGCTGGATGTAGAAATATTGATTATAATTTAACGGATGAAGAAGCTACAGAATTAATGAATGATAAATGTTTTTATTGTTACGAAGAATGTACAGATGGTTATAAACATGGAATAGATCGTAAATATAATGATGATGGGTATGAAAAAGATAATTGTGTTACTTGTTGCAAGATGTGCAATATAAGTAAAAATGATACATCAATCGAAGAATATATAAATAAAGTATTCCATATATTATCACATACTTGACTAATTGATGAAAAACATTATTATCCAGAATTATTTAATAATTCGATTGCAAAAAAATGTCCAATAACAAGTAGATTTTATAGTTATGTTAATCGAGCTAAAAATAAAAAGGAAAGAAATGATAATTTTAATTTTAATATAAATAAAGAAGAATTTATATTAATAACATCATTAAATTGTTACTTATGTGGTAAAGAAACTAATTCATATCATTTGAATGGAATAGATAGGATAAATAGTAAAGATGATTATACATTTAATAATATTTTACCTTGTTGTTATGATTGTAATGTAATTAAAAATGAATTTGATATAACTCAACTATTAATTAAATTTAACCAATTATATCTAGGTAGGAAATTGATAAATGAAGAAAGAGATAATTTAATTAATAAAATAAAATTATTTATTGATAATAGAATTGATGAAACTAACGACTATATTAATAGTAATATTTCATCGGCCGCAATTATGGTATTTGATAATATTGTAGATTATGGTTCACCGATAATTGATGAACAATATTGTGATATTTACAATATTATTGATATTTAAGATTTAATTTTCTTTATATTTTTTAAAAAATTATAAAGATTATTGATGAATATTTTACGAATTTTATTAATTGTTTTTTATAAGTCCATTTATTGTAAATTTATAATGAATATTTTATTAATTGTTTTTTATAAGTCCATTTATTGTAAATTTATAATGAATATTTTATTTTTTGTCTATTTTATATCTATTATTTTATACATACAAAATGATTCTACACTACATTAAAAAATTAATTAGAATATGCAAGACCACCCATTCCTGACATCACACGTAGAACGTTATAATTGACAGCGAAAACCATTAAGTCGGATGTAACACCACTGCCAATGTAGTTATCAGGATAAGTAACAGTTAAGTTAGCATTATCGATACGGGACATGTTGCAAGTACCAGATGGTTGATGTTCTTCAGGGTTGAGAGCAAAAGAATAAACGTTGATACCATCGCATGGGCAGTTAGTGTGGCATTGCCAAGGTTGAACATAGTTGAAGTAATCACCTTCACGTTGGGTAAATCTTTCGTGACCGTTAAGTTCTAATTTAGCAGATTGAGTTGGGTTACCAGTAGCGATGAGGTTGCGACCGAAATTGCACCAATCACG
>Ga0209550_10007395_pt1 | contig 10160 bp, 10 predicted proteins | sample LauGreSuBDMM15SN_2_FD_187567 | JGI IMG/M metagenome (GOLD analysis project Ga0209550, IMG submission 187567) | Freshwater lake microbial communities from Lake Michigan, USA - Su13.BD.MM15.SN (SPAdes) (version 5) | ecosystem: Environmental > Aquatic > Freshwater > Lake | place: Lake Michigan... | reverse complement strand
AGGTTTTATATGACACTGCATTTATACCTGATTATAAAACTAGCATTTTCATGAATAAATTATTTAGAATTATTAAAGAAAATGCTAATTTAGATGCATTGGAGGAAAGTGACGATGAAGAAGAATTTGAAGATGAACGTCTTGATAAGTTTGTTTTTTTAGACAAGTCTTATAAAATGAATTGTATTTACAATTTTAAATTTAGAAAATGGGTTCCTATTAAAGTTGCAAATCGTGGAGACAGATTGATAAATAAACATCAACTATAATTACAAATAAAAATAAAATAATGCGTAAATATATACTATATGTCACCACTTCTTTTTAAAAATGGAAATATTCCTGCTCCTTTGACAGGAGTGAATGGATCACTTGTAAATACTGATGGTTCTACTTTTCCCGGGCGTTTATTTAGCTCTGCCATTCCTAACTATGGTCTACCCGAACCACTTAATAATGTTCAAGCTGCTGCATCTATTGTTCCAGGCTTAACTGGAGGTAGGTCACGTCATTTACGCAAAAGAATAAATAATATTTCTAATATGTATAAGATGAAGGGAGGAAGAAAAAGTATTAAAAAGAGGCTTACCCGCATGAAGAAGCGAATTATGTCACGTTTTAACAAGAGCCGTCGTCATTTAAGAAAGTCTAATCGCAACTCTAATAGCAAGTCTAAAAGAGGGTCAAGAAGAATGCGCGGAGGATATTCTCAGTTTCAAAATAATAATCCTATGACTGGAAGTTTTTGGGCTCCTACAAAACTTAGTCCTAGTTTAAGCGCTTTAGCAAACCCCGTTCCAATTGAACGCCATTCTAGTAATGTAAATTGCATTGACAACTATAACCACTTTACAAATCAAGGTTCTGCGTCAAAAGGCTGGTGGTAAAGAAAAATTTATTTACTCTTCTACTGATTTTTTTATTTTTATTAAGCACTTTCCTTGTAACGCCTCTTCGCTTGTAGATTTTATTTTAGGAGCTCTTGTACAAGCTTTTTTAGTTAAGGTTCCCGGTTCATATATTACATCCCATTTTGTAATATCTGCATCATATGTTGAAGAACCCGTCTGTATTATTTTATAATTATTTTTTATGTAATAAGCTTTTCGCTTTTTCCATTGGTTTTGAAATGGGTCGTGTTGATCTATAATGTCTACTACAACTGGCGTTGAATGTTTAGCACGAAGAATTCGCCCAACCGCTTGTTCTATATCTGTTTTTGGTGTTACCATTACAAGTGTTGTCAGTGTTTTTATGTCAAGCGCTTCTGCCGCCATTGAATAAGTAGCAATAATTACTTGTTTTCCTTCGCTCTCCTTTAGAGCAGCTTCTTTCATTCCACCAACGTAATATCCTACGGTTGTAATTTTTCTATGCTGTATTGCATCAAAAATATATTTTAGAACATTCTTATTATGTGCAATAACCATAATCTGTTGACTATTATTTTCCGTTAACATGTCTTTTATAACTCGCAAAATAAACTCTGTTCTAGCGCTAAATTCGCAAAGTTTACTTATCATTGTGCTATATTTTGCTTGCCCCCTATAATCGTACTCCACCGTATTAAATTCCTCATTATTAGATTCATATTCAAGCGCTCGTACAAGCACTGCGTCATCTTTACCGCGCACTTCTTTGTGAATAATGTCTCCCAAAAATAGTTTAAAAATATGCGTTGTTCCATCCTTACGATTCATTGTAGCGGAAAGACCGAGCGTGTAATTTGTTACTAGTTTAAAAAGAGCACACGAGAATACTTCACTAGAAATATGATGAACTTCATCTATAATTGTTAAACCAAAGCTGTCAAACATTGTTGCCGGATAGTCTTTCATTGATAAAGATTGCAGCATACCTAGTACAATGTCCTTGTTTTCAATGTCAACTATCTGTCCTTGTATCTTTCCAACTCGGGCGGAAGGAAGAAACTGTTGAATTCGCTCTATCCACTGATTCATTAAAAACTCTTTGTGAACTATAACCAAGGTCTTCTTTTTTAACTGTGAAACAATATACAAAGACAGTGATGTTTTTCCAAAGGCGCACGGTAAATCAAGGAGGCCTCCTCCTGTACTATTTAAGTTGTTAACATGATCTAAAAAACTTTTTACTACGGGCTTTTGATTTTCGCGAAGCTCTCCATTAAATTCAACATTTATATCTTGACCAAGTGCAATTTTAGATTCAGTTGGTTTACCAAAATATTTTTCTCCAAAATAACGCGGCACATATAATTTCTTGTCAACCTCTCTAAACGCTGGAAAGGTTTTTGTGTTTTGTTGATTCATTCCTGGTGTATAAGGTTTTACGGTCAATTCTTTTTTAATAAATTTCTGTTGTTCAATTGTAAGTTCATTCTTATACAATGTGTAACCTTTTTGACCTAGATACGTATTTAATATTTTAGGCGCCTCAAATACTTTATCATGATTTGATTGATTTTCTTCTTTTTGCATGCAAACTATATTCTAATACATTTAGTATCTATATCGTTTCTTCTTTTGTTTTTTGAGTTAAAGCAGAATAAAATCTGTAGATATGATATATGGACACTTTTAACAGCTTATTCCAAAAAAGACATATGGGTCAGTTACTTCTTTCCGTAGTTTTTGTCATTTATTTAATCATGGGCTACAAGACACCCAATTCTATTGCCGCGATGGTTGACACTATGTGGGGAAAAATTGTTGTCGCCATTGTTGCACTCATGTTATTTGCTCATACTAACCCCGTTTTAGGTGTTCTGGGGTTAATTGTTGCCTATGAATTTATTGTTAGATCTAGCCACATGATTGGAGCGTCTGCTCTTGCAGGAGCCTATCCTACAGAAGAATACAAGTGGTCTCCTTTTAGTCAAGATAACCAATTCCCTATGACTTTGGAACAAGAAGTAGTAAAAAATATGACGCCCATGGTAAATAGCGAACCCAACGGACCCGCTACATTCAAGCCTCTTTTAGACCAACAATATGACGCCGCCCCTATTAATTCCGGCCTTTAAGCTGCAGAAATATAGTTTTTCCAAAACCACTTAAAGAGGTTTTGCAAAATACGCCAGTCTTTTGTTTCTCATAGTTTCTTTCTCTAAATTACTTTCTATATTTTGCAAAGTTTCTGGAATAGCATTTTCTTGGTCACATAATTTAAGCCATGCAAAATGTTCAATATTTCTAAATGTTCCTATACAAATAGACCAATCTTTTTCTGTTTTTTGTCCAATATGTTTGCACCCATTTACATTTGTCATGGTTATATGTTTTAACCACGGTCCAGTTTTTATAACAATTGCATAGAATGTGGATAGAGACCTCCATGGTATTATTTGCAGCTTTTCTACAGGTTTTCTGTATTTACACTGAATTGCATAATATGCGTCGCCTTTTTTAGATAACAAATCTATACCATAATCGTTTTTTGTTAAATAAAATTGGGTTTTAAGTTCTTTTGGAAAATCTTTGTAAAACCACACTTGATCATGTTGTAAAATTTTTTCTAAATATAAATGACAAAATGCTTCAAATAAATCACCCTTTTTCTTTTTATTATTTGCTTTTTCCTTTAATTCAATCATATTGTGAGCTTTAGTTCCCTCAATATGATTTTCTATTTCCTCCATTAAACAATCAAACTTGTTCTTTTCGGTTTGAATATTTTTTGAAATTAATTCTTGAATTGTCTTTTTTTGTATTTCACTCATATAGTATTTATATTGTAGGTTTAATTTTAAATTGTTTTTGCTAATAATCTCCTCTTCCTTCAAAAATTGGTGATTTTGGTGGTGCTGATGGATATGATCCTCCCCCCTCCAACGACCTTCCTTTTTTGCTGCCCGTAATACTAGCTGTCGCTGCAACAACACTTGTAGCTAAACCACTTGCGTTACCTGATGCAAGCTGAATTATTACATAAAATACGGCCAATATTAATATAAAAAGAGCAGCAGATAAAAGCATTTGAACAAATGGATTTGCTAAAATTTCTTGCAATGTTGGAAACTTGAAATCATTTGCAATTTGAGTAACAACTTCTTTAAGATTTTCTTCGTCTGCTCCAGTTGGTTTGCAATCTATATATATTTCATTTCCATTTGCAGACCCGGGACCATTTTCATTATAAAAAAGTTCACCACCCTTTTTTATATCATAAATATTTTCAAGTATAAAAGTTTTCATCTTTGTTAAAGCATCACTTGTTATGTCAATTGCTGCATCATTTACACTAAATACAATATAGTCTACATTACCTGTGCAATCTTGGTAAGGTACGGTTCCGCTATAAGAAAAATACGGTTTTTTAGGAACAAATTTGCTCAAATTAAAACCATTTAAATTAATTTGTGTTGATTCTCCGTCTACTGGCGCATTTGCAGACATAGTTTCAATTATTTGTGTCAACATCTGGCTTGCAGATGTAACGTAATTTGAAACTCTAATAGGAATACATACTAATAAAGGAGTTTGACCTGCACACAAGTGAACAATAATCATTTCGGCATCTGTTTTCTTACCATTATAAGCATGAAGAGATGGCGCATATAAACGAATCTGATCTACATAATAATTGTATTTATTGTATACTACCGGATCGCTAGATCCTCTATCATAAGATAATTGAATGTAGTCGTTGCGATTTGTTCCAGTGGTGGTGCTGTCGGCATAAGAAAAACTGTATGCACATTTTAAATCGCAATAATTGTCTCCTATAAAATTTAATGATATATTTTTTGGGGCTGTAGCATTTGGACAACTCATTAATATAGTTGGATAAATTAATTGTATAAATTAAATATAAAATTAATCTGTTAATTAAAATATATTTGGTTATCATAAATGAAATTAACTAAAGGAAGAATTAATAAAGTTCTAAAATGCAGGAAACAGACAATGAAAAATAGACAGCGCAATACGGGTAATAAAGAAGAATATAAACACAAGAATTGCACATTTAGAAGCAAAAAACCTCTTAATTTGCGCATTAGAACCTTGAAAAATTTGTCGTTATCATTATAAATATTTATTGTTTATAAACATATAATATTTATAATAATAATATAACAATATCTAAAAAAATTGAAAAGAGTAAAATACTAATTACTAGATGCAATAGGTCTATCTGTTTACGTAAAGCACAAGCTAACATGGAATTTGTTTCCGTTGAGCAAGAGATCATTGATGGTGTTGCAATCACCATTGACGACATGATAACTGCGGTGGAGGTTTCTCACGCGCAAGAAGATGAAACGGGGATACATGGAATGAGTTGGGATGAAATTGGATGGGGTCCAGATGAAGATGAATCAGAGCTAGGAAAAATAATGTTAAAGCCAGTTATAACAACCGATTCTGCCATAGCATTGATTGGCAAGCGCCAAGATCGCATTTATAAAGGAGACAATTGGATCATGGTTCAAGATGGACATGGAAGTGATGCATGCATTCAATTTCTAGACACACTTGACTACCAAATTATTATGCAACTAGAAAATCCCGCAGAGGAAATTCACCGCAAAGTAGAAGAAAAAAGCCACAGATACGATGAGAGTGGTAGCACACTTTGTTTTGCGCGTATTTTGAAAGAACGCCGATGCATTGAAATTGTAAATGTTGGCGACTCACAAGCCGAGATTTACATTGACGGAAGTCTAGTATTCCGCAGTAACCCGCATACTAGAGCTCAGGCAGATTTGGAAGAGCTGGAACGAGCCAAATTGTACGAGCACCCACTGGTACCTTCCAAGTCAGGAAAAACTTTAAAAGTTTTGACCCCTTCACACATAACATACTCTTCCAGTCCTATCTGCATATTTAGGAACGGAAAACAAATTGTGCCAACAATGGCACTTGGACATGAAAATATGACTGGATTTAAGCCTACAAAAACATATATTCCGTTTTTACCAGGACAAAAGGTTAGAGTCTGTGTGTACTCTGATGGCGTTGCCGACATGAAAATTGATGGAAATGCAGGTGATGAATATGATATGCAAACTCTAACCGCTCAACAACTTCTTGACAAATTTGTTGACCGGTGGAAGCAAAACTGGCTCTACGTTGCTGATGAGAGCAAACTGGAAGAAGGACAAGAAACAAATATGGGCGGAGACTATGATGATGTCTGCGTTGGTGTGCTTGAAATTAACTAATAATTTTATATAGCAGGAATATAACGAATTGTATCATTGTCATAAACAGTCACTTTAAATGCATCATTGTATCCCTCAACATAAATAGTGTCGCCATTATATAAATTATCACAGCCGTATTCATTTGTACAACTTTTACCATTTTTTACTACAGGAAGTTTAATGTTATTTGTGTCACTCAACGTATAGTACTGCCATTTATCTCTATTGGTAAAAAGAGGCCTACCCATTAGTGGAAGAATCTTATTAGGGCCATTTAGAGGAGTCAAAATGCCCACTTGTCTATAGTTTGTATTTACCGCTCCAACATTTGTTGAAATATTAATAGGGACGGCACCTGGAGGATAGTAGTTAACCTGTGGAATTAAATAACGCTCGTCTTTTAATGGTGGTGCATATGGATTTAATAAAACATCGCCAGGCAAATTTGTGTATCCATAATTTGGTCGCATAAACATGCTAAAGAGACCTTGGTTATAGGATTCGCCATAGTATCCTCTTTTTACAGCCGGACCTTGATTTATAATAATTTTTTCTGTTTGGGTCATTGTTTTTTGTGTAGAAGATGGAGACTTTAAAAAATAAATGTATATCATATAACCAATAATGAATATAATGATTGCTAAGAAAAACATAGTTACGTTTTCAAGACAAATTACACCAGGCGGACACTTTTTCGTTGTATTGACATTTTTAACAATTCTCATATTTCTTATATATTATATAGATTAGAAATATGATAAAAATTTTATAAATGATACCATTTTAGATTTTTAAGGTTTTGTCGCAGCAAAACTCTTTACCATGTCACCTAAACCTTGCAAATTATTCATATCCATTCCAGACAACATGTCTTTTGCTTGAGCAAGAAGCGGGCTCATAGATTGCATAGATTTGTATAAATTTTGTTGTTCTTTCATAAGCGTCATTGTTTCTTGTGTAAGATTCTTAATTGCATCGGGATCTAACAGATCATTTAATCCTTTATAAGCGTCAGTAACAGTTGCGGCATAGTCAAGTTTTCCATTTCTACCCGCAAATGTTTCTGTTCCAGTTGGAACTGTATCATCGCTAGAGGAATCGTCCATTTGAGGTGTTATAGGGAGAGACTTATTGGCTGTAGCAGCTTTTTTCTTTGCGTCAGCAATTTTATCTGTTTTAGATTTATCCATTGCTGACTTATCCATTGCTGACTTATCCATTGCCGATTTATCCATTGCCGATTTATCCATTGCAGATTTATCCATTGCAGATTTATCCATTGCAGATTTATCCATTGTAGACTTGTCCTTGTCGGCACTCTCCATCCCCTCTTTAAAAATGCTTCTAGACATCAGCAAATTTGTCACAACTAAACAAACCAATAGAATAACAGCCATATTTTTACTAAAGTAATGCATCAATACTCCAACAATTAAAAATAGTGCAATAGCATTAAATTTCTTCATCATCAAATAGCCTAAAAGATTAGTAACTGCTAAAACAAGAAGAAAGTATAAAAAATACTTGCTTGTAAATACCTTTTTAACTGACTTTTCAAATTTCATTATATATATAATCTTTAAAAAAAAAATGATTTGCAATTATTATAATAACCTTACTTAACACATATTTATCATGTCCCCGAGAATGAATTTTGAAAATCAAGATTATTTAGAAGCTGAAAGCGAAGAATTTTACACTGATGATGAAGACAATTTTGATGAAGACTATGATGATGATGAATATTCGCAAGCAGATCCAAATAAATGCTATATTGCATTGTGTGAATTATACAATGGTAAAATTCATGGATCCAATAATAAATTTACAAATAGTCAATATCTTGTAGTTCAAAGATTTACTAAAAGAGACTTATTTGAACAAACACTTACAGGTATAATAACTCAATATTTGCAAGCATATAGAAAACTAGCATTGCAACCAAACATATCTCATTCTATTATTAGAAATTACAAAAATATTATTTCTAGAGATAATTATATTTCTCCTCAAATTGTTAAATGCTCATATCTTCCAGAAGGTGAATGTGTTGCGGTAATAAAAACAATATGGATAAGGTTGATTCAACGCAAATGGAAAATTATTTTTAGTGAAAGACAGCGCATTATTAGAAGACGATCCCATATAAGTAACATATTTTATAGAGAGGTCCACGGAATCTGGCCAACAGAGATAAATGCATTGCCAGGTATTCGCGGAATGTTATCTCAATTGAAAGGGTGAAATATAAAATGGTATGTTATTCTTTTAACATTGCATCCAAAATAGTTTTAATCTTATTCATTTCATCAACAATTTCTTTGTGTTCTTTTTTTGCATTTTTAAGATCATCTTTACTCATTGTTTCATTTTTAATACCATCTTTTATTACATTATCTATGTGATCTGCAATTATTTTCAATGCCATATACTCATCCATTGTTTCCTTAATGACATTTTCAAGGTATAGATTATAGTCTTCTTTTGCGGCTTCCAAGAATTCGTTTTTTTGTATTTTTTTATCTAATAATCTTTTTTTTTTTAATAAAAGTTTTTTTTTTGCTTCTATTTGCTTTTCTATTTGATACAAATAACCGTCTCTTTCTGCTAATGTTAAATTCATTATATATGTTGTATATAATGAATACACAATTTATTTTTAGTCGTGTCTTCAAAATTTTTGAAAATTTTTTTATATTAATATATACTATAAATGGCAACCTTTGATTCCGGGGACTTTGTTTACACAATTATAGAAGGTACATCAAATGTATCTGTTGGCACTAAGAACCGTGAAATTGTAGAAGCAAACATATCAAGTACAGTTAAAAATCAAGAAGATTCCAATATCTATACAGTTACTAGAATCATAGAAAAAGGATTTAATAACTGTGAAAGTTTAACAAGTGTAACTATTCCTGAAGGAGTAGAAATTATTAGTGAACTTGCATTTGCAAGTTGTTCAGGTTTACAAAGCGTAATCATTCCTGGAACTGTTAAAAGTATTGTTGAAGGCGCATTTGCAGGTTGTTCAGGTTTACAAAGTGTAATCATTACTGAAGGAGTAGAAAGTATTGGCGCTTGTGCATTTCAAGATTGTTCCGGTTTACAAAGCGTAATCATTCCTGGAACTGTTAAAAGTATTGGTGAAAGCACATTTCTAAGTTGTTCAGGTTTACAAAGCATAAAAATTTCTGAAGGTGTTGAAAATATTGGCAATTATGTATTTCTAGATTGTTCCGGTTTACAAAGCGTAATCATTCCTGGAACTGTTAAAAGTATTGGCGAATACGCATTTTACAAGTGTTCAAGTTTAACAAGTATAAATGTAGATTTTTTAAATAATATGTATTCGTCTTTAGATGGAGTTTTATTTAATAAAGAAAAAACGTTGCTAGTAGCTTACCCAAATGCTAAATCTTCAACGTATACTATTCCTAAAAGTGTCATAACTGTTGCCTACGGCGCATTTAGTTTTTGTTTAAATTTAAAAAATATAGGCGTAGATTCTTCAAACAAAGCGTATTCATCTTTAAGTGGTGTTTTATTTAATAAAGAAAAAACGTTGCTAGTAGCTTACCCAAATGCTAAATCTTCAACGTATACTATTCCTAATAGTGTTACAAGTATTGGACAAAGCGCTTTTGATGGTTGTACCAGTTTAATAAGCGTAATCATTCCTAAAAATGTTACAAATATTAGCAAGGAAGCTTTTATGTTTTGTTCAAGTTTAAAAATAGTAACTATTCCTAAAGGTGTTACAAGTATTGGTGAAGGCGCATTTATGAATTGTTCAGGTTTGACAAGTGTAATCATTCCCGAACAATTAAAAAGTATTGAAGCTTTTACATTTTTTAATTGTCTAGGTTTACAAAGTGTAATCATTCCTGGAACTGTTAAAAGTATTGGCGAAGAGTCTTTTACAAATTGTTCAGGTTTGACAAGTGTAACTATTAATGAAGGTGTAGAAAGTATTGGCAAAAGCGCATTTGCCGGTTGTTCAGGTTTACAAAGCGTAATCATTCCTGGAACT